>Ga0307380_10006933_pt1 | contig 14805 bp, 10 predicted proteins | sample UN3MG_FD_202239 | JGI IMG/M metagenome (GOLD analysis project Ga0307380, IMG submission 202239) | Soil microbial communities from Risofladan, Vaasa, Finland - UN-3 | ecosystem: Environmental > Terrestrial > Soil > Coastal area > Acid sulfate soil | place: Finland: Risofladan, Vaasa | collected... | reverse complement strand
AAATGATCACCAGAGCTTTTCTAATTGGTCGAATATCTTGGTTTAAATAATGACCAATGAACGGACACAGCATGCTGTGTCCCTACAGATCTATATATTTTCGTTTCTTTCAGGGTGACGCGAAGCGCCATGAATGGCTGACTCCTGACTCCTGATTCCTGTCTCTTGACTCCTGACTTCTGGCTTCTGTCTCCTGGCTTCTGTCTCCTGACTTCTGTCTCCTGACTTCTGTCTCCTGACTTCTGTCTTCGTTAAGATGTTTCCCACTTTAACATGATAGAATCTATCACATCTCTTACCAGAGCTCTTGCCTCACTCCTATCGTATCCTTTGGCAATCAGTGTATCGTATTTTGTCTCAGCGTGCCGAATATGGGCGATTACTGCAAGCCGGACTGTATCAGGGTCAAAATTTTTTGCAGAGGATGAGCGACCGACCCGGCCGCTGTATTTAAGGCAGGCATGTTCTGCAATAATCATTTCCCTGCCCTTTGGGCATCCGGGAAAAAGCTCACGGATACTCATCGCAAAATCCTTCATATATTGGCTGTCTGTTTCTGCCCGGCGTTCTATTTCACGCTGCCTGCGTCTGGCTCTGATATCGCTGTCAGCCAGGCATTCACGCTCGGCCTGCTCAAGGGCTTGCTCTTCAACCAGCAAACCCTGCCGCTCATAATGTTTTCGAGCCCGGCTCCACTTCAGTACAACGGCGGATAGCACAGAATGTTTTCGCGCACGCCTGGAAAGAGCTGCATCGCCGGAAGGCAGGAAGGCAAGATGATCGATATCTGCACATGACAGGCACAGCGCTCCACGGTTTCTGTCCAGAGTGATCCAGGCATGATGGCCAAGATTTTCTTTGCATTCTCCACAAGTTGATTCGCGATAACTGATAAAGACTTTTAAATCAGAGTCTTTTTCCATTTGTTCCTTTTACCAGGTCAAGATTTAAAACCACTGCCCGCTTAATATAGCGCATGAACGCCGGCGAGATTATGCGCCGTAGCTTTCCATGCTCTGGTTCGGTCATTGCCTTCTAAGCGCCTCAATGTAGGCAGACGGGAGTTTTTCGGGAAACAGACCGTCAAACCTGCGGAAAAATTCCAGCCGCTGATCCGGCGGGAGAAAGAGTCTGACGCTAGACAGTGAGCGGACCGGTTCTGACTTGAAGCGGATCATTATTACGGGTCCGCTGCAAATTACAGAGGCGATAGATCCAGGAGCCACGCTCAGGGATGAGTTTCGTTTCAGCAGGGCACTGTAAATTGCGAGAATGATGACTGTTCCCAGGCCGCCGATAATAATTCCCTGGCCGCCGGAGAAGATTGCGATAAAAGAAATCACGTCAATTACCAAGAGCACGATGAGAGGCCAGAGAAGGCTGGGGCCGAGTTTACCCTCCATCAGCATGGCATTTTCATTGAAGCCCGCCTTGCCGACACCGGTGAGACTCCTGAGCACTGAGCCACAAATCAGATAGATTGTTCCTGCCGGGCATTTCTTCAGATAATTCGTAATATCGAGTTTTCGTTTTAAAACAGCGAAAGCCCAGTAAGAGAATAACCCGACAGCCACTGTTGCGAACCACAAGATCACTAGCTTGATAGTCTCGAACACGGATTCCGATTCATCCGGTGTTCCCGGGGACATCTCAAAAGGTAATGTCACCGCCCAAAATAATAACAGCATAAAGATTAAGAAAAGGACAACCAGACCAATGTACGCAAGTATCCTCTTGAGGCCTCGGAAAGGTTTGAAATCCCAAGGCATCGGGGCTGCCTGAGTTAGTTCCGCATCCGGCATGACATCATCTCCTTTCTCTTGATCAAAGTGTTGTTTATACAGCTCTGGATAAAAACCTTTGGAACGTCAATACTGCTGAATAAAATCCCGCCAAATATTTTTTTTATAACCTGCCTGCCGGACTTTTCACGCCTTTGCCGGTTCCAAATATCAAGAATTGATACTCATTGCTGCGGCTTTATTGTTTTTTATTTTATAAATATGCCCTTTTGTCTCGAATCAAGAAAACCGTTGACCCCTTTCTTAGTAGCATAATCTATTTATAATGGAATTTCAAGAGATTGATTGATTTTAACTGGAAAAAAAAGAGGCATTTCCCTGTCAGTTCATTCAATAAACGGACAGTATTGCGCCCAATCCAGTTCCTGACAAAGTGATTTCAGCTTATTGACAGGCTGAGCTTTGCATGCTATCGTGTTGAGGTTTGCAAATTAATTGCAAACCAACAGCTTATCCCAGGACGGTTAGCCTGTCATGACAATGAACATATACCAGCTCAAGCGCCTGTGTGAAGAGATCTTACCTCGAATTATCCCGGGACGGGTAGAGAAAATATACCAGCCTGAGAACAGCCGCCTCGAGATTGCCCTGTACGCCCAGAAGAAAAAAAATTATTTGACTCTGCGGACAGCCCACGGCCTGGCCTCCTGCTATCTTACCGGGGAGAGAACAGGCTCCGGGGGTGAGGCTGCGCCTGATTTCTGCATGAAACTGAGAAAACATTTGCAGGGGCTTATACTCGAGCGTCTCGAGCAGGTTGAAAACGACCGGATTATCCGGTTCGGCTTCGCCGGGAGAGAAGGCAAACTTTCCAGAACAATTGTGGCCGAGCTTTTTTCCGCAGCCGGAAACTGCTTTCTGCTCGATGAGCAAAGTACAGTGCTCGCAGTTCTGAATCCGGTTGCCGCACGCGGCAGAGGTAATTTTCCTGGCTCGCCTTACAGGGCTCCCGAACCGGTAAAGGCAGAGGCTCCTCCAAAGGAGGACACGCTGGAAAAACTGATCCTTGAAAGAAATCTTCCGGACTACAACTCCGCTGTCCGGGATTATTATGAGGAGCTTGCCGGGACCAGGAGACTCCAGGAGGAGAAACAGCGGATTCTGAAGGTCCTGACCAGAGAACACAAAAGGCTTTCGCGCCTTCTCACGACACATGAAAAAACGATCTCCCTTGGCCGGAAAGCCGATTGGCACCGGGAGTGCGGCGAGATTCTCTCAGCCCATTTCCGCAGCCTCAGGCGGGGACAGGAGATAATCCACCTGCCGGACCTTTATGTGAATGATAAGCTTGCGATGCGTGAGATCCCGCTTGATCCGGCCCTCTCGCCCCTGGGAAACGTGGAGCGCTATTTCAAGAAATATAAAAAGCTCAAAAAAGGGACTGAATTTGCCATAGCTCACCTGGTCGGGATAGAGCGCAAATTAAAAATGCTTGAAGGCCTCAAAGAGCGGGTCGAGGGGGCGGCTTCTGTCGAGGAAGCCGGAATGCTGGCCAAAGAAGGGGGGATAACCGCCGCGCCGCCGCAATCTGCCGGGCAAGCAGGGGCGTCAGGCGCTCGGCTTCCTTATCGCAGGTTCCAGGCCGCGGATGGGAGCCTGATCCTGGTAGGCAAGGGCGGGAAAGACAACGATGAGCTTACTTTCCGTATCGCAAAGGGCAGGGACCTGTGGCTTCATGTATCAGGCGCTGCGGGATCGCACGTGGTTCTGAGCTGCCCGAACGAGGGCGTATACACTGAGGGGGCTTTGCTTGACGCCGCTCATCTGGCTGTGTTTTACTCGAAGCTTAAAAAGGAGCCATTCGCAGATGTGGACTACACGTACCGCAAGCACCTGAACAAGCCCAAGGGCCTGCCGCCTGGCAAAGTGTTCATGTCATCGCGGAAAACGATCCACCTCAAAGTGGACAGAGTCAGGCTAGCCCGCCTGCTGAAGCGCGAATCGGTAAATCTGGTGTGAGTTTTGAGATATTATCCGGTTGTACTTTCACCCTGGCGTCATGTCTCGGAAATAACATTCCATATTCTGTAAGGGCGCACCCACGTGTGCGCACTATTGAGCAGACACATGGGTCTGCCCCTATCATCCTGATCGGGACGGGTGTTTCAAATATGGCCACAAGAGGATTCACCCAGGTTGGATAAAATAAAAATTAAATCAACTAATTTTTGGGACACTAGCTGGAGCGTGAAAAATGGTTGATCGTTTTTTCGGACTGAAAGAACTGAACAGCAAGGTTTCAACCGAGCTGATCGCCGGTCTTACAACATTCATGACCATGTCTTACATTATTTTCGTGCAGCCTGCAGTGCTTTCTGACGCCGGGATGGATTTCGGCTCGGTGATGATGGCCACCTGTATTTCCGCCGCTGCAGCCTCATTGATCATGGGACTCTGGGCCAACTACCCTGTGGCCCTGGCCCCGGGTATGGGGGAGAATTTCTTTTTTACCTATACGGTAGTAATCGGTATGGGTGTTTCCTGGCAGAATGCCCTGGGAATGGTCATCCTGAGCGGTATCTTTTTTATCTTGTTAAGTTATTTCAGACTGCGCGAGCTGGTTCTGGATGCTGTGCCTCACGATCTAAGGTACGCCATTGCCGGGGGGATAGGGGCTTTTATCCTTGTTATCGGCCTGGGTCACGCCGGCTTTCTGCTCCGTCACCAGGAAATTTGGGAAGAGATCTTTTCCGGCCCGAGGATTTGGGAGGCTCTACGCAGCCTGGAGTGGGGTTTTCCGCCCAAGCTGTTACGGATTTACGAGCTTTCCCCATTCTGGGGCGCAGTGCAGGGCGTGGCGGTCTCAGGGTTTGTCCTGAGCGTCGGTCTGCTGCTCCTGCGTGTCCGCGGGGCGCTCCTTCTCGGCATGTTCGGGGCAAGCGCAGTCGCCCTTGCTGCAGGGCTCGTTCACTGGAAGGGACTCATTTCCGCGCCGCCTTCGATAGAACCCACCCTGTGGAAATTCGATCTCAGCGGCCTTTTCACCTGGAGGCTATTCCCCTTGGTGCTGGTCTTTCTTTTCATGGTCCTTTTCGATACAATCGGGACCCTGATCGGGGTCTCGGAAGCTGCGGGACTTGTGGATAAGGAGGGGCGGCTCCCCCGGGCCCGCCGGGCTCTTCTGTCCGATGCTTTCGGCACAACGATCGGGGCTGCCTTGGGAACGAGCACTGTGACATGCTATATCGAAAGCGCTGCCGGGGTGCAGGCCGGAGGCCGATCAGGCCTGACCGCAGTTGTTTGCGCCCTGTTGTTTCTGGCCGCCGTGTTTTTCTCGCCCCTTGTCCAGATGGTGGGAAGCGGAGTAGAAGCTGCAGGCGGAGTGACATTGTACCCGATAACTTCCGCCGCGCTTATCGTGGTCGGAGCGCTTATGCTGAACACTTTGCGCAAGCTTTCCTGGAAGAGATGGGAAAAGGTCGTGCCGGCTCTTCTGTTGGTGCTGGGGATGCCGCTCAGCTACAGTATCGCAGACGGCCTGGCGTTCGGCTTTATCAGCTGGCCGCTGCTCCATCTGGCAACAGGCAGGGCCAGAGAGGTGAGCTGGCTCCTGTATTTATTGGGACTTATTTTTCTGTTGCGCTACATTTTCCTTTAAGCCTGAGTTACTACTCAGGTTATAAAATTGTTTACATCTATCCGTAAAGGGATTTTTTTTCTTCTTTTGGTGGCAAAAGAAGCAAAACCATTTCTTTTTAAACAAAAAGAAACAAAAGTTAATCCTGGCACTTAAGTCTTTTACTCCGCTTCGTCAAGCTCGCCTGGCGCGGTAAAGCTGCGCAAAGGCCTGCCTGGGCGTTGTACATCTAGTATGGCGATGATGGAAATCACTTGTCTTCTACACACTCTAGAAACAGGGTCCCCGGACTTCAGGGCTTCTTATTGCTTTTGGTTTCACCTAAGATGATCTATCATCCCAGGTAGTTGCCCTCAAACTTTTTTTCGGCAGTTGTAGAAGCTTTCCTCTCGGGGTATTTCAATCTTTGTTACGTAAAGTGAGCCGCCGGCGCCTAAAATTTAAAAATTGACACCTGGTAAGTCATTCCTGCTTACTTGACTTTTATTAATAACCAAGGCTAATGCATATAAAAACAATAAAAATGGAAACTATTTAATGCTCCCTTTAGTAACCGTGCGATCTTTGATTATCAGACAACCGAATAAAAAAAATTTCGTATCTATTCCAGTCAAATGGAGACTCTTACAACTTTATTATCATAGAGCCCAGGTATGGCAAAGAGAATAAAAAACGCGCTCTGGGTTGTTTTGCTGTTTTCGGCCATCTCTCCGGGAAAGCTTTTGGTTCAGGAGGTCGAACCGGGTTGGGATGTAAAAGTGGACTCACGGCTTCACCAGGCCTGGCTCGCGGCTCGGAAGGCCAGCAAGGGAGTCAGCCTGGCTTCCAGGGCCGAATATGAAAAGAAATCCTGGCGCAAGGTGACAGTTCAGCTCTCAGGCGGGCCTGAGCCTTTGCCTGCCGATGGCTTGCGCCTTCTTGCCCGCCGCGGAGACATAGCTGCCGGACTCGTTTTTCTGGAGAGCCTTCCGCGGGTGGCCGCAAGTCCTGCTGTAAAATTTATCCGCCTGGAAAGACTGTTTTTCCCCTGCGATGACCTGGGAGTGCTCTCTGTGCGCGCCGCACGCGTTCAGCCGAAACTCGGCCTGACCGGAAAGGGCGTGCTGATCGGGGTCCTGGACAGCGGGATCGACTGGCGGCACCGGGATTTCCGCAGCAGCGACGGTTCCACGCGCCTGGCCGCGATCCTCGATTTGAGTGAATCATCCGCCTCGCTCCCAGGAGGGGAGCCCGGAGCTGAGGGCCCGTTCGGCGGTATTCTGTATACGAGTGAACACATAAACGATGCTCTGCGGAACGGGAGGACGCTCAGACACGCTGATTACCTGGGCCATGGGACCCATGTGGCCGGAAGCGCTGCAGCAAGCCCCGCTTACCCGCCGGACACGATCGGGATTTACGGAGGGATCGCCGGAGGAGCAGAGATTGTGGCCGTAAAGGTCAGCTCGACCCCGCGGGACTCTTTTTTCAGTGAGGTGAATATCATGAACGGCCTCTCATTCCTGGATTCGCTCGCCGCAGCTCTGGGCCGCCCTTATGTCTGCAACATGAGTTTCGGCGGTGCGCTGGGCTCGCACGATGGAATGAGCTCTTTCGAAAGGTTTATTGCGGACTTCGCCGCAGAGGGTCTTTCAGGCAGGGCCCTGGTGGCGGCTTCAGGAAACGAGAGGCACAGGAGCGCTCACTCAGCCGGGAATTTCGTTGAAAGCGAGGGGGACAGCACAGCACTCGAGCTTCTGGTCAATGGGCAGGGCTCGAAGAATGACGAGCTGCGGGTCGAAATCTGGCTCTCCACAGGGCACCCGGGAATGAATTTCAGCCTGGTCACTCCTGACGGAACAATCCTCGGGCCTTTCAAGGACGGTTTCAGGAACGAAGAGGGTTTCATTACAGAGGAGGGGATAATTTTTGTGGAAAATGCTTTCGGCGGACCGGACCCAGAGAGCGGGGACAGGCTGATCGCTGCGGATTTTTACGATCTCGCGGCTCTGGATGAATCCGCCGCAGAGGACAATATCGAGATTTCCACAGGCGCCTGGCGTTTTATTCTGCAGTCCAGGACAGGCTCTTTTGACGCCTATGTATACGGTACCGACGGCCTTTCAGCGCGTTTCGGCTCCCATGTGACCGAGCTCGGCACTATATCTGTCCCAGGCACAAGCCCGGAGCTGATCACGGTCGGGGCCTATACTTCCCGTGATGACTGGGTCTCCCTGGAACCGGGTGTCAGCTCTGCCAGACAGTTCCTCGGCGGTTCTGTCCCGGGCACACTAACCTATTTCAGCAGCCTGGGTCCGAACAGGAAGGGCCTGCTCAAACCCGAGCTGACAGCTCCGGGCCGCTGGATTATGGCCTCGCTGAGCCGCATGGCCTGGCCTGTGGATGAACCACTCTCATTGTTTCATAGTCCGGTCGGCGGCAAACCCCTTCTGATGGTGGCCCTGGATAGCATCCATGCTGCAGGCCAGGGAACGAGCTTTGCCGCTCCCCATGTGGCCGGGATTTGCGCCCTGCTTCTAGAGGCGAACCCAAACCTTACCAATCAGGAGATCAAGAACATTCTCACCAGCACTGCCGCCACAGACAGCATGACAGAGGGAGTCCCGGGCAATTTCTGGGGCTACGGCAGGGCCAATGCAATCTCCGCAGCGCGTAAGGTCCTGGGGCTTCAAGAAGATTTTCTGGCTCTCAAGGCTTCTCTTTTTCCCCCGGATACTCTCTGGACTGACACTCTGAAATACGAAGTTTCGATTGATTTCACACGTTCGGCCCATATTTTAAACTCCTGCCGCCTGGCTGTGCACTGGCCGGCTCAAAGCTTGAGATTGCTCCTGCCCCTGGATAGCCTGGCTCTGGAAAGCGCGCTTTCACTCAAATTCGGCACTGCAGAAGTCGAAAGTGGACATATTGCTGTGGAGGTTTATTCTCCTCATGGACTACCCGCCGAAGCCGAGATTCTCAAGGCGGTTTTTGTCCCGCGCTCCGCAGCCTCCGTGGACAGCGCAAGGGTCGTTGTCGAGGTGCAAAGCATGGCAGGGGATCTCGAGCCTTTTGAGCTCTCCGGCCTGGTGAAAACAGTCCAGGCGCAGCCAGTGGCCTTGAGACCTGTGCTTGCCTGCCAGGTTGAAGGGGATATCAACAGGAATGGAAAGCTCGAAATCCTTGATCTCATAGAAATGCTTAAAATCCTGGGCGGGAAAGCCTACGAGGGACCCTGTTCGGACCTCGACCGGAACGGCGGCACGGATGTCTTTGACTTGATTGAGCTGCTTCGCTTTCTTTCCGGCAGTTAAAGTATTCAGATAAACGGATCAGAAAACTTTGTGATCGAGCAGGATTTTTATTCCGATCCCGATCAGTATCAGCCCGCCCGCGGTTTCCAGGTACCTGGTTCTCCTCTTTTTCAACAGACTGCCGAAATACATGCCCAGCAAGGTGAAGAGGGCGGCCACCACTCCGATTACCACGCTCGGCACCCAGATCGAGACAGACACCAGGGAAAGGCTCAGTCCGACCACCAGGGCATCCATGCTTACGGCCAGGGAGAGCAGAACCAGCCATTTGCCGGTAGTGGGGTCTTTACTCTTCACGAATTCCCTGCCGCTGGAGGACTCCTGGATCATTTTGAGGCCGATAAAAGCGAGCAGAAAAAATGCGACCCAATGGTCGTAATCTTTGATATAGCGCTCGAGGCGGACTCCCCCTGTCCAGCCTAAAATTGGCATGAGAAACTGGAAAAGGCCGAAATGGAAGGACAGCCTGAAGAACTGGCGGAACGAGACCCATTTGTATTTCAGGCTCAATCCTACGGCAACCGCCAGGGCATCCATGGCCAGGGCCACAGCGAGCAGGAAAATGTAAACCGGGCTCATTTCTGTCGGATTTATAATCTTAAAGTTGTGATAAAAAATGCCTCCCGAAACCTGGTTTCGGGAGGCATTAAAAAAATCGGGCCTTACTCTTCCAGATTGATTTTGACTTTCCGCCGGAAACCCTTGGTGAGGAAGGCGTAATATATCAGGCCGAGTACCACCCAGCCTGTTACATAAATCAGAACATTTTTCTCAAGGCTCAGGAAGATCGCAGCACAGACAACCATTCCGATCAGCGGCATGATAATGAAACGCCAGATTCCATAAATGCCGAGACTGCCCTCTCTTTTTTTGATAACATATTCGAAAATCACACTGAGGTTTACAGCGAAAAAGCCGATAAAAGCGCCGTAATTTAGAATCTGGGCAGCGATCTCGAAATTCAAGACGAAAGCCAGTACCAGAGAGACCACGGCAATTATCAACAGATTGTAAGTCGGGATCTTGTGCTTTTTGCTCACGAAGGCGAAGATTTTCCTGGGTAATAGCCCGTCGCGCCCCATGCCGTACATCAGGCGGGAGGCAGAGGTCTGGAAAGCCAGGGCGCATGACAGGCCTGCCACGATCATTATGAAATAGATAAAATAGCGGAAGTAACTGGTGCCGATTTTTTCCGAAATATTGAGCACCGCGCTGACATCCCTGGGCAGATTGTTGAAATCCGGCCATACCATTTGGGAGAGGTAAGCCAGGGTGACAAAAATAACCCCGCAGATCACGCAGACCAGAATCGTCGCCCGGCCGATATTGACCCGCGGGTTTTCCACTTCCTCGGCCAGGGTGGAGACCCCGTCAAACCCGATATATGAAAAAACCGCGATCGAGGTGGCGGCCATGATGAGTGAGAAATCGAATGTCTCAGGATTGTAGAAAGGCTTGGAGGAAAGAAGGACCCCTTCACCGACTCCCTTGGTCAGGGCTAGAATCGCCAGCGCTCCAAAGAGGATTGCGGCGGCTATCATCCCTACGTTCATGACCGTGTTGGCCCCTGCGGTCACTTTGATCCCGAAAAAGTTCACCGCGGTCATGAAGACCACGAAAGCGACGATCCAGACCCATGACGGCACTCCTGGAGCGATATTCACGCTCAAGTCCCGGGCTGCGATAACGCTCAACAGGGGAACCAGGAGGTAACTTAAAAATAAGGCCCAGCCCACCACAAACCCGGCATGTGGGTGAATCGCATTCTGGGTGTAAGAGTAAGCCGAGCCTGCTATCGGATGCCGGGCCGCCATTTTGGCGTAGCTGGTAGAGGTAAAGAACAAAGCCACTACTGCAACAATATAAGCGGTTGACATATGGCCTACAGAGGCAATGGCTACTATGCCCAGCATGGGAAAAGGCGCGGTGGGGGTGACAGAGGCAAGCCCGTAAGAGACCAAATGCCGCAGCTTTAAAACACGCTTGAACTCCTGTTTGTAACCGTAAGAGGCCAGCGATTCATCCTGAGGTTGTGCATCCTTGTTCTGATCCAATCCTACCTCCTGTGGGGACAGATAATGAGGCCCGTTTATGGGCTGGTCTGGAATTTATTATAAGTTTTGGGTTTGACAGAGATTCCGGGCTGAATGAATACATTGTAAATGTTCTGTAATTATTGCTGTATAAGAACTCCTCCGTATTTTCAGCCTGTTCGATTCAGCTATTTAAAGACAAACGTGAAGAAGTTAATTTAAGGCTGGAGTCTAATCAAGAAAAAAGGGTTGTAAAGTGCTTTGCAAATAGTGTACAATTAGATTCAAAGTTTTTAATTTGTAATATGGATCAGTCAGAGGACGAGCTAAAAAAACATACGTTAACAAAATATCTTATGCAGGAAACAAATCAGCAAGGAGCAGCGAGTTGATCGGCTTGAAAGATGTGCAGAAGGCAGGCCGTTTGCTTGAAGGTATAGCCAACAGGACGCCGGTTATCACCTCCCGGACTCTTGACAGGATCAGCGGTGCCAAGGTATACCTGAAGTGCGAGAATTTCCAGCGGACAGGTTCTTTCAAGTTTCGCGGAGCCTACAATGCACTGAGTCAGCTCTCGGCTGAAGAGCGCAGGGCCGGGGTGGTCACCCACTCCAGCGGCAATCACGCTCAGGCCCTGGCCCTGGCTGCGGCAGCCGCTGGTGTGCGGGCGAAAATTGTCATGCCCAGCGGAAGTTCTCCGGTCAAACGGGAAGCGGTTAAAGGTTACGGAGCGGAGGTCATCACTTGCGAGAATAGTCTCAAATCCAGGGAGGAGACAGCCGGGGCGCTCGTTGCCTCAGAAGGTCTGGCCCTGATCCATCCTTACAACAATGAGCGGGTGATGGCTGGAGCGGGCACCGCGGCGCTTGAGCTGTGCGAAGAGGTGGGCGAGCTCGATTTCCTGCTCGCTCCGGTCGGGGGAGGGGGGCTCTTAAGCGGTACGGCGGCAGCCGCCAAGGGGCTTTTTCCGGGAGTTACTGTCTGGGGTGTGGAGCCTAAAGGAGCGGATGATGCCTGTCGCTCGTTCCGTAGCGGAAAAATCGTGCCCCAGACAGATCCGCGCACTATCGCTGACGGCTTACGGACCTCCCTGGGCAGTCTCACTTTTGAGGTGATAGGAAAACTGGTCGACGATATAGTGCTGGCAGAGGAAGAGGAGATCCTCGAGACAATGCGCTTTCTCTGGGAGAGGATGAAGCTCGTAGTGGAGCCCTCTGGCGCAGTCTCTCTGGTGCCAGTGCTTAAAGGAAAGCTCCCTGGAGATCGAAATTGTAAGATAGGGGTAATTATCAGCGGCGGGAATTTGGATCTAAAGCGGTTTTTCGAAGGGTATTTAAATAAGTAGTATTCCGATTAACAAATAAAAGACTTAAAATATTTATAGAGACCTTTGAAAAAATAACGGGTAAAAGGATAATATTCGATATATCGCAGGGGCGGTTCGCGAACCGCCCCGACAAAAACCTATAGAATATCATAGAGTTAAAAAAAGCAAACCACGCCCTCAAGATAAAATAATAAAATTTATCAAAGATTTCTTACAGGCATTTTTCCACCTGAATGCTTTAGAGTAACCAGCATAATTTTCCCAAGGAAGGAATGCTGAAACGTTTAAGAATCTTAAAGATTACCTGCGCCATTTAATCTGGCAGGAAAGGGCTCAGCTCAGGGAAACCACCAGGGTCTATATTATTATTCTAATCAGTATAACTGTAATGGTTTCCATATTCGGAATGGCCTATTACCTTCTGGAGAGATTCCAGGGAACACCGCGAACATTGATCGAATGCCTGTATTTCGTCTGGATCACCATGGCTTCGATTGGCTATACGGATGAGGGATTCACCGGGGGAACATTTATCCGTTTGGTAACCATTATTGTCGGTATCTATCTGGTAACGCGGTTCATTATCCTGAGCGCCCATATTTACGCCCGCGTGGTGGTGGAGGAGGTATACAATCTGAAAGTTCTTAACGAGATGAGAAAGTCACTGGAGCGGGCGGAAGGGCATTTCATTATATTCGGTGATGACCGCGAGCTGATCAACAAGATTATCCAGGGCCTGGTGGAACAGCATGATGTATATCTGGTAAGCGAGGATATAAAGCTTCTCCAGGAATTCAAAGATATGTATAAGGCTCTTAAATATATCGTGGCAAAACCTTCCAGTGCGGAGACCGTGGATCTTTTGCGGCCTGAAGCTGCCAAGTGCGCCTACCTTCTTTACCTTGAAGATGAGAGAAACGTCCTCCTGGCTGCGATGCTTGAAAATCGGGTGCGGGTTATCAGCACTTTTTCCGGAGATTTCTCTCATATCCAGCGTTTCAGGCGTGTGGGGGTTGAGCCGATTTCTCCGCATTTCAGCGGCGGGTTGAAAATGGTCTCTGTCATGATCCGCCCCAAGTCCACTGATTTCCTGGATCGCTTCCTTTTCCCTGTCGATGGTTTGCTTGAATTCAGAGTTATGCCGAAAAGGATAGCTGAAGGGGGATGGCAATATGTACCGCTGGCTCAAGTGGTCGACGGCAAGATTCGTTTCGACGCTTCTTCGAATGAAGGGACAAAGGTGCTGGCCATTGGATTCAAAGATCCGTTATCCGCTGTGAGAAAACTCGGCCGTCTGGAAGCTCCTGATCTGCCGGTACGCACTGATAAATTCCTTGTTCTCGGCGGCGGAACAATCGGGAATACTATCATCGAGGAACTGATCGCTACGCGGAGAGAGATAATTATTGTTGAGCCTGTGGCCGCCAAAATTGACTCTTTACAAAAACGTTTTGGCAAAGATGGTCTGGAGTTCCATTTGGGAACGGGACTCGGTAAAGATTACAGCCTGGAACAGTTCGATGCGGTTGCTATCTGTACTCCTTATGATGAAAAAAATTTCGCCCTGGGTCTTGATTTTGTCGATACCCCCCTGTTGCGCATTGTGCGCGCGGTAGATGATGATATGGAATTCCATTACCGCCGTATCGGCGCAATCCCGGTGTTTGTCGGCAAAGTGGGTTCGGACAGGATGCTGCGCGAGGTGACTAATAAATATGTCAATGAAGTGCTCCATCAGATGCTGACTCAAAGCTATAGGATAGACCAGGTCTTTATTACTAAAACCTGTACCCTGAGGGAGCTCAAAGAGAATTTTCCGATCCGGGCCATAGCTCTCTGCCGGGAAAATAACTGCTTTTTCGGGGTGGAAGATGAAGAAGAGCTCCAGGATGGCGATACCCTGATTGTTTGCGGGCATGTGGATCTTAATAAAAGCTTGCGTATCCACCATCGGCTGGAAGATTGAGTTTTTATCCGTCTCTCCGTTGCTCTTGCCAAGCTCTGCCTGAGAGCAGTGAGCTATGTTATGATAGAAATTGTTTGGCCATGTTCAGACTCCAAAATGTAAATGTCAATATATCCGGTAAGACTATTCTGGCTGGAATCGATCTCTGCCTGCCGGAAGGCGTCCGGGCTGCGATAGTGGGCCCGAGCGGAAGCGGCAAGTCAACCTTGTTGAAATTGCTCTGCTTCATGGTCAAACCGTCTTCCGGATCTGTAGAGTTCGACGGCCAGAGGGCGAGCGCTCTCTCGATCCCGGCCTTGCGCAGAAAAATTCCCCTCACCTATCAGGAACCTGTCCTCTGGGGCGAAACAGTAGCCGAAAATTTTACCCTGCCGTTCACTTTCAATTCCGCGATAGGGGAGCGTGGCCCCTCGGATGAGGAGATCGCTGCATACCTCGAATGCGTGGAGCTTGATCCTGAATTTCTTCACAAACGGGTGGACACTCTCTCAGGCGGCGAGAAACAGCGGGTGGCGATTGCCCGGGCTTTGTGTCTCAAGCCCCGGGCCCTGCTCCTGGATGAGCCGACATCCGCTCTCGATCTGGTAACCGCAGAAAATATTTTCAACAATATCACCGCCAGCTTACCCGGACTGGCCCTTATCATGGCCACCCATTCCCCGGAGCTGATCCAGCGTACCCGGATGCAGGTGCTGATCAAGGACGGCAGAATACAATCCGTGGAAGAAAGTCTGGACATTTCCAAACTCAAGAAATTTCTGGATAAGGGAAAATGAGCCCCAAGTATTATGAAATTACGATGATCGG
>Ga0307380_10006932_pt1 | contig 14806 bp, 11 predicted proteins | sample UN3MG_FD_202239 | JGI IMG/M metagenome (GOLD analysis project Ga0307380, IMG submission 202239) | Soil microbial communities from Risofladan, Vaasa, Finland - UN-3 | ecosystem: Environmental > Terrestrial > Soil > Coastal area > Acid sulfate soil | place: Finland: Risofladan, Vaasa | collected... | reverse complement strand
TGCTGTACGAACGGCGAATCGAGAGCAGTATGATCAAGATGATGAAAGAGCTTAAGAGGCAAGAAATAATGCGTCGAATTGAGCATGGAGACGATGAGCAGCAGTATTTACATGCTCAAACCATCCCTTCGACTGCGCTCAGAGCCAGCCCTGAGCCTGTCGAAGGGACAGGCCCCAAAGCCTACGGCTTTGAGGCTGCCACCCGGTCTATGCAAAACTCCCCATCCCTGCGGGATGAGGCTGCCACCCAGTCTTCCCAAGCGTACCCATCCCAAAGGGATGAGGCTGCCACCCGGCGCCTGTCGGCAGAGAAAAAAGGCGATTTGAAAAAACAAACCCAATTTGCGCCGGACGAAATTGGCGCAAAGTCTTTTCTGAAAGGAGATTATGAAAATAAACCGGCCGGCGGAGTCGAAGAAAACAAAGCCAAACAAAGCCAATTTCACGCTCCCACACTGACAAAAGGAGCGGGAAAAAAAGAAAAATTGCTTGCCGCTGCTGATTCATTAATCGGTATAAGCTCAAATTCTTGAATTTTTACCATAAAATAGTTTGACGGCAGGAATAGATTCGCTATAATTACTCCTTTTTGGATGTTTGAAGAGAGTTTTTCTATGAAAAGCTTTATGGCTAAAAATAATGAAGTCGAGCAGAAGTGGCTGCTTGTGGACGCCGACGGTGCAATTCTGGGCCGGATGGCGGCAAAAATCGCACCTATACTTATGGGTAAGACCAAGCCCACGTATACTCCGCATGTCGACACGGGCGATTATGTAATTGTAGTAAACGCCGGGAAAATACAACTTACCGGCAAAAAGGCTCAGACGAAGGAGTACGATTACTACACGCACCACCCCGGCGGGCACAAGTATGTCAGCTTTGCCGATATGATGGCAAGGAAGCCTGAAAAGGTAATAGAACTCGCGGTAAGACGAATGCTGCCGAAAAACAGGCTCGGCAGGCAAATGCTTAAGAAATTGAAGGTTTATGGCGGCCCGGAGCATGAGCATCAGGCCCAGAAACCTGAAAAAATCGAACTATTTTAGATAAAGATAGTGAAATATGGCAAAGACCAAAATTGATAATCCTGATACTCAAGTAACTGAGCAGGCTCCCGAGAGCAAGCCTAAAACCGCGTCTAATCCAACCAGCGAATCCAAAGGCGGTTACTGGTGGGGCACCGGCAGAAGAAAAAGCTCGGTGGCCCGCGTGAGAATTAAACCCGGCAGCGGCAAATTTGTCGTAAACAAAAAAGAGCTCGATGACTACTTCAAAAGAGAGCAGGACAGAACCGCTGTCATGGCCCCGCTTAAGGCGGTTAAAGCTGAAAAGCTGTTCGACATATTTATCAATGTCAGAGGCGGCGGAACCACGGGACAGTCGGGAGCATCGCTCCTGGGAATTGCCAGGGCGTTGAAGAAATACGATGATAGCTATGTCCAGATGCTGAGGGACAGTGGGCATCTTACTCGTGATCCGCGGATGGTCGAAAGAAAGAAGCCCGGACAAAGTGGCGCAAGGAGGAGATTCCAGTTCTCGAAGCGTTAATTTGCAAATTCATTATTGGATGATTACAATAGCCGCCGAGAGACAATCTTAGCGGCTATTTCTGTTAGAGGTGAAAGATATGATACGGGTGGCAATAATCGGGGCCAGCGGTTATACCGGGGCCGAATCTATACGGATAATTCTCCAGCACAGCGAGGCCGAGCTGGTCTATCTGACCGCGCTGCCGGAAGAATGCGGGGCGGTAGAGGATGTTTTTCCCCAGTTCAAGGGACGCTGCGAGATGCAGATCGAGCCGCTTGATCTTGATAAGCTGGCCGGGCTGGCCGATGTCGCCCTGTGCTGTTTGCCTCATAAAGTCTCGATGGGTTTCGTGCCGAAGCTGCTGGACGCCGGGCTGAAAGTAATTGATTTCAGCGCCGACTACCGGCTCAAAGATGTGGCTGTCTATGAGAAGTATTACGTCAAGCACACCGACACCGGGAACCTGAAGCACGCCGCATTCGGCCTGCCCGAGCTTTTCCGCGACCGGATAAAAGGAGCAAGGCTCGTTGCAAATCCAGGCTGCTACCCGACAGGGGCCTCGCTTGCTATTGCACCGCTGCTCAAGAATGATTTAATCGAAACCGATTCGGTCATTGTCAACTCCGTGACGGGAACATCGGGAGCCGGAAACAAACCTTCGGGCAAGTTCCATTTTCCGAATATGAACGAAAACCTTTTCCCCTACGCGATCGGCACCCACCGGCATATGCCCGAGATCGAACAGATTGCAAGTGACGTCGCGGGAAAGAATGTTACCGTCCTGTTTCAGCCGCACGTCGGGCCGTTCGACAGGGGGATTCTCTCGACCGTTTATTGTCAACCAAAACAACAACTCAGCAATGATGAGCTATCGCAGCTTTATAGTGACTTTTATACCGGCGAGCCGTTCGTGCGGATACGCAAGGATGCTCCCGCCGTCAAAGACGTCGCCGGGACGAACTACTGTCACATCTTTCCGACTTCCGTCAAGGGCAGAATCGTGAGCTTCTCCGCTATTGACAACCTGGTCAAAGGAGCATCAGGCCAGGCAATTCAGAACATGAATATAATCTTCGGCCTCGAAGAGACGATGGGATTGAAATAGAGTCGATAAACCGCAAATCAAGGGCAAATGTAGAATGCGTACCAGCATAGTGAAAGTTGCAACGTGTCAATTTGCGGTGGAGCGTTCCATCAAACGGAACTCGCTCGCGATTTGTGAGTTGCTGCGCAGAGCGAAAAAAGCGAAAGCCGACATCGTGCATTTTTCCGAATGTGCTCTGAGCGGCTACGTCGGCACGGAATTTCCGAACTTCGAAGGGTACGACTGGGACCTGCTCAAAGAAGAGACTGAGAAGATCATGGCCCTCGCGGCGAAACTCAGACTCTGGGTTGTGCTGGGAAGCACGCACAAGCTGACCGAGCCGAATAAGCCTTACAACAGCTTGTATTTAATTGGCCCTGACGGCAGGATAGTCGACCGCTACGACAAGAGATTTTGTACGCCGGGGGACTTACGGCGGCTGACGCCGGGCAACCGGTTTGTGAACTTCACAATCAACGGCGTGAAATGCTCGCTGCTGATATGCTTCGATCTGCGGTTCCCGGAGTTGTATCGCGCACTTTACAAGCAAGGCGTCAACTGCATTTTCCAGTCCTTCTACAACGCCCGGCAGAAAGGCCCGAGCGTCCATACGCACATCATGCGCCAGACAATGCAATGCCGGGCGGCGACGAATCATATTTGGGTGAGCATGTCGAATTCGAGCGGGTATTATTCGCCCTATCCATCATGTTTCATCCAGCCGGACGGCAAGATCGTCCGCCAGCTCAGGGCAAATCGTCCCGGCCTGATGGTCAATACCTTGGATCTGAGCAGGAAATTCTACGACCCAATGGCTGACTTCAGGGATATGGCAATAAGTGGAAAACTAAACAACGCCGGGCAGGCCGTTAACAACACGCGGTCACGCAAGAAGAAGATACTTTAGAAGCGGTTCTGAAGTATCACTGCCGGCACAGGTTTCTCGGACGTTGCGATGATAGCTGTACGCCGGCACCTGGATAATTGCAGGGCCGATTCGTTGTCTATTTAAGCGGGCAAATCCTTGCCTGGAAACGGCTTTTACGTTAAACTAAGGACCATTAGTTGGTCGAAAGTTATATACCATAGCTGATTCGGAGATATAAATATGAAACGAAAATGCCTTATTTGGGCTCTTGTTCTGATTAGTTGCGTATTGTTCTTACAGACCGGCTGTCAAGAGCAGGCAAAGCCGGCAGAAGAATCCCTGACGGCACAGACAAAGCCTGAAGCAGCACCCGAGCCCGGTAAACCCTTGCCAAGAATAACGTTCGAAAATATCGTCTACGATTTTGGCGAAGTTGGCCCTAACAGGAAGAACACAGGCCAGATCAAGTTCACAAATACCGGAGAAGCCTTACTGAAGATCACGAAGGTTGCAAAATGCTGCGGCGTCGTCACCAGGCTGGGCAAGATGGAATATGAGCCGGGCGAAAGTGGAACATTGAAAGTAGAGTGGAACTCGGGACCCCGGCAAAGCACGATGAGGCGGAAACTTACGATACACAGCAACGATCCGATGGCGCCTCAGACTATACTTTCCCTTACGGCTAAAGTCGTGCTGCAAGTAGACTGGGAGCCGAAGAGTCTGAGACTTTTTCTTGATGAGGAAAATGCCGGCTGTCCGAAAATTACTATCAACAGTCTCGACAATCAGCCCTTTTCAATACTGGAATTCAAATCGACCGCCGATTGTATCACTGCCGATTATGATTCTTCGGTGGAGGCGACGAAGTTCATTCTCGAACCCAGGGTCAATATCGAAGCGATGCCGAAAAATTTCAAAGGGCGTATCAATATTAACCTGACACATCCGGAAGGGAAAACCGCCGCGATTCTCTTTAGCATGCTGCCGAAATATACAGTTAGACCATCCATGATCATCATTTGGGACGCTGAGCCGGAAAAGCCGATAGTAAGGAAAGTCGATTTGCTCAATAATTATCGTAAGGATTTTGAGATTGAATCGGTATCCTCAAAGGGCGGTATTATCGGTATAAAAGTTCTGGAGCAGAGGAAAATTACTAACGGCTATCAGCTTGACGTGGAACTAACTCCTCCGGCGGCCGAGAATAAAACAAATTTCAAGGATGAATTGTTTGTAAATATTAAGGACGGCGAGAAGCTGGCAATTCGCTGTAACGGGCGCTATTCGAAAATAAAGCCCAAACCTGAAATACAGTAAAGATCGTTAGCGTGTCATTTCTGACGGTGTTGCCCGTTGGGCTTGTGAATATTTCAAAGGAGCGGCATAGAGCATGGCCGAGTTGATAACAATGGAGCCTGGCAGAGCAGATTTTAGCTCCGAAGCGAGAGTTCACGCTCTTGATGTGTTTGTATTGCTAAGGTCAAGGCCAGGGGCGGGATTGCCGGCCGATTCGATATCGGTTATAATTGAAAAATCCTTGCTTAAAGATATCTTTTTAATTAAACTATAGGTCGTTAATTGGACGAAGTTTACATCACAATCTGATTTGGAGATGATAATATGAAACGAAAATTTGAAATACATACTTCACAGATGATTTGTGTACTCTGTGGTTTAGTGTCGTTTTTGCAGATTGGCTGTCAGGGGCCGCCCATAAAACCAGATAAACTCTCGCCGGAAATCAGGTTTGAACAATTGGTCTACGACTTCGGCGAAGTCGGGCCGAGCGCAAAGCAAACAGGCCAGTTCAAATTCACAAATGTCGGGGAAGGCTTACTGAAAATCACGAAGGTCGGGAGATGCTGTGGTGTAGTCACCCGGCTTGACAAGATGGAATATGAGCCGGGTGAAAGCGGGGTGTTGAAAGTCGAGTGGGACTCAGGGCCTCGGGAAAGCACGATGACACGAAAACTGGTTATGCACAGCAATGATCCGAATACTCCCGCGACTAACCTCACCATTACAGCCAAAGTTGTGCTGCAAATCGACTGGGAGCCGAAGAGATTGAAGCTTTTCCTTGATGAGGACAACGCAGGCTGTCCGAAGGTTACTATCAGCAGTATTGATAATCGTCCATTTTCAATAACAGGATTCAAATCGACAGCCGATTGCATAACGGCTGATTATGATCCTAAAGCAGAAGCAACTAAATTTGTTCTTGAACCCAAGGTCGACACGGAAAAACTTCAAAAAAATCTCAAAGGACGTATCAATATCAGCCTTAATCATCCAATGGGAAATGCCGCCACTATTCTATATAGCGTGGTGCCAAAATATACGGTTAATCCGCCTTTACTTATAATTTTTAATGCTGACCCGGAAAAACCGATAGTAAGAACAATCTCAGTGCTCAACAACTATGAAAAGGACTTTGAGATTGAATCGCTGACATCTGAAAATAATATTGTCACCCTGAAGCTTCAGGAGAAAAGGAAAATCAGTAAAGGCTATCAGCTTGAAGTTGAAATAACACCACCGGCCGCCGAAGGTAAAACAAGATTCAATGACTCGTTCTCGGTAAATATTAAGGGCGGCGAGAGTCTGTCGATTAAATGTAACGGGTACTATTCAAAAAGAAAACCCAATCTTGAAACACAATAAACAGCATAAAAGATAGCCTGGAATATGAAGCGATTAATAACTTGCATTTGTATCTTAACAGTAGGGGCTTCTTGTGTATTGAGAGCCCCGAAGAGAACTCCACAATACGAACAAGAGCGTTCGATGGTCGATTCGCTCACTGTTTTCTTAACCGGTAACGAGCTTGGAGCATTGAAGCCCTGTGGTTGTTCAGGCGGACAACTCGGGGGATTCGATAGACGCTCAGCCGTGCTCAATAGTGTGCCCGAGCAGAAAAGATTAATAATCAACACGGGTTCGTTTGTGAAAAGTGACAGCGAGCAGGACCTGGTCAAGTACCATATCATAATCCAGGCCCTTCAACAGCTCGATTATGACTTAGTCAGTCTTAGCGAGAAAGACATCGAAATAGGCAGAAATCTCGGCCTGTTAGAGGGTATTGAGTCGGCCTTTAATACCATAATTCCTCACAGTACGTCTGAGATGAATGTGCCGGCGAAGTTTACAAAGCAATTCTCACTCAGAGGCAGAACCGTGCTCTCCACCGTAGCGGCCTTTGACCCGGCATCGACTCCGATCGAGCAAATCGAGGGGCTTTTCGCCCTGCCGTCCGGTGTGCCGACTCTCAATATCCTGATCCTGAATCATAACGATCCCGGAACTATTGAGTCCATCGCCAAAGCGGCTCCATTTGTCGATTGTGTTGTCTGCCCGTCCGAATCTGACGAACCGGCCTTGATCGGCAATCCGGCTAAACGCCCCCTGGCCTTCTCAGTAGGACGTTTCGGAAGATATATATGCGGGCTGAAAGTAACAGCCCCTGCCAGAGTCGGCCAGCCGCTAAGATTGGCGTTTAAGGTGTTACCCGTCAAGGAAGGCCTGCCAAAAGACGACTCTCTGGTCAAACTGTACGAAGACTATCAGCAAATTGTCAAAGACAGGAACCTTTTGGAGAAACATCCACGCTTTGCCCTGCCGGGCGATCTGAAATATGACGGCTCGAAATCCTGCAAACCCTGCCACGGTTACGAATATGAAACGTGGAGCAGTAACGCCCATGCAAAGGCCTTTTCGACGCTCGAACAAGCCGGTTCTCAGTTCGACCCGGAATGCGTCGTCTGCCACGTCATCGGTTTGGATTACGAAAGCGGATTTATTTCCCGGCAGGATACCGGGCATTTAATAAATGTCGGCTGCGAGAACTGCCACGGACCGGGCTCAGAACATAACCTCACTGCCGGTGCGACCGAGCTTACTGAGCCGAAATCGACCTGCATAGACTGCCATACGCCCGAGCACAGCGGCGATTACGCGGGCAATGAGGATGCTTTTATGGAGAAAATTAAGCATTGGAGGGAACCAAACGCTGCCGGCAATGTCAAATAAAGAGAGCATAAGAGCACAAGAGTATTAGTGCAAAGATCAACCGACTTGTGTGCTTTCTATACTACTATGATAAAGACATTGCGAATAACAAGTGTTGTAGCGGCGATTCTGGCAGGCGTCTTCTTTGTTTTTCCTGTGGTTTATGGTGTTCGCAGCGATGAACGCATCGACGAATTTCTAAAACTACCGAGTGTGAGAGATAAGTTCGAGAATGCTGCGGATAACAAGGCAAAGACAGGTGAGAGCCGGGAATCACCCCTTGTCGAGCAGGCAGAGGCTTTTGCATTGTATCTGAATCCGCTCAAACCGACGATACAGAAGGCTTCGAAGGGAGCCAAGACTACAGATATTGCCGGCAGATTGCCTGTTACGCCAAAATTCAAAGTTTTTGCCACCAGTTATTTTGCGGAAAATCCGGATTTGTCGCAGGCGTTGATCGACGAGCCCGGCAGAGGACGACACTGGGTCCGGCAGTCCAGCATGGTTGGGCATTTACTTGTTGAGCAGGTAAAAGACGGTCTCGTCGTTGTTAAAAGCAGCAAAGAGACTTTCGAGCTTGAAATTGAGCCGAAACCGGAAACGAAGTCTCTAAACAGAACATCCCCTGCTTCTTCGTTAAGAAGTAGCCAAAGCCCCTTAAAATCCACATCGCCGGCTTCAGGCAGAACTGCCACTGGTGTTAGAAGAACAACAAATATACCTCAGAGACTGCAAAGAAACGGCGACGATGACGAAAAGATGGGGGAACTCGTAAACAAGCTGAAGGATTTACAGAGAAATCCTGCTTTGGATAGAACTAATTCGGGACTCGACAAAGAAGAAAGGTCTGCCCGGATAGAGGAACTCATTTCCAAATTTAAATCTACTCGTGTGAGTGCCGAAGAAGCGAAAAAGCTGGGTAATATGGGTGAAGAGTTGAAAGGCATTCGGAAAGACAAAAATCCATCCCCGCCCGAAGCGGACAAAGGCAAAGTGGAAGTCAGCCCACCCAAACCAGACACGTCGGCGGAAAAATAGTCACACGCCGTATTAGTGAGTTCTGCATTGTAAATACATTTCCAACTGCGATTAAGCTGATGAATCCAGCTTTCTTTTGGTTCTAAAACATTTTCATAAGCATTTAAGGCAGTTTTATCGGTCCTTACAACCCAATATGCGTGAATTTGTACTTTGTTGGTGTGCCCGATAAGTGTCAAAATTAAACTCGATCAGTCGGGTGAATCAAAGATCGGCAGCTTCCGATTGACATTCGAAACTCGATGCTAAAAATACACCTGTTTTAGTGAACATATTGGTGTTTTTTTACCTGAAAATCGGGAACTTTTGGCCTTTTTTTGTGTCTGATTTAATAGTAATTACTGTAAAACCGGCCCCCGTTGTTTTGCCTCGTAAAAGTGAGGCTGTGGGGAATGGATTGATACCTTGAACTATCGGACGAAGGGGTGTTTCATGATGACAAAGCAGCGTTGTTCTCACGGGGGATACAATTGGATTTTTGCTTTTACAGCAGCTCTGTTGATATTCAATAATTGTCTTTTTGCTGCCGGGCAAACAGGTGTTCCCAGGGAAACCGGATACAAGATTTTTCCTTTGAAACACATATCCGTTGAGCAAGGCAAGAAATACCTTGCCGAGGCTATGACAGGCACGGTTACGCATTTCCCCGCTTCGTCCGCGCTTTTAGTAACAGCCGAGCCGCTTGAATTAACCAAAGCAAAGGCTATTCTCGATCTTGTCGATGGGCCGGAGCAATTTGTCGTAAAAGCGATTCTTCCCGTTTCAGCGGCCAGAAATATGCCATCTAACGAGCAGATTGCAGCGAAATTCAATCCCAGCTTAACCAGGGGAATATCAATCGGCAGCTTCTCCAATCCGCCGCATAAGGACGCGAACACTAAAGCAATTATTGATATTCACAATGACGCCGTGATTGCCATTGTGCCGGTTAGATTGTTGGACAAAATCGTTTCTGTAATAGGACAATTGCGGAACTCAGACACGCTCAAAGCACAAGATATACCGAAAGCACAGGATAAACCGGAATCTCCTGCTAAACGGAAAGCTTCTGGATTAGCCGAGCCAAGTGAAGCGAGATTCCTTTTTACAGCAAGCGGCATGGTCAAAACCGAGCCAAACACCGCTGCAATCGTAGTCAAGCAAGAGACACCTGAACCGCCTGTAGACAACCAGGATGAAGATATGCCGCCGCTTATCGACGGAGAGCAAGTCGTTAATCTGGCTTTGGCCGAGCGTCAAAAGCTTACAGTCCTCGAATTCCTGGGTCTGGTGGGCCCGTATTTGGGACTGGACTTCATGTACGATGAGAAAGACGTCATCCAGGAAGTGACAATCAATCCTCACGGCAAGTTTCGAGGCCCCATCAAGGTAAAGGATTTGTATCCTTTGCTCGAAGATGTGCTGAAGTTCAAGGGCCTCGCGATGACTCGCAGCAAGGGCAATCTTGTAACCATAGTTCCCGTGGCTGATGCATTAACCATCGATCCTGCTTTGCTCGATTCCTACGAAGGCAAAATCGAGCGTGGCGATGGAGTAGTAACGCGCGTTTTTGACCTCGAGCATGTAGATACAGCCAGTGCAATAAATCTCCTGACATCCATGAGGCTCACGATAGCCCCGCCGATTCCGAAAGGAAAAGCAATTATCGTCACCGGCTACGCACACCGTATGCAGCGGATCCAGGCGCTTTTGGACATCATTGATGAGCCTGGAGACCGGAAGAAATTCAGGTTCAGGCAGTTGCAGTACACGATGGCCGAGACGCTTGCTCCAAAGCTCCAAAACCTTGCCGAGCAATTAGGTACAATATCCATTACTGTTGCCGCTACAGATGCTCCGCCAGTGACACCGAGGATTAGTCCGAAGAGGGCGACCGAGACGACAGCCCAATATCAAGCCCGAGTCCGCCAGGCACAGCAGGCCGCAGCAGCAAGGCAAAGAGCGACAACGAGAACACCAACCACGCTCCAACAACCGGAGTCAACACTGCCAACCGTATATCTCGATGCCGACGAAAGAACAAACCGGATTCTGATGATCGGGCTTGATGAGCAATTAGATGATGTCGAGGAGCTGATAAGTACTCTCGATGTGGTGCAGCAGGACCTGCGGACCCTGGAATTGTACAAAATAAACCACGTTGACGCTGAGGACGTAAAGAGACAATTGGAAGAGCTTGGCATAATCAGCCCCAGCCTGACGAGTCCTTATTCTTCTTATTCTTCGTCAAGAATTACCAGCGGAGCCAAGCCCACAACTCAACAAACCACTGCAGCAGCAAGGCAATCGACGCTTAGCAGAACTCAAATGACCGAATCCACCGAGGCTCCCACGGAAGAGCCGCAGGTTATAGTAGTTGAGCCGACGAATTCACTGCTGGTCAATGCGACTGCCGAGCAGCATATTGAGATAGCAGAGATTCTAAGCTATGTGGATGCCGAAACAGACAAACAGGATATACCTTATAAAGTCTATCCGCTCGAAAACCAGTCGCCGGATCATTTGGTAACGGTTCTGGAGCCGCTAATTCAGGAGAGTGTCCTGGACAAAGAAGGCAAGGTCGAAAGCGTCAGACAAAAGCAGGAGGATCAAATAACGATAGTTCCGGACCCTAATACTTTTTCATTGATTGTCTATGCGAGCAAAAAGAATCAGGAATGGATAAGCAACCTGGTAGAACAATTAGACAAGCGAAGGCCCCAGGTCCTCATGGATGTTACGCTTGTTGAAATCAGCGAGGTCGATGCGTTCGACTACGATTTGCAGTTGGTCACAAAATTCCCAAGATTTGAAGCAGGCGGCCATATGGACAAACTCTCCGCCATACTTGACCCGTCTGCCCCCGAGGGGTCTGGCTTCCCCGCCAACCGAGTCACTGAGCTAAGCTCCATTTTAGGAGAAGGATTGGCAGGTCAAGGTTTTTACGCCGACACTCATATCCAGGCACTGTTGACCCTGATGCAGAAAAAGGGGTACGGCCGCGTTCTCGCGAAGCCAAAGATTCTCGTCAACGATAATGAACTTGGACATATCGACACAACGAATACCATATATGTATCAAGGAGTGCCTCGACAGTCACTACCACAGGGGGGGATACTCCCATAAGTACAAGCTTTACATTCGATGAATTTCCTTCCGGTATCGAACTTGATATAACGCCCCATATAAGCAAAGGAAACCTGCTTCGCCTTGAGATAAGCATGACACGTTCAAGTCAAACAGCTCCTGAAGGTGGAATCGCCAAGAATGATCCGCCACCCAATAAATCAGAGAACAATATTGAGACAATCGTCACAGTCCCTGATAAAAGCACAATAATTCTTGGAGGCATAATAACAGTAGAACAGACTAAAACTAACTGGAAGGTGCCCCTGCTTGGCGACATCCCGCTCGTAGGCGGACTCTTTAGAAAAATAGACAACAGCAGCAGACATACGAGACTATATGTATTTGTTAAGGCTGAGGTACTAAGACCGGATGAGACACTTGCCGGCCTGCCGGACCTGGAGAGGATATCCGAGAGAAATAGAGCGGCGTTTGAGGAATATGAGGAAAAATTCCAGAACTATCAGGACTGGCCCGGCGTAAAACCCAAGAGTATGGATCCGTTAAGAGTTCTCGATGCACAATAGTAATGAAAGATTTGCTTTTACAAACTGCTAAGCGGACCGGTCTTGTTGATGCTGAGCGATTGGCCGGGTTCTTCGAAGAAAACACCGGCCAGGTGCGAATTGACGAGGCTCTGCTTAACTGCCCTTACTTTACGGAAGATGCCGTACTGAGGCTGTTTGCCGAAGCGCTCGGCTGGGAGTTTCTGCCGGAAATATCTGCAAAGAACGTGCCTGTGGAATTCATAGAAGCCGTCCCTGCAATGTATGCCCAGCACCATTATCTGGTCGGTATAAAACCGGATGCTGATAATGGTGAGCTAACGGTGGTCTTATCCAAGCCGCTGGATGCGAATGCCCTGGACAACGTCTCGAAGATGATGGGCTTGCCGGTCAGTGCGGCAATATCCACCCGCGCTGCTATTACTTCTGTAATAGACGTCGCCTACGAGCAGAAGACGACGGTCATCGATGAGGTGGTAGAAGAGCTCGATTCGCAAAACCTCGACCAGCTCGTTGACGAGGTCGCCGGTTCGGATGACCTGCTTGACGTGGTAAACCGACCGCCGGTTATCAGGCTGGTCAATGACATTCTCTTTCGCGCCCTGCAATTGCGGGCCAGTGATATTCATGTCCATCCTTACGAGTCGAAGATTCAGATTCGCTACCGTATTGACGGTATTTTGTATGATACCCTGAGCCTGAACAAGAATGTCCTGCCTTTGGTTATTTCACGTATCAAGGTTATGGCCGGTATGGACATTGCCGAGCGCCGGCTTCCGCAGGACGGCAGGTGCAGTGTCCGGCTGGGCCAGCGCGAGGTCGATTTACGTATCAGCACCGTGCCGACCAGTTACGGCGAGCGCAGCGTCCTGCGTCTGCTCGATAAAAGCACCGGGCTTTTCGGATTGAACGAGCTGGGATTGTGGAAGGAGGACTTGAAGAAATTCGATTCTTTGCTCACCCGCTCTCACGGAGTGATTTTCGTGACAGGCCCGACGGGCAGCGGAAAAAGCACAACACTTTACGCGTGCCTTAACAGAATCAACTCGGCCGAGAAAAACGTCATAACCATAGAAGACCCGATTGAGTATCAGCTCGAAGGTATCAGCCAGATTCAAGTCGCCAGCAAGAAAGGAATGACTTTTGCCACGTCACTTCGTCACGTGCTGCGTCAGGACCCGGATGTTATAATGATCGGCGAGGTTCGAGACATTGAGACCGCCCGCATGGCGATACAATCTTCGCTTACAGGCCACCTGGTTTTCAGCACTCTGCATACTAACGACTCGGCGGGCGCGGTCAGCCGGCTCCTGGATTTGGGCGTCGAGCCGTATTTAGTAAGTTCATCGCTGATTGCCATAATAGCTCAGCGGTTAGTACGAAAAGTGTGTCCGGATTGCAAAGAACCTGTCAAACCATCGCCCCACGAATTAAAAGAGCTTGGACTGGATAAAATGGATAATGACAGCGGGAAATTCTTTGTCGGAACAGGTTGCGAGAGGTGTTTTCAGACCGGTTATCGCGGCCGAACGGGCATTTATGAAATGATGTTGATCGATTCCGAGATACAGAACCTGATATACAAAAGAGAAAGTGCCGGTACAATAAAAAGGTTCGCTCTTAACACAGGCCTGCAGACTCTTCGAATGGACGGCGCCAGGAAAGTGCTTGCCGGGACAACAACTATATCTGAAGTATTGAGAGTAACACAGGCGGACGTAATGTAATTTTATTTACAAATAGTCCATATTTAATAATAAATAGTAAATAAAATGCCAAGATACCACTATATAGCGATAGCCGCTAACGGCAAGAAAGTCAAAGGGGCAATTACTGCTGAAAGCCCTTACTCCGCACGAAAGCAACTCCGGGTGCGGAGTATTCACCCTTCGTCCGTTACCGAGGTCAGCTCAAAAGCTGAAGGTAAAACGGCATTGTTTTCGATCTTCGGCAAACGAAACAAAACCCAGATAATCGACTTTACCAAGCAAATGGCCACGCTGCTCACATCGGGAATCAAACTGACCGAAGCTCTCTCTGTCCTTACCCTGCAAACGTCCGATGTGCGATTTCGAAACGCCCTTTGCGATATTCGCGACCGCGTTGTCACCGGCGAGTCGTTTACCGATGCCCTTAAAGATTACAGCGATTATTTCGACGTCATATATGTAAGTATGGTCCGTGTAGGTGAGGTTACGGGGATATTGGGCCAGAGCCTGTTGACGATCGCAACATTCATGGAAAAACGCCGGAGAGTCGAAGCGAAAATAAAGACTGCGATGGTGTATCCCGTTGTACTGATTTTCTTTTGCCTCGCAGCTATTCTTGTACTGACAACTCTGGTCATTCCTAAGATAGGCAATGAGATCGCAAGGGCGGGGCGGGAATTGCCCTGGATAACCAGGCGTTTGATGGATGTCGGGTATGTGCTGACCAGTTGGTGGCTGCTGTTGGTTATTGCAGTAGTAGTTGGATTTATCTGGGGCCTGAAGCGGTTTTTGAAAACCAGCCGAGGCGCTTATCTGCGCGATAAGTTCCTTTTGTCCCTGCCGTTGTTCGGACCTCTCATAAAGCAGCGTGTTGTCGCGCGCTTCGCATCTACTCTTTCGACGTTACTTGGTTCCGGACTCGCTATGGCTGAGTCTCTTCGGGTTGTCGCTGAGGTTACC
>Ga0307380_10006929_pt1 | contig 14809 bp, 12 predicted proteins | sample UN3MG_FD_202239 | JGI IMG/M metagenome (GOLD analysis project Ga0307380, IMG submission 202239) | Soil microbial communities from Risofladan, Vaasa, Finland - UN-3 | ecosystem: Environmental > Terrestrial > Soil > Coastal area > Acid sulfate soil | place: Finland: Risofladan, Vaasa | collected... | reverse complement strand
CGCCGATGACAACGACTTTCTTCCTGATCTGCTGCCCGGCTCGGAGGATGTACTGGTTCAGCTTGAACACCAAGAGAAGATTCACAAAAAAGGAAAGCGTAAAGACCGTCGTGGGGAAAGCGCCCCATCGGGTCCTGAAGACATAAACAAACGCGACACTTAACAACGTCCCGAAAAACAGCCCCAGGAAGACTCTCTTGAACAGGTCCCACGAAGATTTGAACCTGCTCCTATAGACTCCAAAAAAGGACAGTGCCGATATGCCGATAAGCGTCAGAAATACGAGGCTTTTTCGGTAAGGCGCGAAATTGCCCTCGGGGAGGGGAAGTCCGTATCTGATCAGGTAAGAAGCAACAAAGCCAACGTTGATCAGAACGGAATCTGCCAAAAGCAGAACGGCCTGCGTCTTCCATCGTCGCCGGTTTTCAAACAGCATTTTTTTGTCAGTGGGATCCGTCTGTGAATCCATTGGGATCTATAGTCCAGAATTAAAGCAGCATTCTATGGTCGGGGACGCAATTGCCTCAATCCCAGCGCAACCACCCCTGCCCAGAAGCCAGCCCCCCAGGATATATGCATGATGGCAAATATCAACGGAAGCAGGGGCAGAAGCCAAAAGCCTCGGCGAGCGGCCGCCCAGAAGGATGCGGTCAAATTGGCGAGAACATAAGCTGCCGGTACGATTGCCGCATACATGGGCCGCAAAGGAATCAGCGCCACGGAGAAAGCCAAAGCAGCCACGAAAGCGGGACATGCCAACTGACGCCAGCGAAGAGAACGCGGGTGCGCAGCAACTGTTTTGACCTTCCAGAAACCATATCTCAGGTACTGTCTGGCCAGATCGGACAACGAACCGCGAACGTAGTAGCAGCAATTGATCTTCGGGCTGAGCAGGATTCTTCCTCCGTTTCTTCTCAGCCGATAGTTCAACTCGTAATCCTCGTTGACGGCCCATTCTTCATTGAAACCGCCTATATCCCTAAGCGTTTGGGTGCGCCAAGCTCCAAGGTAAACGGTGTCGACCCATTGTTCCACTTGCGAATAGCGGTACTTGGCATCTCCGGCGGCAAAGGCCGACGAAAAGGCAGCCCCTATGGCATTACCCAGATACCCGCTGCCAATCGCTCTCTGGCGGCCACCCACGCTCGCAGCGCCTGTAGTCTCGAGGGCAAGCACGCATTGCCGGATGTAGTCGGGCGCATAAACGGTGTGTGCATCCATACGAATAATGATCCGACCTTTGGCCCGGCCAAGACCCAGATTCAGAGCGGCAGCCTGCATTTGCCGAGGGTTATCAAGCAGATGGATGAAAGAGTATCTCCGGCAATAGCTCTCGACAATCCGACCCGATCCGTCGGTGCTCAGGCCATCGATGACCAGAATCTCCATTTTCTGTTTCGAGTAGTCCGTTTGCAGGATGGAGTCCAGACACCGAGCGATCCGGCGCTGCTCATTTCGCATCGGGACAAGAACAGAGACAAAGGGCAAAGTGTCGTCAGCGTTGGATGTCACCATCTGCCCACAATAGCTCCCCCTGTGGTCCGGGGGCTGAGGCCCGCACAAACAAGCCATCCGCACCGCGCCGCGCATCGTCAATTCGGCCCACTCTGTACACAGCCAGGGATAGACCAATCAGGAGCCAGTGAAACGTATCGCCGGTAAAGGGGCCGGCATTGTGAAACATCGAATTCACGATATAACCTGCGAAGCTGCCCGCCAGCCCCGCTGAAAGGCTTTTCAGAAAATGATTTGAAGCGCTCATTGTCCTGAACATCCGGAAGATCAGCACATACAGAATCACCAGCAAGAAAAAACCCGGCAGGCCATAGAATGCCAGAACGTTCAGGAACTGATTGTGTGCATTCTTGTACAACATCGCACTGGCTGCCGTCAAATGTCTCAGTTTGTGGTAATATGATGGAGTGTGTTTGATGAGCTGGTCCGTCCCAACACCAAATGGATGGTCCTTCACGACATAAATCGCCGCCAACGCAAGTGGAATTCTCGCCATGGTCGGATTGTTTGTGAAGGTGATTAAGTGTGGTTGAGTAGAGAGACCGAGGGCCATGTAACAGGTCCCAAGCAGCAGTATCAGGCCTACAATCATTATGAACTTCCGGCGGCCTTTTCTCACGGGCAAAGCGACAACCGTTCCAACGGCCGCTCCAAGATAGGCCGACCGAGTAAAGGTGACGGTCAACCCGCCAATCAGGACTAATAGGCCCATCAACTGCATCAATCGGGTTCTCGTTCGCACGCCTTTTGCTGCGACGAGGCTTACGACTATGGGAATCAGACTGCACAACTGGCATGAAAGCCTGATCGAAAAATCAGTCAGGCCTGCGACTCGAACCCGGTCAAGCACCAGTGCTTTCACCTGGGGGTCAGCATATTGTCCTCTGGCCAATTCCCACAAATCCAGGAATAGCCCGCCCACAAAATACTGCATGAGCGCAATGACCGCCGAAAAGGACGTGGCAAAGATCAGAGCATAGGTAAATACCCTTATCCTCCAGACGGACCCGACAAGACTGTAGATAACCAACGCTATCACGAAGCTGAGTGATAGTCGAGCAAGTTGGGTAAGGAATGCATCTGACTGCGTAACCAGGTCAATGACGGCAAACCAGCCCACGGCCAGCAGAAGTACCAAACACACTTCCCTCACCGTTGCCGGTGCGGCGATTTTTCTTTTCAAGAGTAACGAAAGGGCAGAACAATAGGCAACGGTGGTATATCCGAATGCCCAGAGGGAAATGCCCATGTACTTCGGAAATGAAGACCAGATAAACAGCAGGGTCACGAGCAGTAGTAATATAAAGTTAACAGGCATCTGAGCTAATAAGCAAGCCTTCCCCTCAGGCGTTTGATTCTTCGCAGAGACTCGGCGCTGATAGGACGCCTTTGCCTGCACAGGCTCCTGAGGTGTGTCAGAACGCGCCATAGCGCCTGCGCGACCACTCGGACGTCGCCCCTGGTCTTTAGAGTAACGTATCCCGCCCAAATGAACGAACTGGCAACGACGTACCGCCAGGGCAGGTTCCTTATGGAAGTTCGAATTCTGTTCTCAAGCATCCTGGCCCACATCGCTTTCTCGCCGACCCGACCCTGTGGAGCCTTCTTGTGAAGAACCACAACATCGGGGAAGTAAACGATCCTGAAACCCGCGTCAATAATTCTGAATGACCAGTCCAGCTCCTCAAACGCATAGGGGAAAAAATCGTCACAATACAGCCCTGCTTTGTCAACAACCTCTCGTCGCACGGCGTGCCCTGTACCCACAAAATAACTCGTTTCAAATTCTTTGTCGGCGTTGAGACTCTTGTCCACATGAGGAAACTCCTTGCGGTCGATTTCACGCGTAGAGAAATCGAGGCTCTTAAGGCTCAAGAGCCCAACCTCGGCATCCTCGTCGAATCTTTTCACGATTCGCGCTGCCGCATCTTTACTTTCAAGCAAGGCGTCATCGTCAGTAATGATTATGAATTTGCCGTTGGCCCTTCTGATGCCTTCGTTCTTCCCGCCCGCAGCCCCTTTGTTTTGGGACAGCCGGACGTATTCAAGACTCTCGGCAGAAAACTCCGACCGCATCATCTCGGCCGTTCCGTCCTCAGAGTTGTTGTCTATTACAATTATTTCCTTGGGCTCGTAGTCCTGCTGGAGTATAAGTCTCAACGTCTGCTTGAGGACTTCCTTCCTGTTGAAGGTTGCCACAACAAAGCTGACCAGAGGTCTTGGGGCGGCCGCATCAGTGACTTCGGCTTTTATCATGCTGTTTTTCTGACGGGTGTTCACAGACAGGGGAATGTTGTCCATGAATGACCGGACTGGATCCCACAATGTCATCGATAAGCCCGGCGTACTGCCGGATGACAACCTCCGGAGAGAAGTCCTTTGCTCGATCTCGGCGCCGGACCCTGCCCAACTCTGGCTTTTCGTCGTCTTTCAACACGCTCAGGACAGCCTCGGCCATTGCTTTTTCGTCGCCGACCGGCACCAATGGACCCAGTTCGCCGTCCACAAGTATCTCACGAGGGCCATAGGGACACGCCGTAGAGACCACCGCGGTGCCTGTGCCGAGTGCCTCGATAAGGACATGGCCCGGACCCTCCCATCTTGAGGACAACACGAAAACCCGGGCCTTCGACATGTACCCATAGGGGTTCTTCACAAACCCCGGCAAACACGTGTCTTGCGAAATATTCAACTCGCGGGCCAACGTCTCCAGCTCATTCCGCTCTTCACCTTCGCCCAGAATTACAAGCCTGGAAGGAACGCTCCTGCGGATTATGGCGAATGCCCTGAGCAAGGTCTGGAAATCCTTCTGCCTTGTCAAACGCCCGACCCCAAGAATGACAGGAGGCTGGCCCGGCTGGAACCAGGGATGCTCAACCGGCTGCTGAGCCTGCCTTAACATTTCCACGTCAATCACCGGGTTATATATGGTTCGAGCTTTCGAGGCGGCCTTCCGGGGGAGCCTCTTTGCCATGTCTCCGGAAGGCACCACAATGGCGTCAGCGAGAGGATACGTAAGATTCCAGAGTACTTTGCGCAGCATCGAGGGCCGGGGAAGACCCTGAACGCTTATGACGACTTTCGTCTTTCTCCTTGAAAACCCGCGGGCCAGGACGGCTACGGCGCTGAGCAGCCCGGTTATTAACACATCCGGCTTCTCCCGCCGGATATACGCGGACAGTTTGGGCAGAAGCTCGACGGAAAGAAGGAGATTCCACAAACGATAGGAAGGACGCCCCGGCCAGAGGTTTACCAAGTGGCGGGTGTTGAGATCTACAAGCCTGACGTTGCTTGTGTCAATAAAGCCCGGCCATTCGTGATACGCTCTCAATAAGTCCACCTTGTATCCTCGCTCGGCAAAGCCCTGCGCAAACGTGAGCATTGCTTTCTCCGTACCGACGTGAATATAGTACGGGGCAAAGACAGCTATTCTTGCCTGCTCCGGGCCCGATTCACCCATTCGTGTCAATCACTTTCATGTAGTTTGCAAGGCAGACTTCCGGCCGAAAATTACCCAGATTGCGTCGAGACGCTTCCAGGATGTGAAGGCCCCGCGCACGGTCTGCGAGTACATCAAGAATTCTCCTTGCCATCGCCGAATAGTCACCCACAGGCACAAGCGCATCAGCCGGCAGAATCTCTCGCGGCCCACTGGGACAATCCGTTGCGATTGCGGGAGTACCCACCGCCAGCGCCTCGATAAGGGCGTTTGGCATCCCCTCATAGATCGAAGACAAGACGAACAGATCGGCCTTCGCTATGTATTTGTAGGGGTTGTCCACGAAGCCGGGCAAATCGACGGCTTCGCGAATGCCCAGGCGCTCGGCCAGGTCTTCGAGCTTGCTGCGGTCGTACCCTTCGCCGAGAATCACCAGCCTCGCTTCCATTTTGGCCCTGACCACAGCAAAAGCTCGCAACAGCGTAACAAAGTCTTTTTGGCCCGTGAGACGACCTGCGCTGATAACAATGGCGATATTCTTGTCTGCAAACCAGGGATGCTCAACCGGCGCGCCGGCCTTGTCAAAGATGGTGTTATCCAACGTCGGATTGTAGATGACTCTGATCCTGTCACAAGAGATTCCGAGCAGCGCCGCAAGGTCCTCCGCTGCGCCTCTGGAGACGGCGACGACAGCATCCGCCCTGAGATAAGCATGCCGCATCAGAAGAGGCAGCAGTCTGTCCTTGAGTTTGCCGCTGCGGCCCAGGTCCTGGGACGTGGCCAGCCGCTCGGTGACAATGACCTTGCTCGAAACACGAGCTAACATCTTTGCCCAAACAGCTATGACATTCACATAGTATTGAGCCGAAATAAGCGCGCAGGGCTTTTCTCGCCTCAAGTATTTGATCAGCCCCGGCAGACTGGACAATGCTCTGCGGGCGTTCAAATCAACGATTCTTATGTCATCGCAAATCGTTCTCAGGAAGGGCCCCTGGGCCTTGACGGTCACCACATCGACCTCGTTGTCGGCGCTCATCAATTCAGCCAGCTTCAAGACCATCCGGTCAAGCCCGCCATCACCTAAGGGAGGCATAAAAAAGGCAATCCGTTTCCCCATATAAAGCCTCTGTCAGTCCGCCCGCGTGCCCAGAAGCCCGAGGTACTGCTTTATTGCCTTCTCAGGGCGAAATCGTCCGATACCTCTGAGCCCTTCTTCTACGAATCGATGTGCAAGCTCTTTGTCCTCCAACAGCCTCAGGATTTCTGCGGCCAGCGCCTGAGAATCTCCGACGGGAACAAGGGGGCCCGCCCCACCATTCGATAGGATTTCTCTCGGACCACTGGGACAGTCGGTCGAGACAGCTGGCACTCCGAGAGCCTGCGCCTCTATCAGCGTATTGGGCAGGCCCTCATAGATGGAAGAAAGCACGAATACCGCGGCCCGGGCCATGTACTTGTAGGGATTGACTTCAAACCCCCGCAGTTGAACATCGGGCTCGACCCCAAGCTCCACCGCCAGCGCCAGTAATCGCGCCTTGTCTGCGCCGTCCCCTATGATCACGAGTCTTGCGGCAGCGCGTGTGCGGACAAGTGCAAAGGCTTTCAACAACGTGACGAAATCCTTTTGGTCGGTCAATCTGCCGACGCCTAATATCACCGGGGGCCGGCCGGACTGAAACCCTTCATGTTCAAGCGGCTCTGCGGCCTTTTCTATAATACTGTCATCGAAGGTCGGATTGTAGATGACGTGGATTCGGTCGCGCGGGATACGGATATTCTGCGCCAGGTCGTCGGCAACTCCCTGGGACACTGCCACAATGGCGTCGGCCTTTGGATAGCTGTATCGTTTCAGACGGGGCACAAGCCTGCTGAACCAGTCTTTATTGGAAGCCGTGGCTACCGATGCCGTGTTGCTCTCTCTGACGATCAGACGCGTCTGCGAGCGTATCAACCGTTTGGCCCAGATAGCCGCCACGCTTGACTGGAAAGAAACAACGGCTTTGGGACGCTGACGGCGAAGGTATGAAAGCAGAGCCGGCAGTACGGAAAGAGCCAACCGCAAGCGGTCGGAGAAAATGCCGCCCAGCCGAGGCGGCATCCATCTGACTGCGAGTTTGACCACGTGGGCGGAAGCGGGCAACTGCTTAAGAAAGGCCTCGCCGGCGTTTGCCGTCAGTATGTCCACGTCAAAACTGTGCTCGATCAGGCCTTTGGCGAGATAGACGACGTTTCTTTCGACGCCGCCGCGTTCAAGAGACGGAATAAAGATGGCAACCTTTTCCATTTGAGCGCGCTGTCAAGGCCTTTTCCTTGCGACGACGTAGATGCCGCGGCAGAAAAGATCCGCCGACAGCTTTTGAAGAAGCCGGGCCAATCGAGACCTCGTGCTTGGTTCCAGCGTGGTGCTGAAGCCCAGGTAGCGCAGGTGCTGTCTTACATAAGACGGTTTAAGCAACTTCACGTGAAAAGGATGGAACGACGTGTCGTGCACATAGCTGCCGCAAAGAAATCGCAGCCTCGCTGTGATAAAGAAGGCGTTAGGCAGATGCAAATGGAGAGTTCCGTTAGGCTTCAGGATTCGATAGCACTCCCTGAGAAAATCCAGCGTATGCACGCGAAGATGCTCGAGAAGCTGATAGCAATGAATCTCATCGATGGAGGAGTCATCGAAGGGATAGGGTATGTTGTTCAGGTCGTATATAACTTTGCTGACGTTGTCCGGCAATTCCCTGATGATCGGATTGATGTCCATGACGATGTTCGCCAGCCTGTAAGGTTTTGTGCCGCAGCCCAGGTCCAGTATTTTTGGCTCAGAGCTTGAACTGTCCAAATCGGCCATCAGCATACTCCGCATTCAGAAGATATCCGCGTTGTAGTCATGCATCTTTGTCCTGGCGCGCCACGTTAGGTTCGGCCCTTATCCAGGGTCGGTCGCAAGATTGCCCCGGCGATACATTGCCGTATCAACCTTATGGCGCCAAAATCAAACAGAAACTCCATGGTCAGAATGCATACGATGTACGCAAGTGAACCAATCGCCGTCAGGACTAAGAGATGCATCAGGCTCGCGGGATTGTTGAACCACACCGCAGCGCCGGACATTGTCGCGGCCATACCCGCAGATGCAACAGCGGGGAAAAAAACAAGCCTGAACTGAAGCCAGAGGCGCAAATCAATGATGACTCGCAGCTTGTGCCACAAGAAAGGAGTAATGAGCAATTCACTCCAAAGCAGAGCAACGCCGACGCCCAACAATCCAAACGCCCTGCAAAGAGGCCAGAGGGTCGCTGCAACAGCTAACATTTGCCATAACCTGATCTGGGTTTCTGTGCCTGGCCGGCCCGAAGCCTTAAACAGAGCATACGCGGCGATGTTCACGCTCTGCAAACCAGACCACAATCCAAGCACCATCAACACGCCGACAATACTCGCCCACTGATCGTCGAGGAAGACACCGACGATGTTCTCTGCCAGTACCGCGACAGCAACGCTGGTGGGTACTGCAACGATGCTGATAAGCTGGACTGTTTTCAGATAGGCGTGTCGTAGCTTTGGCAGGTCGTTTTGCAGTGTTGAAAAAGCGACGAATGCCGGGTTGGCCAATACGCTGATGAACTCCCGAGCGGGCTTGCTGCCTACTTGAGAGGCCAGGACGTAAAGTCCGAGCGCCGAGACTCCGAGTATTCTGCCGACAAACAACATCGTGCCCTGGTCAAGTAGGAACATGAGTATGCTTGTGACAAAGATCCACCCCCCAAATATGAACAATTGTCTTGCCTTCAGCAGGCTCCCCCACCCCCCTACCCGGTATGGAGCCAATACGTACGAAACAGCCGATTGAGCAATGTCTCTCGCCAGGAGTCCCAGAACCAGGGCCCAGGCATTGCGCAGCACAATCGCAGCTCCTACTGCTACAATCAAATCGCTCACGGTGCCGACGATTTGATAGATGCACTCTCTCCCAAGACGCAGGTCTCTCCAGTAGTGTACTATAGCCGGACTCGTAAGACCCTCCACCAGAAAACACAGGGAAACCAGTTTGAGCAGCGGCACTGCTTCGGGCTGACCCATCAACACTGAGGTCACCCCGGCTCCCGCAAAGAGCAGCACACTCAACACCGCGCCGCGGATTGCCGAGACCACAAAGTACGTGTCCAGATAAGGGTGAACATCACCTTGCTTCTGCAGCAGAGCGGCCCAGAAACCCGACTTCGTCAGGACTTTCATTGCCTGGACCGCCACCAGGCAAAGCCCGAACAATCCGAAATCCTTGGGCGTCAGGAGCCGCGCGAGTACGACAAGCCTGACGAAATAGAACAGGCGGTTCAGAATCCGAATAGCTGTCAGCCACATACCGGCGTGAATAAACCGCGTGGCTAAGCCAGCCTCCCGGGTAACCTCTCGGGCCGCCTCATCTTGCTCATAATTGCTCGTCATGCAAAGGGACCCGGTTTGACCGCCATAATGTAATAGCCGCTGGTTATACACTTGACCTTTGATGAGGATAAAAACAATCTGTCAATCTTTATGAAACAGTAAGCCATTCCTATAATAACAGGATACAGCAGCTTAATCACAAGACGCCGCCCGCCGGCTAATCGGACCAGGTGAATCCCCAGCGTTCCCAGCAGGCCATTTTGGGGAACGACCTTTACCTCGGAAAATCTCTCAAACAGCTTTTCCAGGCCGAACTGCGTGAATCTGAAATAGTCAACCGGAGCGCCGTGAATCGGCCAGTAGAAACAGGTCGATGCGACCAGTTTTCCACCCGGCCTCAAGACCCGCAGCATTTCGTCCACGGCTTGGTGAGGATGGTGCAAGTGTTCCAGCACTTGTTTGCACAGAACAGCGTCAAACAAGTCGTCCGCCAACGGAAGACTATGGGCATCGGCCACGATGTCCACGTGTTCAGACTTGTTGATATCCAGGCGGACGATTCTTGCACCGTTTCCATAGTCCAGATTCTGGGTGCCGGCCCCTATCTCAAGCATGACCCCGCTGATATCGCGAAGATTCTCGCTGTAGAACCTCTCCAGCCCCAACCTGGTTAAGTACTTGCCAAGTCTGGCATGCACCTTAAACACATTCTCCTTCCTTCATCACCATCAAAAATAGCCCAGATCGCTGAGTTGCTTTCTGACCGCCTGTTCCTCTTCTTGCGTCAGCCTGCTGCCCTGCTGGTCCCGAATTTCACAAGCATGGTCGCGCAATGCCTGCCCGTTGAATTTAAGCGCCTGCTGTAGTACCCGTCCCTCCATATACGAAGGAATGGGTTCGCCGAAGCTGTGCAGCAGGGTCGGCGGTATGTCCCATAACCTCGCACCATCCAGCCTGGCGTGCCTGAAGTCGGGGCCGGCTGCAATAAAGACACCGTCCATCCGGTGGGTGCCGGTCAGAAAGGAGATTCTATCGGGGAGCTTGTCGTATTCAACGATTTGGCCATCGAATTCCTTCAGCATAACGCAGCTTCCATCGTTGATTCTGACAATGATGTCGGGCGAGCCAGCGGTTTTTTCGCCATAGACGTCCTCCGGTCTTAGCGCATCCACCTTCCAATGGTTCTGCTTTCCGAGCTGCTGTAGTTTTCCGATTATCTCGCTTCGCACGCTGTCGTAGGTCTGCCCATCCTTCAGGGCCTTTTCGTTAATGTATATGCCGCCCATGGAGCCGATGTGACCCGGGTCGAAGGCCACAGCATTGTCATAGTCTATAAAATGCAGTGGAATCATAATCGAAACAGTCTTGTTTTTGACCCAGGTAAAGAGCCTGGGACAGAGCCTGGTTATCGCGAGCATTCCGGCGGCGTTTCGAAGTAATTTACGCATCTTCTTGACAACTGCGAAGCCTTTCCAGCCTCCTCGGGCAAGTTTGAGATACCCTTCTTGCCGGAGCCATGCATTCACCCGGAAAGACTCGCCCACTGAGCCGAACCCATGGTCTGAGACAATCACTATGTTCGTGTCGTCGCTTACACACGCACGAAGCCGCCCTACGGCCGCATCCGCACGAGCCCAGAAATCCTTGAATTTTCGATTGTACCCTTCGGGCCGGCTCTTGTCGGCCACCGTTTGGCCATTCTCGAAACACTTCCACATCATGTGCTGCAACCAGTCGGTCTGGGAGAAGACCGCCCAGGCGAGATCCCATTGTTCCTGTTTCAGCACATGTTCCACCGCTTGCACGTTTGCCTCAAAATTTCCCTTCAAATCAGTAAGAAAAACGTCCAGATCCTTGTACCTGGCGTCGCTGAGATCAACCTGGCGGTTACGGCCTACAAAATCTGTCATCCTGTGTTCGATATCCGCCGGGTATGTGAAACCTGACAAGTTCGGAGAGCCGAGTCCGCCGGAAATCATGAACCCGTTAACCGGATAGGGAGGATAGAGGCACGGATAATTGAACAGGCACACTTTTCTTCCGGAGCGGCTTAGTACGTCCCACACGGCTCTATTCTTGTAGTCAGACGAATCAAGAAACCGGAAACTCCAACTGTCGCAGCTTGCCCGAACAATGAAGTCGAAGAATCCGGACCGGCCCGGCGTTATTCCCGTTGCCAGGGCAAACCAGGCGGGGCCTGTCACCGGCGGCATGGTGCTTTGCAGAGAACCCGACGCCCCCTCTCTGATTAACTTCTCAAAATTCGGCAACAATCCTTCGTCAACGAGAGGACGTATGACATCGAACGTCGCGCCGTCGAATCCGATTACAAGCGTTTTGGCCATCTCAACTTCCCTGGTGTTGCGTTATATTCCCAGACTCCGTCCCCGTGGGTTGCAGGCGAATATCTTCGCTGGACCTGTTTAAGGCAAAAGTGACTGCAACCCCTCATCCTCGTCAAGCGGCCGGGCAGATCAATCCGTCAGTTCGTTCGCTCACACAACGGTCAGACTTCACGAGCGCCGCTTTCGGCTATCCTGGACAGTCTCCAGCACAAAGGCTCCAAACGTTGTGATCATCAGCAGCGCCACAAACACAATCCCGGTCTTTCTGAGGCTGCCCCTTGGAACCTCGGTGATTCTGGGCTTTTCAACGATAGGCGTAGTGGCAGACATCGTGTTTTCTATTCTCTTGATATACGCACTCAAGTAGTGCCTCAGCTCGCTGCCTTCGTAGTCGCCCGCCAGGTGAGTCAGGAATGAGCGGAATTCCTCAATGGTATAATACGAAGACGTCTTGTTCCGGACCTCCTCCAAAAGCATTTCATCAAGACTCAGTAACTCTCCATGATAACTGTGCTTTTGCTGATTGGCTCTAATGGCCTCTTCAATGTTGATTATGTTAACATCAGCGGCTTGTACCTGGTAAGACAGCGGCAAATACTCGCTGTTCTTACGCACTTTCTCGAAATGCAGGATCGGACCGCCCGGGGTAATGCCGGCGTCCGCAGATGCCAGACTCTTCAATCTTGCTAAAACGGCCTTCTTCCGTTCCAGCTCAAGTTGCAGATTGAATCTGTTTTCTTCAATACCGGCCATTTCACTCTTGAGCCTGGCAACCTCGCCGCTCAAGTGCTCCTTCACGAAGTACAGCGGAATGACCTTTTCCAGGTTGTCTCTGACAATTGAGGATATTCTCTGTATATCTTCTGCTCGGCCGCCGGTCACTGTTATCGCCAGCGAGGTCTCTGATATCTCCAACTGAACGTTTGCCCTGGATATTCTCTGTGCGTAATCACCAAAACCGCTTTCCTTGAGCTTCGCGGCGAGCTTATCCAGATTCTCATCGCTGTAGAATCTATCAGGCACCGTTGCATAGCCTATGCCGGGCCGTTCATCACTCCCTGAATCGGTGTCGAGTTTGTCCGGGGCTTCTGTCCTCGCAAACCCGCCAAGCAGCACTACGGGGTCTTTCTCAACGCTTCTGATGTCGTACGTGTACGTCACCCTGCAATCTCCCGGCGAAAAGTAAGAGAAGGAGAAAACAAGCAGCGACGGGAGCACCGCACCGAGCGCAATGAAGTACTTGCGTCGCCAGAGGACGGTGAGGTAGTCAACCAGGTCTATTTCGTCACTGGAAGTATCGGCTTTGCCCCCGGTATTTGTTGAAAGCGACCGGCTGCTTTCGGTGTCGCTATCTGAACTTGCCATCCTCTCAGGCTCCTTCCGATACTTGAAGAAAGTTTCCACACTTCAACGCCGCAAAGAGTCTGTTACTGCTATTTCGCGTTTTCACTGAACTTACTTCCTTGTTACTTCACTCATTGCAGAACGTTCCATCTGCGTCTTGGGCAATTCGGCTGGATAATAGCGTACTCGCAGCGGGCGGTCAAGTCCTTTTTCAGCCTAATAAGCGGCACCGTCACCCGTCCAGGCAAGCCTCCCGGCATCAGTTACCGGTCACCGGATGAGCAAATCATACATGCTCTTGCAGGCAACCAGTAGAACAGGTGTGATTTTACAGGCGGGGCAAGCCCAGTGAAACAGGACCTTTTGGTCATGGTCCGTCAAATCGTTTGGGGCGTAGGGCTTGCGGATATACTGCTCGATGCAACAGGGTGGGTAGCCGAAGAGAAAGCCCTCGATCCGCTGGGTCGCGGCGGATTTGTCTATGGGCGTATCAGCAAAACTCTGTTCGTACAGCCGGATGCAGGCCGGAGTCCGGCTGAAAATGGTCTCAATAACTTCCTGGCCGGTCTTGACCGTCCGGCGGACCTGCTTTGTCAGCAAGCCCATTTGTTCCAGCAGGCCGAGCACGCCATCATCCAGAGGTTTTTCCCAGCGGCTCAAAGGCTTCAGGCCTTCACGGGTAAGCAACACAAGATAGGCCAATTCGAGATCGATTTGCTTGAGCGCCCGAAGGCGGGTTAGGAATTCAGAGGAATCGGGCTGCAAATTGCCATCCGAGCATCGAGCGCCCATCTCACTGGCCCCGGTCCGTGTCGGCATCTTCCAGCCAACGCTCGATAAGCTCAAGAAAGTCGGCGGTATCGACTCGGCAATCCTTGTTGGCATCCGAAGGAAGATAGATCGTTCCCAGGTCGCCGCACCGGCGAGGCATCTCCAGAATCTTCACTAACAGGGCGACATTCGCTCTGCCCTTGCCGTGCACGTCGCCGGCGTAGCTGAACGAGCCGTGCCCCATGTAATGCAGCGCCAACTCGGGAACGTCGATAGACAAGCCCAACCTGAGATTTTTGACTTGCCAGTAGCCCATATTGACGGTCGCGCCGCAGATATCACAATTTTCAAGACCTCTCTGCATGAAACTCACTTTGTACAAGGCATGGATTTCAGGGCCGTTCGGGTCAAAAACCGGCAGAGAGTCGATGGCCCGCGCGCATTGCCCGGCAAGCTCGATGCCATCGGCGGTCAGGTCGTCATCCTGGTCGGCGTCGTACAGGTTGTAGCCCGCGGCCAGCTCTTCGGTGTCCTTCAATAAGTCTCCGTCGAGGTCGGCGCCGTCAAGCGACAGCCGATGATCGTTCGGGTCCTGGGGATACCGCGTCTCGACCACCCGCAGCAACCGCGCCACATCGACCCTGCCGTGGTGAACGTCGCCAAAACAGTCGAACGAGCCGTGCTCCATGTAGTGCAGCGCCAGATCGGGCAAGAGCGCCCCATCCAGAGGGTCGTTGGGGTCGGGATACTGCAATTCGACCCGGGGATTGAAAATCTCGATGCCGCCCATGTTCACCTTCTGGCCGCAGATATCACAAATCTCGGAGCCAAACATTGCCCGTCGGACCTTGTACGGGCCGTAGGGTATCGGCATCTTCGTTTCAGGATTGTAGAGATACAGCTTGTCGATGACGCCGGCACAGTGCTGGGCCAGCTCAACGCCGTCGGAGACCATGTTGCGGTTCTGGTCGGAGTTGAAGGCAAGATAGCCTATCGCGGTTTCCTCAGCACCGGAGAG
>Ga0307380_10006928_pt1 | contig 14809 bp, 16 predicted proteins | sample UN3MG_FD_202239 | JGI IMG/M metagenome (GOLD analysis project Ga0307380, IMG submission 202239) | Soil microbial communities from Risofladan, Vaasa, Finland - UN-3 | ecosystem: Environmental > Terrestrial > Soil > Coastal area > Acid sulfate soil | place: Finland: Risofladan, Vaasa | collected... | reverse complement strand
GTCCACGAGATGCAGAACGTACTGGAGCCGGACAGCCACTGTGACTTCGCGTACGCCAACGCCCTTGCCCTGAAAGCGGCAGGGCTGGAGTTTGCCCAGCCCTATATGTCCGTTGCGTAAGGAAGCGCTTTGTGCCGAGCATGGATGCGACAATTGGTGACCTGGCCGGCAGGGTGATCGGCGCCGAGACCTGGACGCCCGGCGTGGAGATGATCCGGGGCGAGCTGCCTACCGAAAAAACCCTCACCCTCGGGCAGTACGCCCGGCTGTGGGAGTCCGGCCAGGACCCCTCCGGCGCCGCCTCCCTGGGCGGCCCGTCCGACCCCTTCCGCCAAAGCCTGTGGGTCTACCGCTGCGTCACCGTGATTGCCACCAACGCCGCCCGCGTGCCCATGCGCCTGTCGCGGGGCGAGGCCGCCGGCACGCGCGGCCTGTGGGGGGCCAAGCGCGTCCGCCTCGGCAGCCGCCGGGGCCGGAAGATCCGGCGCGGCGAGAAGGCGAACCTCAAGGCCCGCGAAGGGGAGATCGTCGAGGCGGGCGAGCTGTACGAGCTGCTGGCCAGGCCCAACCCGCACCAGACCTGGTTTCAGCTCATGCTCCAGACGGTCGGGCTGCTGTTCGCCGAGGGCCGGGTGCACTGGCTCTTCGACGAGATGCGAGGCCGCGTGCCGCTCACGATCTACGCCGTCAGCGGCAAGCAGACCGAGCCGGTGTACGAGAAGGGCCGGCGCGTCCCCGTCCTGACGGGCTGGAAGTTCACCGAGCCGGGCGGCAAGAGCTACGGCGTCAGCCTGGACGAGCTGATTACCTGGCAGCTCTTCAACCCCAAGGATCCCCACGCCGGCCTGGCCCCCAAGGTGCCGGCGAACCTGGCGATCGTCTCGGACTACAACGCCTCCCTGTACAACGCCGCCATGTTCGGCAACTCCGCCGAGCCGGGCGGCCTGCTGAGGACCGACGCCCCGTTCAACGCCGATCAGGACGAGCAGCTCCGCAGCGCTTGGAACCAGCGCCACCGCGGGGCGGCCAAGGCCAAGGCCCTGGCGATCGCGTGGGGCGGCCTGCAATGGCAGTCCGTCGCCTCGTCGATGCACGACATGCAGTACGGCGAGGGCAAGCGGCTCACCCGGACCGAGACCTGCGCCGCCTACGGCGTGCCGGAGGTCGTCGCCGGCTTCTACACCGACGCCAACTACCAGTTCGCCGAGTCGGGCCGGATGCAGTTCTGGCAGGAAACGGAGATGCCGCTGCTGGATCAGATCGGCGAGGGCGTCACCGTCCACCTGTGCAGCCGGTTCCCCGGCGGCCTGGAGGCCTGGTTCGACGTCGAGGACGTCCCCATCGTCCAGAAGATGCGGCTGGCGAACCTGGACGCCGTCGACAAGCTCTGGCCCAAGGGGGCGCCGCTGGCCGACCTGAACACGCTGTATGACCTCGGCCTGCCGGAGCGGGCCTGGCACGAGACCGGCTTCCTGCCGACCTCGCTCATGCCCGCCGCCGAGGTCGCCGCCGGCAACGTCTTCGGCCCGCCGGCCAACGAAGGACCGTCCAGCGACGAAAGCGACGAGCTGGATCAGTCCACGAATTACACGAATTCCACGAATCGAACCGATCCACCGACCCGCCTGCCAGCCGGCGGGCAGGTCAACCGATCCACCGATCAACCGGCCGCGCTGAAGGCCGCCGCCGATCGGATCTGGGCCGACTGGGCGCGGAGCTGGCAGCCCCTGGCCAGGACCATTCAGAGCTTTTTGCGCCGGCGATACTTCGCCCAGGAGCGGAAAATCCAGAAGCTCCTGGCGGAGCTGCCAGAACCGGGCAGCAGGCAACAGGCAACAGGCAGCAGTGAACGGGATACGGCCGTCAAAGACGACAGCATTGTCGCGAGGATCCTCTTTGAGGTCTTCGGCGACGCCGACGATCGGAAGCGCTTCCGGGCGAGGGTGCGGACGTTCACGACCGACGCCAACGAGCTGGGGATCCGCCAGGCCCTGGTCGAGGGCGGCTTCGCCGGCGAGGACCTGGAGGCGGCCGCCCGGCAGCTCCTGTCGAGCCCGCGGATCGCCGCCGCCATCCGCTCCGACGCCGTCCGCGTCTCCAGCCTGATCGACAACTTCACCCGCGGCGTCCTCAAGAACCAGCTCGAGGCCGGCATGGCCGCTGGCGATGGAATCCGCAAGCTCACCGACCGCGTGCAGTCCGTCATGGGCAACCGCCGGGAGGCGGCCATGACGGTGGCCCGCAACTCCGTCGGCCAGGCGCTCTCGGCCAGCCGCCACGCCGGCCACCTGCACGCCGGCATGAGCCACAAGGTCTGGATCCACTCCCGCGGGCCGGGCGAGCGGCGCGAGGCCCACGTGGCCGCCGAGGCCCGCTACGCGGCCGAGCCGATCCCGATCGGCCAGCCCTTCATCATCAACGGCGCGGCCCTGATGTTCCCGCGCGACCACTCCGCCGGGCGCCCGGAGGAGACCATCAACTGCCAGTGCCTCCAGATCGCCAAGCGGCTTCCGCGCGGCAGCCGGGCCAGGCTGGAGGATTTCATCTATCCGAGCATGGCCGAGGGGTTCGTCTCGTATCGGGACATGCTGGCGGCCAGGCAACAGGCAACAGGCAACAGGGAACAGGAAAGCAGCAATGACTGACAAGACCAAGACGACCGGACTCCAGAAGGGAACAGTCGATCGCAACAGCGACGAGGCCAAGGGCCGATTCGCCAGGGGCGTCTCGAAAGGCGTGGACCTGGCCGAACGGACGATCGACCTCGTCGTCTCGACGATCAGCCTCGACCGCGACGGCGAGATCATCCTGCCGTCCGCCTTCAGTGCCGACCTGCCGCGGTTCCTCAAGTCCAGCTCCCCCCTGCTGGCTGCCCACGTCCACCGCTCCGACGACGCCCGCCCGACGCAGATTGGCTGGGTCCTGGAGATGCGGGTCGAGGCCGCCCGGGTCCCCGGCAAGGCCCGGCTGGGCAAGACGGCCGCCGCCGAGGAATGGTGGCTGCTGGCCTCCGACCCGAAGGGCAAAGGAGTGGCCGTCAGCCACGGCTTTATCCCCGTCCGTTGGGTGTACGGGGCGGCGCTCGACCTGGCCCGGGAGTTCCCCGAGATCAAGCCAGTCCTGACCGCCGCCGGCATGGCCGACGACGACCGGCTGCGGGTCTACACCCAGATCGAGCTGCTGGAGGTCTCCCTGGTGCCGGTGGGCTCCAACCTAGGGGCCCTCCAGGTCCTGGCCGCCAAGTTCTGGGCCGCCGACGGCGAGGGTGAAAAGCTCGTGCAGGAGTTCAAGACCGAGCTGGCGGCCGAGGTCGCCCGGCAACTTTTCGAAAAGGGCCAGGGCCTGGACCAGGCCGCGATCAACAAGATGCAAGCCGAGCTGGCGGCCAAGGTCCAGGCCGTCGGCGAGGAGATGAAGGTCTACGTTCGCGAGGCCATCGACGACATTTTGACGCTCTTGCCCGACACCGTCAACCCGCCCGCTCCGGAGGTTATCGAAAACGCCCCCCCTCCGGCCGATGGCGGGCCCGACGCCGGCAAGGACGAAGGGGCCGATCAGGTGAAGGCCGCCGCCGGGCGCCTTCTGGAAACGTGCAGGCAATGAGAGGCCACCCATCCCGGCTTGCCGGGATTCGAGCCTCGACCACAGGAAAGGATTGAATGATGGAAAAGTTCTTCAAACTCTTCGGCGCGATGGTCGCATTACTGGCCGTCTCGACCGAACAGCGTGACGAAAAGGAGCTAGCCGCGGCGCTCAAGGGCGTGGATGACTTCCTGGCCTCCGACGAGGCAAAGGAACTGCGGCAGTTCGGCGAGATCAAGGCCGGCGTCGACCAGCTTCGAGTGGACCTGGACGCCCAGGCCGAGCTGGTGCGGCAGGTCGATCGGAGGACAATCGTCGCCCCGATGGGGATGGCGTTCTCTCCGCGGCCGGACGGCCGGATCATGCGCTTCAGCCACCCGGACCTCTCCCGCGGGTTCGCCGACTTCTGCATCAAAGTGAGGAAGCGGGACAAGGACTTGACCCCTGTCGACGACGAGCAGGGCGGCTACACGATCCCCGACGAGTACCAGCCCGACATCGTCCGCATGATCGAGTCGGTCGGGATCGTCGCCCAGCTTGGCCGGCCGATTCCGCTGGGGGCCGGCACCCGCCACATCGCCCGCCGCCTGGGCGGGGCCGACTTTTACTTCAAGGCCGCCGGCACCGCCGGCACCGAGTCCACGCCGACCTTCGGCATGCTGGACATGGCCCCCGAGACGCTCATTGGCCTGATCGACGTCGACATGGAGCTGGACGAGGACGCCATGGTCAACCTGGGCGACTACCTGGCCAGCGAGTTCGCCTACGGGGCCGCCCGCAAGGAAGACCAGATGGCCTTCGTCGGCACGGGCTCTCCCGCCGACGGTGGAATCACCGGTATCCTCAACTCCGACCGGGTGACGATCGTGGACATGGCCGGAACCAAGGACGCCTTCGCGGATCTCGCCTATGACGACCTGGTCGAGCTGGAGGCCAATGTCTGGGACGGGGCCCAGGCCAACGCCCGGTATTTGATGCACCGGACGATCCTGGCCCTGATCAAGAAGCTCAAGGACACGGCCAACATGCCCATCTGGCAGCCGCCGGCCGCCCAGGAGCCGTCCACCATGAACGGCTACCCCTACAGCCTCAGCGGGCTGATGCGGGGGACGGCGGCCACGGCCGTCTCCACGACCTTCCTGGCCTTCGGCGACTTCGCCCAGGGCCTGTATCTCGGGCGGCGCGGTCAGCTCCGCATCGACTTCTCCGATGCGGTGGGCTTCAAGAACTACCAGCGCTGCTGGCGGGCGATCGAGCGGGTCGACATCGCCGTCATGGGATTCACGGCGGCCGAGATCACGGCCCACCCGGAGCTGGCCAACCCGATCTCCGTGCTGAAGACCGCCGCCTCGTAGTATCGCCCTGGCGGCCATTTGGAAGATTGACGGAAACACGAACCGGACAAAAAAAGAGGCTCCAGGCCGCGACCTTTTCGCGGCCTGGAGGCCTCGCCGAGCAAAGGAGCAGCAGATGGATATTGGGAAAGCAGTCAAGGCCGTCCAGGCGATCCCGCCCGCCAGCCAAAGCGCCGGCAACGTTGAGGGCAGCGCCATCGACACGAATGGCTTTCACGAGGCGTTGTTCTGCCTGAACTCCGGGACCAACCAAGCCACCGGAACGGTGGACGTGAAGGTCCAGGAGTGCGCCACGTCTGACGGGACCTACGCCGACATCACCGACGCGGCCTTCGTGCAGGTCACAACGGCCAACGATGTGGCGATCTACCAGGGCCGCGTCCGTATGACCGCCTCGCGCAAGCGGTACCTGCGGGCGTACGCCGTCGTGGCTGTGGCCGCGTGCGTTTTCGGCGTCGTCGCGATCCTGGGCGAGCCGAACAACCTGCCGGCCGCGACGCCGGCCTTCGACATCCACGGATGATCGGCGGCCTGGCCAGGCTGGGCCGATGGCGCCGAAGGCGCCGCCTTCGGCGCTTGGACATTGCCGTGGCCCGCCTGGAGCGGGCTCGCGACCTGGCTTACGCCCGATACAAACGGGCCAAGCGTCTGCTGCGACAGCTCAGACGCGCCCGCCAGGAAGTCGGAAAGGAGTGTTGAGATGCGATTTCAGGCATTGCGGGGCATCTGCTGGTCCGGCGTGAGGTACGCCGCCGGGGAGCAGATCCCCATCAGCGGCCGCGTTGCGGAGGCTTTGGTCGCCAGAGGCGACATCGCGAAGGTGCCGGAGCCGGCGGCCGCCGCCGAGACGGCCGCGGGCAAGCAGCAGGAACCCCCCGCCGACAAGCAGCATCGCGGCGGCAGGAACAAGTAAATCAGCGAGCGGACCCCGGGGCGACGGCCTCTCGGAGAGCCGCCCGCCCCGGGGCGCCCGTTGCATGTTGACCGTTGACCGTTGAGCGGTAGGCGGTCACCCGGAGAACAGAGATGACAGAGATGGCAGAGCAGGCAATCCCGACGCGCGAGCAACTTCTGGAAAGCGGCCTGGCCAACGACCAGGGCATGGTCGATGTCGTCGCCGCCATCAAGGGCGTGAAGGACAACGGCCATACCTACGCCAAGGGCCAGCCCTTCCACATGCACGTGGACCTCGTCGGGGCCCACATCGCGGCCGGGCAGATCCGATTGCAGCAGGCACCAGGCACCAGGCAACAGGCACCAGGCACCAAGGCGGCGCCCGCTGGGTGAATCCCTGGTCCCTAGTCCCTGGTCCCTGCCAGCGGGAGCAACGCGACAATGGCACTGTGCACACTCAGTCAGGTAAAGCAGCGGCTCGTGATTGGCGAGCTGGACACCGAGCACGACGCCGTTCTGGGCCGGCTGATCGCCGGGGCCAGCACCGACCTGGCCATGGCGGCGGGCCAGGCGTCGCTGGAGAAGGCCGCCCGGACCCAGTTGCTCAGCGTGCCGGAATCCGGCACCGAGCACATCTGGCTGGCTTCCTGGCCGATCGTCTCCATCACAGAGGTCAAGGAGGCCCTGTACAAGGATTGGGACGCGGCCACGGCCCTGACGGAGAACACGGATTACGTCGCCGACTACGCCCGCGGGCGGCTGACGCGCGTCGGCAACTGGCTTCGCGGGACGCTCAGCGTCCGCGTCCAGTACGCCGGCGGCTACACCCGCTGCGACGCCTGGGCCTCCGGGGCAGACTACGTGATCGGCGACGTCGTAGCTTGCGCCGAGGCGGTCTACACCTGCAAGGCCGACGTCTCCGGTGGCACGACGGCCCCGCCCGACGACGCCGACCACTGGACACTGGCCGCCGGCGAGGTCCCCCTGCCCGACGACGTCACGGAGGCGGCGATCCAGCAGACGTGCTTCTACTTCCAGCGGAAGGCGGAGCTGGGCCTGACCGGCCAGTCCGTCCAGGGCGCGTCCATCAGCACCTACGCCCGCGACGAGCTGCTGCCGATCGTGGCACAAACAATGAAGCGGTACGGGAGGCTGGGCGGTTGATCGGTTGATCGGTTGACCTGCCCGCCGGCTGGCAGGCGGGTCGGTGAATCAGAAAAACAGACGGAGCACGGCAGAGGAGACAGAGATGGCAAAGGCACGGAAATCCAGGAACCCGTATCCGGCCGCAATGAGAATCTGGCTGGCACAGAAGGATGTAGAGATCGACTCCTGTAATCGCGCGATCCGCCGGTTCCAGCGGGAGGCCGAGTATTACCGATCGCAAGTGAAGCACGTGCTGGAAGCCGCGCGGCTGGAGGAGGCGCAGATACGGCTGGCGCGCAAGGCCCGGGCGAACGGAAAGCGAGACCTGGCCGTGCACCTACGGCGACAAGACCGGAAGAGCAAGAAGTAGTCGGCGGCCTTCGTGGCATTGGTGCAATTCCCGCCTTCGCCAAGGCTACGGCCGGCAGGCGGGTCAGTTGAAAGGAGATGGGCATGGAAGTCAGCGAGCAGCAAATGGCGGCGGCATTCGACCGCTGGATGCTGGAGTACACCGAGCACCCGGAACGGTTCGGGCACCAATGGGAGAGCATCCGCAAGTTCCTCGAGGCCCGACTCGGCGGGGAGGAGTCCTCTTACGGGCGGGAGGCTACCGCGTATTTCATGCGGCTGCTGCGAGATGGCGATGCCGCCTTCGCCGGGCCGGGCAAGTCCGCGGCGCCCCCGGCGGCATCTGCCTGAGGCTTCGTTCGTGGAATTCGTGTAATTCGTGGACTGATGATTGTGACACTGGAAATCCCGCCCGCCACGCAGGCGAAGATCGACCGGGGCGGCCGCGCCGCCAAGCAGGCCGGGGCGGCGCTCGCCGCCGGCCTGGAGGCCGCCGCCGTGGGCGGGGCCGAGGAGATCCGCGAGCTGCTGCTCCGCGGCGAGCTGGGCCTCGACATGCGGCACCCCGGCAGTGGCCTGGCGGCGTCGCTGGCCGGCTGGATGATCGACGACTCCCTGCCGCTGGCCGCCGTGGGCGTGCCGGCCAATTCGCCGGCCGCCGCTTACGCCGGCATCCTCGAGCGGGGCGGGACGATCACGCCCAAGTCGGCGCGGCTGCTGGCAATCCCGGTCTCCGAGGAGGCCCGCCGCTACAGCAGCCCGCGGGACATGCCCGACCTGACGCTGATCTCGCGGAAGGCTTCCGGTAAGCCACCCCTGCTGGTCCGCCAGCTCAGCCGGCGCGGCGACGTCCGCGGCTTTGAGCTGCACTGGGTGCTGGTGCCGTCGGTGACGATCGAGCCCCGCCGCTGGCTTTCCCGCGGTGCCGCGCGGGTCACGACGACGATGGCCGGTTCCTTCCAGGACGTCCTGGACGAATACGCGCGGGAGTGGTGATGGCCAACAAGATCGACACGGCGATCGACGCGATCGAGACCGAGCTCAAGAAGCTGGTCGAGGCCGACGGTACGGGCGTGTTAAAGGCCGTAGTAAGGCGGATTATCAATCCGTTAAAGGAGACGAATCTGCCAATCTGCGGCCTGGTTCCGTCCGAGGTCGTTCGCCACGGCGGCCTGGGGGCCACGGCCGATTGGCAGATCCCCGTCCTGCTGATGGTATGCACGCGGTCGAAGGACGTCGAGGGCGATGCGACAATTACGGAGATCATCGCCGAGATCCAGGCCAAGCTCGATGCGTTGATCGCGTCGGCGGCCCCCGGCGTCGCCTTCGATCTGCCGCGGTGGGATATCTGGTATCGCCCCGGCCTGACCGACGTTCCCGTCGGGGCCTGGGGCAGCCTAAGAATATCAATTACCGGAACACTCAAGACAGCATAGGAGAATAGTCATGGCAGCAGGCGATCTCGTACCGTTCATGTGCAGTTCCGCCAAGCACCCGACCGAGGCCGTCGCCGGCATCCGGGCGGCGGCGATCATCGTCACCGGCGTGACGGGCGAGGACCCCGGCCCGGCCGGGGCCGTCGGCGGGCCGGCCGAGGTGCTGCTCCAGAAACAGCGGATCGAGGTGACGCTGCTGGGCAACAACCCCAACGCCCTCCGGGCCCTGGTGGGGGCGGCGGCGGCCAACCTGGTGATCGGCTACAAGGGCGCCGCCGGCGCCAGCGAGACCCACACACTCAAGAACGTGTCCTTTGCCGACTTCGTCGGCCAGCTCGAGGTCCGCGACCCCGACACCGGCGGGCCGGTGTCGATGTTCGGGGTTCGCGGCGTCGGCCAGTGGGGCGCCGCCGACACCCTGGCCCTAATGTGGCTCACGGCGTGAGCAGGCGTAGGGCGGGGCTACCGCCCCGCCTAGGGACCAGGGACCAGGGACCAGGGACCTGGGACCTGGGATTTGGGGTTTGGAGCTTGTTTGAGATTTGAGGTTTGGAGCTTGGGCTCGTGCCCGACGAAGTGAAAATTCCGGTACGGACGCCCGGGGCCGCCCAGGCCCGCCAGGAGCTTTCCGGCGTCGCCGCCGCCGAGCAGAAGGTCGGCCATGCCGGCCGCCGCGCCGGCAAGGAGACCAAGGAAGGCGCCGACCAGGCCAAGCGCGGCCTGGGCGAGATGGGAGGCGCCGTAGACGATGTCGGCCGGCGGTTCGGGCTCAACCTGGCGGCGCTGATGAACTGGAAGCTCGCGGCGGTTGCCGCCGTCGCTGCCGTGGTGGAGGGGGTCCGCCGCGCCCTCCGGACCATGCGCGAATTCAACCGGGAGGCGCGGCAGGCGTATCGTGAGTTCGTCGACCTGACCCGCCAGGCCCAGACCGGGGCCCTGGCGCAACTGCGGGGAGAGCAGGCCGCCGAGACGGTCAAATGGATGCACCGTACGGCCCAGGAGTACACCATCAGCCCCGAGGAGGCCAGGGACGCGGCTTTTATCGTCGAGTCCGGCCTGCAGGAGCTGGGGCCCGAGGGGATGAAGGGCGTAGAGGCGGACATCTTCCAGGCGATGCGCGGGTACCGGGCTCCCGGGGCGGCCATGGGCACGCTGGCCATCGCCGCCCGGCAGGCGGGGCTGGCCTACACGCGGCCGGAGTTTCAGCGTTTCTTTGCCAAGTCCGCCCGGGCCGCCGAGACCTCCAAGGTCACGCTGGGAGTCGTGGCCGACATCGCCTCCCAACTGCTCCCGGCGGCTGTCGCCGCCGGGATCGATCCCGACTACTTCCTGTCCATGATCGCCGCCATGAGCTTCCGGATCCCCGAGCCCGGCCGGCTGCGCACGGCCGTCGAGCAGTTCATCCGGGCCGCGGGTGTCCCCAGCGAACCGCTGGCGGGCTACGCCCAGCAGCTCGGCCGGCCGCCGACGGCGGCGGAGACGATGGAGTTCCAGGGGAGGCTGATCTCGGAAGCGACCCGGCGCGGCGGGCCACAGGGGAGGACCGCCATGGCCGCGCAGCTCGGCGTGCCGGCCGAGATCGCGCAGGTCTATGCCGCCGCTTTCGATCCGGAGGTCCAGCGGATGCTCCACGAGCGCCAGCGCGCCCTTGGCGGCGTGACCTGGAAGGACACGGTCGCGGCGCGCTACCGGCAGGTGCGGGCGACGCCGGAAAGCCGCGAGTACGCCAGCAGGATGGGCGCAAAGCTGGCCGAGCAGCAGGCGGGCGGGACGCAGGCGGCCGCAACGGAGATTGAGAACTGGGCCAAGGGCGAGGCCGCCCGCCGAATGGCCGCGGGAGAGAATATCTCCGGCGTGTGGGAGTCGATCGCCGGAAAGGGCGCCGCCGCCGAGAGGCTGACCCAGGAGCGCATGGGGGAGATGCTGTGGGAGATCTCGCAGCGCAAGGACGTCGGCGGTGACGTGCAAAGGCAGGCCAGGCGGCTGGCCTTCGAGATGAGACTGGGCGCGGATGCATCCGTGGAGGCCAGGGCCGGAGCGCTCATACAGATCAACTACATCGGCGGGTCGCACACCCACGGCGTCTACAAGGACCCCGCCGGCCGGCCCGTGGAGAGGATGGCGCCGTGAGAGACCAGGGACCAGGGACTAGGGACTCGGGACCAGGCTTCGCCACGGCAAAGCCGGGCTTCGCCCGGGCGACGCCGGGCAACAGGGCCCTTCGTGAGATTCGTGTAATTCGTGGACTATGCCTGAGAACGTAAACGGACAAGACCTGTTCGGCTCCGGCGGGCACGTCTGGAGCTGGGGCGAGCGGCGGCGGACGCGGAAGCGGCTGTCGACCACCGCCGTCGCCGGCGAGGTCTCCATGGTGATCGGCCTGGGGGCGCGGCCGCTGACCATCCAGGGCCTTGGGCGGGCCCCGGCCCTGCTGAAGGTCGCCGGCCACGGCACGCGGGCTTTGGCCGACGCCGCCATGGACGTCCTGGTCGCGGCCATCGAGGACCTGATCGACCTGGGCACAGAGTGCACGTGGGAGGACGACTGCGGGCGCACCGGCTCGGTGCTGGTGCTGGAGGAGTACTCCCCCGTCGGCGACCGCCAGTACAACAGCGCCGGCGGGACCTGGACCGCCTGGCAATCCTACCGCGTGCGGGCGACCGAGCTGTGGGGCCGCCCGTGAGGCACGGGCGGACTTGGGATTTGAGAGTTGGAGCTTGTTTGTGATTTGCGATTTGAGATTTGGAGCTTGCTTCACCTTTGGAGCTTGCCCTCGTGACTGACGAAGACCAACGCGTTCCGCTCTCGGGCCTGGTGATCGGCTACCGTGCACTGCACGGCAGGCGGCTCGCCCCGCCGGTGGACTTCGGCTGCTTCGCCGCCCCCGCCGACACGGGCGTCCTGGTCCCCCTCCAGGTCAGCGACGCCATCGCCCCGGAGGTCGCCCGGGCCAAGGTCGAGCTGAACCTGCCCCTGCTGAAGCTGCACGCCTGGCAGTGGCGGCAGGCGGTCGGCGTCGACGACTACGTCGCCATCGTCTCGGACCACCCCGACCCGGCCGAGGCCTACACTCCCTTCTGCGGCTTCATCGTCGACCCGGACTTCACCTTCGGCGCCGACGACGAGGGCTGCGTGCTGACCGCCGTCAGCCCCGCCTTCCGGCTCAAGCGGGACGTGATCGTCTACGGCCGCTGGATGATCGACGGCAACGGGGACCTCCGCCACTGCTCCGGCCTGCCGTGCGCCTTCAACGCCGGCGGCAAGCCCAACTGCCACCCGGACCTCCAGGACGTCTCGCCGCTGGGCATCACCCGCCGGCCGCCGCCGGAGTGGGACGGGCGCACGGGCGTGCCCGTCTTCACCTACGACGGCGATCCGAACGCGGGCTTCTGGACGGCCCCGCAGATCTTCGAATATCTGATGTGGCTGTACAACGGCTTCGAGACCTGGGTCCGCAACTACGACCTCCTCCTGGCGGACTACGCCCGCGACGAGATGATCGTCCTGGCCACGGAGGGCGTGTCCCTGTGGGACGCCCTGCACGCGGCCGCCGACAAGGCCGGCTACGACGTGGGCGAGTGGTTCCTCAACGACGGGGCGGGCATCCCGTATTCGCAAATCGTGATCGTCCGCCGGCACTGCGGCCGGGCGGTGACGGTCCGCCATCAGCCGGTCAGCCCCGACGGCGCGATGCAGAACCTGCGGCTGGAGGGGACGAACCTGTTCTCGGCCTCCATCGCCGAGCCGACCAGCTCCTGCGTGACTGTACCCATCGTCGCCGGCGGCCGCGACGTGTACGAGATCACCGTTGACCTGGACCCGGTCTGGCAGCCGGACTGGCTGGAGCTGCCCGCCGGCAGCCGCATCGTCGCCCCCGACGAGAAGGGCCACACGCCGGCAATGCACGAGGAGTACTGCAAGCGGTACGTGGCCGGCGGCGAGGACTTCCCCCTGTACGCCGACTGCGGCCGGCTCTGGGACGCCAACACCGACGGCCGCTACTGCGACGCCCCCTGGAGCCTCGCCGTCTGCAACGTCGCCGCTCTGGCGGGCGAGGAATCGGGCACCTGGCCGGTGATGACGCATTCGCCCCTGCCGCTGCTGTCGCGCGGGGGTCCGGGCGGGGCGCAAATGGAGACCTTCCTGGAGCTGAGCTGGGACGGCGGGGCGCATTGGCACGGCATGTGGGGCTATGAGCTGTTGGACGATCGCCTGGGGGTGCGCCTGACCATGGAGAACCTGGCCGGCGTGGTCCGGCCCCCGGTCGACGCCGACGACCTGCCCGACCCGATCACCGAGAACCTGTTCTACAAGCTGCTGGAGCTGCCCTGCTACATCCGGATGCGGCTGACCGTCTGCGTGGCCGGGCCCAGCCGCAACGTGGTCGCCCCGGCCCGGCGGGAGGCGGCCGGCACCAGCTTCGCGACCGTCGCCTGGTTCGATCGCCAGACGGCCGGGCAGCGGCGAATTCGCCCGGCCGGCGCCCGGCTGGAGGTGGCCGGCCTGGAAGCCGACACCGCCGACGGGACGGCCGAGCTTACCGACGCCGCCGAGGCCGTCCAGGACGCCTGCGAGGGCCGGCTGCTGGAGGCCTCCCTGCCGATTGAGTGGATGGAGGACGCGCGCGTCACGGACGTGGTCGAGCGGATCGCGGGGCTGGAGTATGACCTGGCGGTCAACGCCGGCAAGGCGCGGCTGGCCCCCCGGGTGGTGGGCCGGCTGCTGAACTTCACGCCGGAGACCTACACCATGGCACTGACGCTCAGCACCGACAGGAAGGCGGGGATCGTGTAGCAACAGGGACTTGGGACTAGGGACTTGGGATTTGTGATTTGGAGCTTGTTTGAGATTTGAGGTTTGAGAGTTGGAGCTTGCTTCACCTTTGGAGCTTGGAGTTTAAGGCAATGGGCATTGTGGCGCATTCCGCTGCACGCATCCGCTGGCCGGCCCAGCAGCAGGCGCCGCTGGACGGTGCCTTCGGCGTCTATCGCGACGACGGCGCCGGCGGCGGCATCGACTACGGCACGGCCTGCAACGCCGACCCCATTCCCGCCTGGCCCGACGGCGAGGGCAAGATGGGCGCGGGGCTGGGTCCGGCCGGCAGCGGCGCCGCCGGCTACGGCTACGGGGCGTACCTGCCCGGGGCGGGCGAGGGGGCGGCCGGGCTGGGCATGGCCGGGTTCGGGGCCGACTGGCACGAGTGGATCACCGCCGACCTGGCCGACGCCACGTATCTCTTCGCGGTGGTCGGCCTGGACGCCGCCGGCAACCTTTCGGAAACGCCCGCCGACGTCCTGGCGGCGGTGACACTGGCCGCCGCCCCGGATCCGCCCGGCGTGCCTTCGCCGACCGCGTACGAGAAGGCAACCGACACCCTCACGCTCAACTGGCCGCTCAGCGGCGATGATGAAGGGTAAGAACCATGGCAGAGCAATTTCCGACAGACGCCGAACTGGCCGCGATGCAGAAAACCTTCCGGGATCCGAGCATCTGGCTCTACGAGATCGGCAAGAGCCCCCACTTCGCCGACAACTTCAAGGCCCTCTGGCGGATCGCCAAGGCCCTGGTGGCCCTGGCCGGGCTGGAGGTGTACAAGGACGGCGACCTGACCTTCGGCGTCCGGGCGGGCAGGTTCATGGACGGGGCGACCGTCCGCGACTACGCCGGGGCGGCCGCGCAGGCCCTGACCAACAACCAGACCAACTACATCTACCTGACGCCGGCCGCGGTTCTGACGGTAAACATCACCGGCTTTCCCGACGCCGGCACCACGCCCCACATCCCCCTGGCGACGATCTCTGCGGCCGGGGGGGTGTACGGCTTCGACGACGTCACCGACTATCGCGGCCGGGCGATCTTCTGCCCGCTGGATGGGATCGATCCGGCCAGTCGGCAGGACCTGATGCCCAACCTCAATATCACTGCCGGGGCGGAGGCTGCCGACAAGCGGACGATCACCATCCAGGCCCGGGACGCCGGCAGCAACGACCTGGCCGAGCGCGTCCTGGTGCGGGTGTGGATCGCCGCCGCCGACTACGGCGCCCCCGA
>Ga0307380_10006925_pt1 | contig 14814 bp, 12 predicted proteins | sample UN3MG_FD_202239 | JGI IMG/M metagenome (GOLD analysis project Ga0307380, IMG submission 202239) | Soil microbial communities from Risofladan, Vaasa, Finland - UN-3 | ecosystem: Environmental > Terrestrial > Soil > Coastal area > Acid sulfate soil | place: Finland: Risofladan, Vaasa | collected... | reverse complement strand
AGTTTAAACAGACATTTTAATTATATACTGAATTAATACAGGTTGATAGGGAATATATATTGAAAACAAAAAGTTTTAAAGATTTAATAGTTTGGCAAAAGGCTTATAGATTAGTCTTAGAAGTATATAAAATTACCAAAACTTTCCCAAGACATGAAATATATGGTTTGACTCAACAGATGAGAAAAGCAGCAATTTCTTTACCTTCAAATATGGCTGAAGGATATGGAAGGAAACATAAAGCAGAATATCAACAATTTTTATCTATAGCCTATGCTTCATTGTTGGAATTAGAGACTCAGTATTTATTATCTCTTGATTTAAATTATATGAATAAAAATGAAATTATTGAAAATCTTATAAAAGAAGTTGGCAGTATGCTATACAGAATGATTTATCCTATACGCTAAACGCTATACGCTCTACGCCAACTATTACTAACGACTAATTATGAGGTTATATTTAAGATGCTAATAGACAAAAAATCTCCTGATTTGTGGCTTTTTATAACGGTAATTATTCTAATGGCTATTGGTGTAAGTATGGTTTTTAGTTCAAGTTATATCATGGCTTATAAATGGCATGGAGATAGTTATTATTTTTTAAAAAGACAATTAATTTATGCTATAATAGCTCTAATAGCATTTTTTTTCGCTATATATACCGATTATCATTATTATAAAAAATTTACTCTGCCAATCCTAATTTTATCCATTGCATTCCTATCGATGGTATATATTCCCGGTATCGGGAAAACTGCCGGTGGTGCAAGTAGATGGGTTAAGATAGGATTTTTTTCTTTTCAACCTTCTGAAATTGCTAAATTTGCTTTAATCTTATATATGGCAGAGTCTTTAACCAGAAAACAGGCGAAAGACATAGAGACTTTTATTAGAGGGGTATTGCCCCCTTTGATTATTATGTTAGCAATGTTTTTATTAATTTTGAAAGAACCTGATTTCAGTACTTCCTTAATTATTTTAGGCATTTCTTTTATTATGTTATTTATTGGTGGAACCAGGGTAATTCAGCTTTATGCCCTAATAGTAGCAGCAATCCCCGTGGGAATTTTAATATTATTAAAAGAAGAATATAGAAGAGTGAGACTACTTTCCTTTTTAGATCCCTGGAAAGACCCGTTAGATAGCGGTTTTCATATAATTCAATCTCTATTGGCCTTGGGGAGTGGAGGAATTTCTGGAATCGGATTGGCAGAGAGTAAACAAAAATATTTCTATCTTCCCGACCAACACACCGACTTCATCTTCTCTATAATTGGTGAGGAATTAGGTTTTATAGGTACTGTGGTAATAATTATTCTCTTTACCATATTCTTGTGGCGTGGATTTAGGATAGCCTTAGATTCTCCTGACCAATTTGGTACTTTATTGGCAGCGGGCATTACTTCTATGATAGTTTTTCAGAGCATTATAAATATTGGAGTAGTGACCAAGATGATTCCTACTACCGGCATTACTTTGCCTTTTATAAGTTTTGGAGGTTCATCTTTGATTGTAAATATGTTTTGCGCAGGAATTTTATTAAATATTTCCCGGCATAAAGAATAAGAATAGGGAGCGTAATTGATGGCCATGAAGGTGATAATTTCGGGTGGCGGAACAGGGGGACATATATATCCAGGAATTAGCCTAGCTTACGAGATAAAAGATAGAGATGTAAAAAATAATATTTTGTTTGTAGGAACTGAAAGGGGCTTGGAATCAAAACTTATTCCTCGAGAGGGTTTTAAAATTATAAAAATAAAAGCCCGGGGTATTAAGAGAAAAATATGTTTTGAAAATTTAACGGCTATTGCCATTTTTTTAATTTCTTTAATTCAATCTTATAATATTATAAAAAAATATAAACCAGATATAGTTATTGGAACAGGAGGTTATGTAAGCGGTTCGATTGTTTTAATGGCTGCAATATTAGGTATTCCAACTTTTATACACGAGCAAAATGTAATACCCGGGATTACCAATAAATTTTTATCTCGTATTACCAGGGCAACATTTTTAAGTTTTAGTCAGTCAAAAGAATACTTTAGTAATAAAGCAAAATTAATTTTAACCGGTAATCCCATACGTTTCAAAAATATTAAACAAAACACAGACAGAGAGTACAAAAAATTCAACCTTAATTCTTTAAAAAAAACCATATTGGTATTGGGAGGCAGCAAGGGAGCAGCTTCAATTAATAGAGCTGTTCTATCGAGCATCGATTTAATAAAAGATGCTATAAAAAACAACTGGCAAGTTTTATTGATTAGCGGGCAAGATGATTATGATAATATTAAGGAAATTGTAGGAGAAGACCACAAAATATTTTCGGTAAAACCTTATCTGCATGATATTGAAAAAGCCTATTCTCTGGCTGATTTAGTGATCTGTCGGGCGGGAGCCACAACTTTAGCCGAGATCGGGGTTTATGGTTTGCCGGCAATTTTAATACCTTATCCCTATGCAACCCATAATCACCAGGAAGTAAACGCCAGAATTTTTGCAAGAGAAGGGGCTGCAATATTAATCCTGGAAAAGGATTTATCCGAGAAAAAATTATCCCAAATTTTACTCGATTTATTAAAAGATAAAAGTCGATTAAAAATAATGGCTAAGAAGAGCAGAGAATTAAGTAATGAGAATTCATCAAAAAAGATAGTAGACTATATTTCTGGTTGCATTAAAAAAATTTAAAAAATATAAGAAGTATTTTACCAACAAAGCAGGAAAATCAATAATTTTGTTGAAGTTATAAAATAGTATATAGTATCGAGTATATAGTTAAGAAAGAAGAAGACAGAAGCCAGTATTCAGAATCAAGAAGTAGGGGCGTATTGCATACGCCCTCAATGATTAATATAGAACCGTAGGATAGGCGTCCCCCGTTTTCACGAGGGCAAGCGTGCCTGTCAAGGATAGATTCCCGCTCCCCGATCAGGTCGAGGACAGGTTTCGCGAGAATGACAGAGAATAACTCGAGGCGGATGAATCCGCCCCCTACAAAATAAAATCATAAGTTTTTGAGTGTAGATATCTCTTCTGTTGTACTCTACGCTAAACGCTAGAGAGGTTTTGAATTTTAAGCTATGGTTTTGCGTTTTTCGTTTTAAATTTTTAATTTTAATTACATATTCGTTTGATTTATATAATCCATATAAATAAAAAAACATAGAAATTTTCCCAAATGAATCTAAACGCGATACGCGATACTCAATACGAAACAAAGGTGGAATTATATTTAATGAATGAAAAAAAACTACATATACATTTTATTGGAATTGGTGGATCGGGAATGAGCGGTTTAGCATCAATTCTTCTTGATTCAGGTTATAAGATCAGCGGTTCTGATATTGTAACTTCAAAGATTACTAAAAGATTGGCTGATAAAGGTGCAATTATTTTTATAGGTCATAATGAAAATAATGTAGAAAAGGCAGATTTGGTAGTAATTTCATCCGCAATTCACGAATCTAATCCGGAAATAAAGGGTGCCAGAAACAGGAAGATTACTATGATCAAAAGAGCTGAGATGCTGGCAAGGATTATGGACAATAAATATGGAATAGCCATTGCTGGTACACACGGCAAGAGTACTACTGCTTCCATGATAAGTTTATTGTTGGAAAAAAGCGGTTTCGATCCTACCGTAGTAGTAGGAGGAGAGCTAAACAATTTTAAAAATAATGCTAAATTGGGAAAAGGAAATCATATAGTTGTAGAAGCCGATGAAAGTGACGGTTCGTTTTTGGAACTGAATCCACAAATGGCTATAGTTACCAATATAGAAGATGACCATTTAGACCATTATGGAAATTTGGAAAATATCCTAAAAGATTTTAAGAGATTTATTGATAAAGTTCCTGATAATGGACGAATAATCCTGTGCAGAGATTGCGATAATGTGAAGGGATTGGTAGCACAATACGGGAGACATTATGTTTCCTATGGAATATTTACTGAAGCGGATTTAATGGCCAAAGATATAGAATTGGATAAATTCAGTTCCAAGTCAAAAATATACTGGCAGGGTGAAAAACTCGGTGAACTTTATTTAAAAGTTGCCGGATATCACAATGTCCTGAATGCTTTAGCAGCAATTGCTGTTGGTCGGGAACTGGGGATAAGTTTTAAGGAAATGACTGAAATATTGGAAACCTTTCAAGGGGTACATAGAAGAATGGAAATTATTGCCAATTTGGGCGATAAAATATTAATTCTTGATGATTATGCTCATCATCCTACAGAGGTTAAAGCAACTTTGAGCGCGTTAAGAGGAAGCTGGCAAAACAGAAGAATAATTGCCGTATTTCAACCCCACCGCTACAGTAGAACTAAATTCCTGGCAGAAAAGTTCGGTAAGGCATTTTTCGATGCCGATTATGTAGTTATCAATGATATTTATTCAGCCAATGAACCTCCGATATCCGGAATTAGCGGTGAAACTGTTTATATGGAAATTAAAAAATCTAATCATAGGCAGATAAAATATTTTCCTCTCAAAAATGATATTTTAAGTTATCTATCTGAGATTGCTCAACCCGGAGATATAATAATAACCATGGGGGCAGGGGATATTTGGACTGTTGGCCAGGAACTGGCAGAACAGTTAAAAAAAACAAAGGTGTTTTAATTTTATTTGAAAATGAATAAAAATATTATAAAAGACGAATGTAAAAAACAAGGAATTGACAGTATAATTAAATACGATGAACCATTGAAGAATTATACTTCATTAAAAATAGGAGGACCCGCTGACTTTTTTTGCAGTCCAAACAACATCGAAGATTTAAAAAAAGTTGTTTCTATTTCTAATGAATACAATATACCCTTGCGGGTTATCGGAAATGGGACAAACTTATTGATTCTGGATAGTGGCATAAGAGGTTTGGTAATTAACTTAAATAAAGGTTTTAAAAAAATAGAATTTTCTGATAAAATTGTAAAAGTAGGTGCGGGAGTTTCATTAGTGCATCTTGGTAAATTAGCTTTGAATAGAGAATTAAGCGGGTTAGAATTTGCCTGTAATATTCCCGGGGTTTTGGGTGGAGCTATAATTAATAACTCCAGCTTTAAAGGAAATTGTATGGCAGATGTAGTGCAGGATGTAACTTTTTTATCCGAAGAAAATAGAATAGAAAAAATATGCAAACCTATTTTAAATTTCGATTACCGCAAATGTAATTTAAAAGATAAGCAAGTAATAATTCTAGAAGCAACTCTGCTATTGGAAAAAGGAAGTAAAGAAGAAATTAAATCTAAAATAAAACAAAATATTGAAATCAGAAAAACCGGGCAGCCTTTGGATAAATTCAGTGCGGGCAGTATATTTAAAAATCCACCGGGTTATTATGCCGGAGAATTGGCCGAGAAAGTCGGAGCGAAGGGATTATCCCATAGAGAAGCCCAGGTTTCCCCCAAGCACGCAAATTTTATAGTAAGTAACAGCGGAGCGTCAGCCGGGGATGTTATATATTTAATTGAAGAGATAGAAAAAAGAGTAAAGAAAAGTTTTGGAATAAAATTAGAACGTGAAATAGAAATTTGGGGAGAACCCTAATTTCGTATTGCGTATATCGTGAAGAAAATAGAAGTCAGTAGTCAGAATCCAGAATATTACAAGTGGATAGTGTTTAACTTGTAGCGTAGAGAGAGAAAAAAGAAGCCAGGAGCCAGAATAATTTCGTATATGGTATATAGTTGAAACGGAGAATGAGCAGATGAAGAGAACTGACGAGAATGAAGAACGGATGGAAGAAGAGAAGGAATTTGAGGAAGAGCAGGAGGAGGAAGAAGAAGAAGAACCTCAACATCCAGCAGTAAAAATTACCAAGATATTAATTTTTTATCTGGCAATGGCATTTTTAGGATGGAATTTTTTTAGTTTTATGTTTAGTTCAAATTTTTGCAGCATCGGAGAGATTGTTATCCAGGGAAATGATTATTTAAGCAAAGATGAGATACTTTATAGGTCTAAAGTAAAATTAGGCGAAAATACCTTTAAGTTAGATCTAAAAGAATCTAAGGATTCTTTAATACAGGAACCTTGGATAAAAGAGGCAGAAATAAAACGGGTAATACCTAATAAAATTATTATTTCCGTAAAAGAAAGAAAAGTAGCGGCATTTGTATGCATCGGAGATGAATATTTTACCTCCAGCAAAGAGGGATTAGTGTTATCTAAAATCGTTAAAACAGAGGAAGGATTTGACCTGCCTCTGATATTAGGATTAGAAATTAGTGAAATAAAAATAGGAGAAACTATAGATAAACCTGAGTTTAAGACTGCACTAGAAAGTATTAATTCGGTAGAGGTGATACTACCCAAGAAATTTAGCCATGTAGTAATATTATCCTCGGATGATTTTATGATTTGCAATAAGGATGATACACTAAAAGTTAGAGTAAATGGACCAGAAGAGATTATTAATAAAGAAAATTTGTTAAGGGAAGCCTTGGAAAAAATTAAAAGGGAAAAGTTATCAGTAGAATATATAGATGTTCGCTTTAAAGATAGTTTGGTAATTAAAGTAAAAAAATGATGATTGCGAAATAAAAAACATTAGTTTATTTACTTTAATTTTTTAATAGTGTATGATATTTTTAAAGCATACAGGAGGTCATGAATATGGGAACAGATGATATTGTAGTTGGATTGGATATAGGTTCCGGAAAAGTTTGTACAGTTATAGGTGAATTAGGCGAGAATGACCAGATAGAAATCATTGGTATAGGTGCAGCTCCCTCCTTGGGAATAAGAAAAGGAATAATTATAGATTTAGATCAAGCTATTCAATCAGTAAAAGAATCTATTGAAAGCGCTGAACGTATGGCAGGGGTTCGCATTAATTCTGCTTTTGTTTCTATTACTGGAAACCATATAGTATCTATAAATAGTAAAGGTGTTATTGCTATTTCCAGTGATTCCCCAGAAATTACTGAAAATGATATTGAAAAAGTTATAGAAGCAGCAAAAGCTGGAATAGTTTCTTCCGAGAGAGAATTGATTCATACTTTAAGCCGCGAATTTATAGTTGATGGCCAAAGTGGAATATCCGATCCCCTGGGAATGTCGGGGGCAAGATTAGAGTGCAAGGTCCATATTGTGACCGGGTCAGTTACAGCTGTACAAAATTTGATTAAGTGTGTAGAAGGGGCAGGGTTGGATATTGAGGAAATAATTTTTGGAACCTTAGCTTCAAGTAATGCAATCTTAAGTAGTGCTGAGAAAGAATTGGGAGTTTTAGTAATTGATATTGGTGCGGGAACTACTGAGATGGCAATTTTTATTGAAGGAGGATTGGCTTACTCTGTAGTTTTACCAGTTGGAGGTGTTCAGATAACCAATGATTTAGCTGTTGGTTTAAGAACTTCTATAGAAGAAGCTGAAAGAATAAAAATTAATTATGGAAGCGCAGTTGAAAACAGTGCTTCTCCTGAAAAATTTGTAGAGATTTCTAACATTAACGGAAAGGAAAAGCATAATGTATCCAAAAAGTATCTGGTAGAAATAATCGAGCCCCGGGTAAGTGAAATATTTAGCATGGTAGGAACTGAAATTAGAAAATCTGGGTGCTATAATATGATTCCCGGAGGAATAGTTATAACCGGAGGGAGTTCTTTGCTCCCCGGTGTTTCAGAGATTGCAGAGCAAATCTTACGTTTGCCTTCTCGATTAGGGAGCCCCCACTACGAAGGGGAGTTGGCTGACATGATAAATGATCCATCCTATTCTGCAGCAGTCGGATTGTTAAGTGTTGCTACTGAAAGATATTCTATCGGAAGATCGTTTAAATCAGGCAAAAGAAAAACAAAAACAAAAAATATTTTTACTAAAGTTATCAACTGGTTAAAAGACTTTTTTTAGTTTTATCTATTGCCTTTAAATAGATAAATGTTTCATTATTTGCGAGGAGGTTATAAATTGTTTAACCTTAACAATAAAGTAGGGGAATTCATCGAAATAAAAGTAATTGGTATAGGCGGCGGTGGCGGGAATGCTGTTAATAGGATGATTGATGCGAAATTACAAGGGGTTAATTATATTTCGGCTAATACCGATGCTCAAGTATTGGCTTTTTCTAATGCAGAACAAAAAATACAAATCGGTAGCAGGATAACCAAGGGTTTGGGTAGTGGATCGAACCCGGAAATTGGTCGTAAAGCTACAGAAGAGGACAAAGACAGAATTGCTAAAGCCTTAAAAGGAGCAGACATGGTATTCATAACCGCTGGAATGGGAGGTGGAACAGGAACTGGTGGTGCACCTATCGTTGCTCAGATATCTAAAGACCTAGGTGCTTTAACAGTAGGAGTAGTAACCAAGCCTTTTTCTTTTGAAGGTCATAGAAGAATGGAACAAGCTGAGGAAGGAATAAAATTATTAAAAGAATGTGTAGATACTTTAATTGTAATACCTAACGATAAATTACTTAAGATTGTTGATGAAAATACTTCTGTGTTGGATGCTTTCAAAATTGCTGATGAGGTTCTAATGCACGGTATTCAAGGAATCACAGAAATTGTAGTTGAGCCAGGATTAATAAATGTAGATTTTGCTGATGTAAAAATGATTATAGAAAATGCCGGAACAGCAATTATGGGGGTAGGAAGAGCAAGTGGTGAAAATCGAGCCGTAGAGGCAGCTCAAAGAGCCATAAACAGTCCAATTTTAGAAACAAAAATCGATGGAGCTAAAGGCTTGTTGTTTAATATTAGCGGGGGTTTAAATTTAACTTTGTATGAAGTTAATAAAGCCGCTGAAATAATTTCTAAGGCAGCTAATGCAGAAGCAAATATTATTTTTGGAGCGGTAATTAATAAAGAGTTAAATGATGAAGTAAAGGTAACGGTGATAGCTACGGGATTTGAAACTTTAGAAAAAATAATAGATAAACCTAAACTTGGGGAGATTGATTTCGATAAAGAGAAGATAAATTATAATGATTTAGATATACCTACTTTTTTAAGGGGTAAAAAGTAAAAATAGCGTATAGCAATTTAGTATCGAGTATCGAGTTAAGAAAGAAGTATATAGTATAAAGTATATAGTATTTAGTATATAGTAAAGAAAACGAAAGAGAAAAAAAGAAAGATAAAATATCAGGAGCCATTTGTAGGGGTACAATGAATTGTGCCCTTTTTTATAATTCATAGACAGGCGAGCCTGCCCTCGTGAAAACGGGGGACGCCTGTCCTACGGTTTTATATTAATTAGTAAGGGCGTATGCAATACGCCCTTACTTTTTTTCCAAACCCGCAACTTGTAACCTGAAACTTATTACTCATCACTTATTACTGTATTTTAAACGATATACTATATACTTCTTTCCTAATACTATACTATACGCTAAACGCTATACGCTCTACGCTAGTATTGCTAAACGCTATCCGTTATTCGCTAATAATATTCTGGCTCCTGACTCCTGAATTCTGACTCCTTTTTATTCACGAGATACGAATTTAGCTAAACACTTATAAGAAATACTATTTTTTTAAAATGTTAATAATATTATATTGACATTCCCTATATATGGTGTAATACTATAAATGTAATCCTATATTTAGGGGTGTAATATGAAATGCCCTTTTTGCGGTTATTACGATACCGGGGTAATTGAATCCAGGCACCTAGAAAATGAATTGGTAATTAGAAGAAGAAGAATTTGTAAAAAATGCAATAAAAGATTTACTACTTATGAAAGAATAGATTTAATTCCCTTAATGGTAATAAAAAAAGATGGTCGGAGGGAGGCTTTTTCTCGGGAGAAAATAACCAGCGGCATTATTAAAGCCTGCGAAAAAAGGCCAATTAGCATAGAGACTATAAATAGTGTAGTAAGCAACGTAGAAGAAACTATAAAAAGTGAAGGAGCGAATGAAGTTAAGAGTACTCTAATTGGAGAATTGGTTATCTCCAAATTACGAGATTTAGATGAAGTAGCTTACGTAAGATTTGCCTCAGTATACAGACAATTTAAAGATTTAAGTAGCTTCTTAAAAGAAATAAGAAAGATTAGCAAATAGAATAAATAATTTACTTATATAGAAATTCCCTTTTCCCGTAGGGGCCTGATTCGTATCTCGTGTAAACTAGCGTATAGCGTTTAGCGTAGAGCGCATAGTTAGAAAAGAGGGAATCAGATTAGAACTAACCGGGTAAATTGCAAATTATTAAATTAAATTTAATTGGTAAATTGGTCAATAGGTTAATTAGTAAATTATAAACACTTGTATCTTGCTAATCCAACACTATACGCTAAACGCTATCCGCTATACTATTCACTAATGACTAATTAACAACTATATTTTATAATGAGGTTTTAAGATGATAAAGACCATTAGAAAGAGAGACGGTCAATTGGTAGAATTTGATAAAAAGAAAATAACCGAAGCTATTTTTGCTGCTATGTTAGCAGTGGGAGAAGAAAATAAAGCTGTACTAGAAAAAATAACCGATCAGATAATTATAAAATTAGAGAAAAGATTTAAGGATAAGATCCCTCAAGTAGAAGAGGCTCAAGATACAATAGAAGAAATACTGATCCGAGAAGGAATGGTAAAAGTTGCTAAAGCATACATTTTATACCGGGATAAAAGAAGGAGAGTTAGAGAAAGCTTAAAAGTTAGAAAAAAGGTAGAAAACCATAAAAGTACAACTGATCTTTCCCTGTTGGTTTCCACTCCAACTTCTGAGAATATTTTTCCCTGGGAAAGAAAAAAAATTATTCAAGCTTTAGTTAAAGAAGCAGAGCTGCCTTTAAATGCTTCTATAAAGATAGCCAAGGCAGTAGAAAAAAAGATATTTGATTTAGGTTTAAGTGAAATTTCCACTTCTTTGATTAGGGAATTGGTTGACAATGAACTATTTGTCAGAGGGTATGAACATAAGTGGAGAAAACAAAAGATTATCGGAATGCCTACTTTTGATTTAAAACAACTATTTTTGTCCAAGAGTAAAGAAAATAGTAATATTGGAAACAATAACCCGGAAGCTATAAATTTGACTATTGCCGAAAATACCATCAAACAATATATGCTACAGGAAGTTTTTTCCAAAGAGGTAGCTAATGCCCATTTAAAAGGCTGGATTCATATTCACGATTTAGGCTACCCGCGAATTTACTGTTCCGGTCATTCTCTCGAATATTTAAAGAAATATGGACTGGAATTAGAAAATTTAGATACCTCTTCCGCCCCGGCCAAGCATACCAGAACTTTAACCGGACATTTAAACACTTTCCTGGCTTCTATGCAGGCTTATTATGCAGGTGCTTTAGGTATTGGCTATTTAAATATCATGTATGCCCCTTTTTTGGTAAATCTGCCTTTTAAAGAAATAAAGCAAGAAGCTCAATATTTAATCTTTAGCGGTTCCCAAAACGCTTTTTCAAGGGGAGGACAAAGTCTTTTCCTGGATTTCAATGTTCATCTTGGCATTCCACACTATCTTAGAAATATACCGGCAATTGGACCAGGAGGAAAATATACTGGAAAAAATTACGGAGAATACGAGAAAGAATCCCAATTATTTTTAAGGGCTTTGATGGAGGTTTGGAGAGAAGGGGATTTCCATGGAAAAGTTTTTGCTTTTCCTAAAATGGATCTGCACATCGATAGCAAATCTTTCGAGGATCCAGAACAGAAAAAATTATTAAAATATGCCTGTGAAATAGCTTCCGAGAACGGTTCACCTTATTTTATTTTTGATAGGGAAGATATATGTTTGGCCGCTTGCTGCCGATTAAAAACAGAGATAACCGATCAAGAAATGATACAGTATCCGGAAAAGTTAAGATTTGCCGGAATACAAAATGTTACTATCAACCTTCCCCAATGTGCCTATAGGGCTTTTTCCAATAATAAGATTTCCGGATCCTTCCTCGACGCTAAAAATGCAGAGAGCATAGCACTATTTTTAGAGATAATTGATCAAGCTTTATGTTTGGCGGTTCGAGCTCATTTACAGAAGAAAAAGTTTTTAGAGGTGATGATGGAAAGTCCCAGCGGACCTTTATGGCAGATAAGCAAGATAGCCCAGGATGGCAGACCTTACGTAAATTTAGATGAAGGAACTTACTTAATAGGATTAATTGGCTTAAACGAAGCAATCCAGCATATTACCGGTAAACAACTGCATGAAAACGAAGATGCTTATAAATTTGGATTAAAAACAGTATCTTTTATGAGTTTAAAATGCAGAGAGTATAGTGAGAAGTTTGATTTAAAATTATCTTTAGAAGAATCTCCTGCTGAAAGTGCCGCGGGGAGGTTAGCTAAAATTGATTTACAAGAATATCCAGATAGTGAAAAAGTTATAAAAGGAAATTCCAATGGAGACGAAAGTTATTATACTAATAGTATCCATTTTGCTGCTTCAGCGCCGGTAGATTTGATCACTCGAATTATTAAACAGAGTAAGTTCCATCCTTTAATAAAGAGCGGAGCGATAATTCATGCCTTTGTAGGAGAAAATCGACCTTCACCAGAGAGTATCTATAATTTAGTTAAGAAAGTTTGGAAACATACTCAGTGTTCTCAACTTACTATTTCGCCTGAGTTTACCATATGCAATACCTGCAGTGAAGTGAGCAGAGGATTACAGGAGAATTGTAATGGATGTGGGAGTGAAGATGTATATGGAGTAACCAGGATAGTAGGATATTATAGCAAAATAACTAATTGGAATAAAAACAAGATCGGTGAATTAAAAGATCGACATTCTGGAAATTATAAGTTAGCCGTTAGTGAATAGCAGAACTAGCGTGGAGCGTACAGCGTTTAGCGGATAGAAAAGAGAAGATAAAAAGAAATAATATCGGGAATATAATTAGTTAGCTGGTTAGTTGGTAAACTGGGTAACTATAACGCGATATTCGATACACGATACTAAACTACTATACGCTAAGCGCTGTACGCTATAAGCTAGAATACGAGATACGAATCAGGCCCCTACATAAAAAGGAAATTCCTATACAATAAATTAGAAGAGAGTAATAATACTATGAAAATAAAAATATTCTGGCAAAAAAACTGTCCTCATTGTCCGGAAGCTAAAAATATAGGAAAACAATTGGAAAAAGAGACGGAGGTTCAATATTTTGATGTAGATACGGTTGATGGTCTGGCGGAAGCAAGTTATTATGATACTGCATCCACTCCTTCTATAGTAGTCTTAGACAATAATGATAATGAGATCAAAATATGGAGAGGAAAGACCCCTCGCTTGGAGGAGATTAGAGAGGAAGCAGCAATTTGAACATTAGTATAAAGCGGATGATTGAGACCTCTCTGATTGACTGGGAGGGGAAAATTGTTTCTACTTTATATGTCCCCTCATGTAATTTTCGATGTCCTTACTGCTATAATTGTGATTTGATATTGCATCCGGAAAATTTTCCTAACATCTCCCAGAGAGAAATAGATAGCTTTCTCTTGGAGAGAAAAGATTTTATCGATGGTATATGTATAAGCGGAGGAGAACCCACTTTATACCCCGATATAATTTCATATTTTAAAAATTTAAAGGATAATGGTTTTCTAATAAAATTGGATACTAACGGTACTAATCCAAAATTGTTAAAAAAGCTTTTAAATCTCGGTTTAGTGGATTATATTGCTATGGATATTAAATCATCATTAGATTATAATCATTATTCTGAAGCTGCGGGCATTAAGGATAAAGCGATGTTTGAGAAGGTAAAAGATAGCATCGAATTAATAATGAACTCAGAAATTGATTATGAATTTCGCACTACTGTAGTACCTTTATTGCATTCCGAAGGGACTATTATGGAAATTGCCCAATATATTTCGGGAGCAAAAAAATATGTTTTACAGAATTTTTCTCCTTTAGATAAGACCCTTAATCCTTCTTTTCAAAAGATAAAACCCTATGCTGATGAAAAAATACAAGAACTATCGGAAAAAGCTAAAAAATATGTTCAAAATTGTTATTGGAGATAAGGATAACGATTAACCAATTAGCCAATTCCCCGATTCGCCAATTAATTTAGTTAGTGAATAGTAGAACTAGCGTATAGCTAAAAATTAAAAGCGCAAAGCGCAAAACCAAAGCTTAAAACTTAAAATTAAAGAAATCAGTAATTTATATACTTGTAGTAAAAAACCTAAAGAAAAAAGTACAAGGTGAAAAATTACATACTCCTCTGTCATTCCCACGAAAGTGGGAATCCAGGGCGGAAGAAAAAAAAGGTGGATTCCCGTTTTCACGGGAATGACAAAAGATATGAGTAGTAAAAAAACAATAAGAATAGTACGAAATAGTTGGCACGACATTAGATTTTGTAACTTAGTATATATTTGGTAGAGATTTAAAATATCTTAATAATAATAAGCTTGTTGAAAATTTATAAAAAGAAAAAAGCATGTTGTATAGAATGATTTATCCTACGCCTATACGCTAAACACTAAATGGGTTTTAAGTTTTGAATTATGGTTTTTCGCTTCGTTACTATATACCATATACTCGATACTAATTTAGTTTTTCGTTTTGCGTTTTTCGCTTTATACTTTATATGATATGCTCTTGCTTCTTTTTTCAAATTCAAAGTTTGCAACTCGAAACTTATTACTTGCTACACATTACTCTTATTAAATATCAATACATCGTGAACCCTTCTTAGGCTCATTATAATATCAATACATCGTGAACTCCTAATGATAATAAAATATCAAGACATCGTGAACCCTAGAGATCGATCTTTGATAAATCAATAGAGCTTTTTGGTAAAGGATAATCATATTCTACTACTAATTTAGAATCATGGTATACAAACAATTTCTCTTGGACAGT
>Ga0307380_10006924_pt1 | contig 14814 bp, 14 predicted proteins | sample UN3MG_FD_202239 | JGI IMG/M metagenome (GOLD analysis project Ga0307380, IMG submission 202239) | Soil microbial communities from Risofladan, Vaasa, Finland - UN-3 | ecosystem: Environmental > Terrestrial > Soil > Coastal area > Acid sulfate soil | place: Finland: Risofladan, Vaasa | collected... | reverse complement strand
TTCTTTTTTTCGGTGCATTCCTGTCAGCCACCCACGATATTGCCATCGACGGCTACTACATGGAGGCGCTCGACAAAGAGGGGCAGGCGAAATTCGTGGGCTACCGGGTCATGGCGTATCGCCTGGCAATGATGGCAGGGACGGGTATCATCGTTACGGTGGGAACAACCGTGGGGTGGCTTACCGCCTTCGTTTCAGGGGCAGGGGTCCTCGGGGTGCTCTTTATCTACCACAACTTCTTCCTTCCCCGGGTGGAAGCGGAAACATCGAGGATACGGGATCTCGTACGGCGAGTATTCAGGGCCAGGTTTCTCGTTGCCTGTGCCGTTGTGGCTCTGGTCTTGTGGGGGATGCGATCGCTTGTCTGGCAACGCCTGGGCAAAAGCCTCTTAGAAGTCCTTCCTTTTCTGAAAGGGATCAGCTTTTCGGGCTGGGTCGCGATCGGGCTGCTCATTTCGTTGATCGGGCTGGCTTTTTTTAGAAACAAGATCAAGGAGCTGTTGTTAAAGGACAAGGAGTCGTTCTATTCACAGGCCTTTATCGACTATATGGACCGGGAGCATATGGCCGTGGCCATAGCCTTCATTATCCTCATGCGAACGGGGGAATCTACGCTGGCTGCCATGGCAGCGCCGTTTATGGTGGATTTGGGGGTCAAGGTTCACTATGGGTGGCTTTCAGGCGGGGTTGGGCTGCCCTTCTCCATTATCGGGGCCATGGCAGGGGGGTTTCTAATCTCCACGTTCTCTCTAAGGAGGACGATCTGGCCGCTCCTGCTGGCGCAAAACCTCACCAACCTGGTATATATGGTGCTGGCCCTCAGTATGGCAAAGTACCTTGCCCTGAACACCGGTGCGGAGGTCATTACCTCCGTCGGTCATTTCAACCTCTTTCTGGTGGCCTGCGTGCACGCATTCGATCAGTTCGCCGGCGGCCTGGGCACGGCCGTTCTCATTACCTTCTTGATGAGGACCTGCTCGGAGCGATTCAAGGCGGCACACTTTGCCATCGGCACCGGGCTCATGAACGTAAGCGGTGTTCTGGCAGGCGTTGCGAGCGGCTTCCTGGCCCAAAGGCTCGGCTACGGGCTTTACTTCGGCCTCACCTTTCTGTTTTCCATCCCGGGCATGTGTTTGATATTCTTTGTTCCGTTTTTAGATACAGAGAACCGATAAGAATCCAGCGCTCGAGTTAATTGGTTTGAGATGGCTAAGGAAAACTAGTCTTCTATCTGCACCTTAAGGAAGAGGTCGCCTCTCTTGCCGTTATCCAATTCCCTTCCCAGCCCGGAAAGTCGCAGTTTGGTTCCCTCCGTGGTTCCGGGGGGAATGACGAGCACATACGTTCTCTTCTTGAGCCCCTCCGGGATATTAACGAGCTTTCTGGCACCGTTAGACGCCTCTCTCCCGGTCACGGTTATGGTGCCGTACCGGTGGGGGTCGTGGCCGAGGCTCACCGGCCGTACCACCTTGATTCTATCGGAGGTCCTCTTTTTCGTGATGTGCCTGGCCTTCTCGCCTATGGATGTCCTCCTGACCGACAGGAGCATCTTCAAAAAGATAATCCCGAAGATGAACCCGCCGATATGGGCCCACCAGGCAATCCCGCCCTGCCCCTTGCTGCCTGCTGCGCTGAGGAACTGAAAGACGAACCAGACGCCCAAGAAGAATACGGCAGGCACCTCTACAATGGGAAAGAACAGGAAAATGGGGATGAGGGTCAGTATTCGTGACTTGGGGTACAGGATCATGTAGGCGCCCATGACCCCTGCAATGGCGCCGCTGGCGCCGATGGTTGGCATCTGAGAGTTCCAGTTGAGAACCAAATGAGAGGCGCCTGAGGCAAACCCGCAGAGCAGGTAGAACAGGAGATACCTGAAATGACCGAGGGTGTCCTCCACATTGTCGCCGAAGATATAGAGCGACCACATATTGCCCAAGAGGTGCAAGAAACCTCCGTGAAGGAACATGAACGACAGGAAGGGGAAGACCTGCTGGCCCGAGGTGAAATAGGTTGAGATCGAGGGGACGGAGTACCGGGCCGGCACCAGCCCGTAGGTGAAGATAAAGCGGTTCAGGTCCTGTCCCTGGGCGAGCTCAATGAAGAACACAAAGACATTCAGCACAATGATCGTCGTGTTGACGACCGGGTAGTTTTTCGATCGTATATTGTCTCTGAGGGGGATCATTTAAGTCTCTAAAGTGAGCTAAAGTGAGCTAAAATTGAAAGTTTATAAAAACATAAGGGGCAACGTACAATCCTCTTTTTTGAATTGCGGATTCCTTTATTCATAATAGCCAATTCAATATTCCCAAATCCCCCAATTCCCAATTCTTAACTAAAGATAACCGGCTCCCGGAGGACCAGGGAGATGGCGTCTGCCGCCGTTGCGGCAATTGCAGGGTACACACCGGTGAGGGCAATAACCTGCCGCAGGTTGTCGGCGGTCCGTGAAGCCAGCATGGCCAGATGGCCTTCGGACATACCCGCTATATCCAGGACCGTTTCCCAGTCAACCCCCTTTGCCCACGCGTACATGGTTGCCGCTGCCCACAAAGGGCTGGGCCGCACCGGAAATCCGCCGGCAATCTTCCGTTCTATGAGGGGCTGGAGCCCCCTTTTCATGGTGCCATATGCCTCAAATAGTGCCGTGGGCACCTTGGACTGGTCAAACTCAATCTCCATTTCCTTATCGTATACAAAGGTTGCGATGAGTGCAGCCAAGAGAGCCGGGTCCGATTGCGGCAACAGGCCCTGTCGCAGCCCCTCTGCTATCAGCAGCGGTTGATCCACCCTGAGCTGGGATGCCCACTTCCCGTCTTCGCTCAAGGTGTCATCATCCTTTACATAACCCTCTTGTTTCAAAAAATCCAGGTACCTCAAGAACTCGGCCCACAGGTGTTCCCGTACGGCATTGGCCGCATCCCACAAGTGCGAAAAACCCTCAATCGCCTCCTGAAAGGGCTTATTGTGCCTACCGTGACAAAGATTGAAATGCTCACACCCGTTGCATATGAGGGAATCACGCTCCTGCTCTAAGAACGAGATTCGATCCTGCAACGGCTTGAGTTTCGAGATCTCCTCCTGGCCGAGTGGCAGATCCTCAAGGGGAGGCGGCATCTCGTCCATGGGCTCTTTGATCAGCGCGCGATATAACAGGTTCGGATCATCCGCCGACGCAGCGTCTAGTACCTTGTCGAGGACGACGGCCACCTTTTCAGGGGAGAAAAACCGCATCTTCGGCGGTTTTTTCCTCTTTGCCGAGAATCTGATGCGGCAGGCAAGTACCCCGCTTGTATCCCTCCGGGTGTAGCTTTTCATCACGCAATAGGGGCGATATCTGTTATCCAGAAACAGCCTTCCGGGCACGAGGTTTGCCGTTTTAGAGAGGATCGTCTCAAGGCCCTGTTGGTTTTCCTTGACGTGCCGTATCTCCCTTCTGAGGGCACTCATCTTCCTCTGGAGCCTCAAGGCCGCCTCCGGCGAACCACAGAGAGCATGAGGCAGAAACTTTATTACGTTCTTGCCGGCCTTGTCGATCCTTCCCTCAAACCGCCTGTCCCTGTCTTTTTGGCTCAGATAGTTGGCGAATGACCGAAGAAGGAGTTTCCTAATCTTCTCCGGATCATGTGACAGGAGCAGGTTTAAGGTCATGGAAAAATCGATCTTTATCTGGCTGAGGATATCCTCAGGGGGAGATTTGATGAGCGTTGCAATCAGGGGAAGATCCATATACGGCCCGGGGAACAGCACGGCAAAGCCGATATTGTCCATGCCCCTTCTGCCTGCCCTCCCGGTCATCTGATGGAGTTCGGTAGCCGTCAGGGGAACGAACTTATGTCCATTGTAGCGATCGGAGTTGAAGAAACAGATACTTCGGGCAGGCACATTGATTCCCGCAGCCACGGTTGATGTGGCGAACACGGCGTCGAGCAGGCCGTCGGCCATCAAATCCTCTACCATCAGTTTCCACATCGGCAACTGGCCGCTGTGATGCGCCGCCACCGCACTGTGCCTCATGTGCCATAACTGGTTATGCCGTGCGAGATGAGGGTGCACCGTTATAGATTTCTCGATCCGTTTATTAAGCCTGTTTTGATGCGATGCATCGCTGCCGCGGTGATCCCTGCACAGCTCTAGTGCATCGTCGCAATCTGCCCTGGATTTGAGAAAGAAGATGGCCGGAAGGAGATTGTGCTTTCTGAGAACCGTTACGATCTCGCCGAAGGGAGGGAGTTTCCTGCCCGTAGCAAGGGCGGGCCTTTGGGGGCTGTTCAGATAATCCCACACCTTCTTATCGAGGCCCGTTCTGTTCATTAAGGGAAAAAGCCTTCCCGTTGGATGAAAGAACAGGTGAGCCAGGGGAACGGGCCTCCCTTTCTCTTCGATGACCGCGCATTCCTTATCCCTCAAAGATTCCAGCCAGGTTGCGATCTGACGAGCATTCCCTATCGTGGCGGAAAGCATGAGCAGGGGGATGCGCACCGGCAAATAGATGATGATCTCCTCCCATACAACGCCCCGATCTTCGTCCCCAAGGAAATGGGCCTCATCCAGGATAACCAGATCGGCAGCCAAATCCTCACCCCGGTGCATGGCATCATAGAGCTGGTTTCTCAGGATTTCGGTGGTACCCACGATAATCGGGGCATCCGGATTCTCGATCCGGTCACCGGTGAGGATGCCGACATTCTCCTTTCCAAAACGCTGGCCGAATTCTATGAACTTGGAATTGCTGAGCGCCTTGAGGGGTGATGCGTACCATGATGTTCCATTGTTATTGAGAATCTCGCTGATAGCCTCTATGGCAATCCAGGTCTTGCCGCTTCCGGTGGGTGCCGAGACCAGGCAGTCGGCATGCCTGATGGCAGATACGCCCTTGACCTGAAAAGGGTCCGGCTCAAACTCAGCTTTTCCCGGCACACCGATCTTGGCGAAGACGCTCTCGAGCCTCCTGTCCGCGCTGGGCCGTATGGAAGGGACGACATGGGCCGGGGGGCTTTTTCTCCTCCCTGCAACCACTTTTCTTTTGTATTTGGTCTGGAACTTTGGCACTATGGGTTTCCTTTTCAGTTAGGAATAGGAAGAGCGGAACGTTGGAATGATGGAGCGTTGGGTTTAGGGATTGATGAGCGCTGCCACTGATTCGAGTGTTTTCATTATCACAATTCCGTTCTTTTAGCGGGCGGTAAACGAGAGCCGCCACCTGCAACCGCATTTCAAGCGGTCGTTGAGATTTCATTACCATCGTTTATAGCCCAACAGGTGCTATTTCCACAATGTGAAAATGATAACGTAACCACGATGAGCCGGTTTTCAATCAAACAAGATTACCTCCTTCAGGAAATCAAGGACATTTACGAGCACAAGAGGGCGGAGATTTGCCGCAGGCTAGACGAGTTTAAGAAGATCTGGCATGCAGGTACGGAAGAGGAGATCTTCTGCGAGCTCGCCTTTTGCATCCTCACGCCCATGGCCCGGGGCACGATGTGCTGCGTGGCCGTGGAGAATATGACAAGGTCGGGGGTGCTCTTTAGGGGAGATTGTGCCGAGATCGCAAGAGAGTTGATCGGCGCCCGATTCATCAACAAGAAGTCCGCTTACATCGTGGAGGCCCGGGACAAGTTCCTGCTTGGCAACCCAATTTCTCTCAGATCTACGATAGGCGGGATCAATGATGGCCATGAGGCACGGGAGTGGCTCGTAGAGAATGTAAAGGGCATCGGGTATAAGGAGGCGGGCCATTTCTTGAGAAACATCGGCTTCGACCAGGACCTGGCGATTCTCGACCGGCACATACTCAAAAACCTGAAACGGCTCGAGGTAATAGATGGTGTTCCCGGCTCCCTGACCAAACGACAGTACCTTGCCACAGAAACAAAGATGAAAGAATTCTCCGAAGCCATTCACATCCCCATGAGCCATCTGGATTTTGTGCTCTGGTACAAGGAGACAGGAGAGATACTCAAGTAGGCCTGCGGCGATCATAGAAGCCACAAACCTATTACTCCTAACCGGATACAAACCAGTGACATGAATCCTAAGCCCCACTCAAACAAAAGCCTTCAAGTGGCACGGAGGATGCCCATTCCTTTGTCTCAGTCACAGTGTTAGGCTTTTCCTTGACATATTACGCAGCTATTGTAAGAATGACACCGCTCTGAATCTGCCGAAAGGGTAATCCTAAGCAGAGGGCGCCATGTATATTCGTCGATATCAAGCCCCCGTTTCTCTTAGAGAGATGGGGTCTTGTCTTTTCTTGCTGGCAGGCTTAAGGCAACATGGGTACTTTAGACCGCAAGGCTAAAGCGGGAGATGCCAGTAAAGTAGCAGTATTCCCGGCCCATTGGAGCTGGCGCCATAATTGGGGACGCCCATGTTGCTCCTCAAAAAAGGGTAACCATGGACACCGAAACACTTGAGCATCTCTTGGCATTAAGGGAAGTGAACAAAGCCATTATAGATGGCCTGAAGGCCGCGGGCTATTATTTGGATAAGGTGGATCAAATATCCGAAGAGCAAAGAAAGTCTATGATAGAAGCCTTAAAGGGGCTTATTGCCCAGAGTGAGGCGGTTTACGCAGAAGCACCGACAAGTCATTGATCGCAGTCTTTCTCGTTGTTGTGATATTCTCAATATATCTGCAACGGCTCATATTTGGTTTTCAGGCAACACATTGCATTTTGTACAGATAACATCACGAAGGTGATGATATCCAGATCCGTATAATTACTTGTTAGGTCAAAAAACAAACAATATGACTTCATCAGATAGACTTCAAATAAGGACGATCATTATTGGCATTGCTCTCATTCCACTGACCGCATTATCCATTTATTTGATATATGGTGCTTATCTTTTCTCAAAGTGGCCATGGATAAGATTCTCGGTAGTAATGGCGACCTTGACTTGCCTTTGGACATATACATTCTGGTTCGCCCGTGTTACCGGTACAAAAGAAGACACGCTGAATCCGTTTTTCTTTGGGTTGGTTGTTATTCCTTTCGATGTAATTCTATTGTATCCGGGCACAAAGGCACTTGGAATTCACAGTGATTCGGACATGTACACCTTGTTGATTGTTCTCGAAGTCATACATGGGTTTGGCTTCTATTTTATACAAAGGGGAATACAAAAGTATTTAAATGACCTAACAAACGGCTGAAAATGGACTGGGAAATGCGCTGCGCTCCTTTGCGAGCTGCTTGGCCGAGTCTTTAAATCGCTACGAGGTGAGTAATGGAGTATAAAAAACCAAAACGCGTCAAACTTACGGAGGACGAAGCGAAATGGAACGACCAGATTCCATCCACACCCGACGGGATCACTGAGTGGGCACAAGTTGCTGACTCAATGGAGTCGCTCTGCAAGTCTCTGCTCAGCCGCAAAGCTATTCCAGAAATTCGGTTACGTGTGTTTGCAGATCCCAACTTTGCGGAAGCACGTGGAAAATCGCCAAAACAGGTGTTCGAATCCAATGGCACGTGCGACGACGACATATACCGGCACCCGCACTTCATCAAATACTTGCGTTACTTCATCAATGGCCCAGCCTTGCCCGCTGCCGTTATTTCAGGCTTCTGCAAGATTCTGAACGACGATATTGGAACCTCCGGCATGATACTTAATGACCTTCGACGTTACGTTAGATCCTGTATTCGTAAATACGGTCTCGATCGTAAATCGGCTGCCAGCGAGTTCTACAAATTAGCAGCCGAACTGGGGCTTACCCTTGAATGCCGTAGCGTTCGGGCGGCAGCGCTGTCTACACGATGAATGCGATTTAACATCGCCATGCACCAGTTAAGCAGGGCTACTGCGCTTTCATCTATAATCATTCTAGTTGCCTAAAATTACAGATCTCTCCAACGTATTAAACGTTATGTTAAATGGAGATACTCTCAATATATAGCAAATCGACGCTAAACTGAGATGAGGCAAAGAGGTTTAAGGTTGAGTGCTCAGGATGGGCATTTGCCACTTTTTTACCTTAATATCTCAATAGGTGAAAAATTTTCCGTCTAATATTAATGTTGAGTGCCTATTAAATTGAGGACTAGAAAATGAGTAACGAATATAGTGGTGGAACCTTTGCTGGCATGTTTAGAATGCCACGATATGCGCCTACGTGGTTTTCGGCATTTCTCTTTCTCCTATGTCTTCTATTTATTGGTGAATTGCCCACAAACGCTAAGGCATACATGGTGCCTTCACTTTTAGTTTATTCCCTTGGTACAGTAATATTGGGTTCCCTACATCGCTTACTTGGTTTGCACTACGTATCTCCACAAGATCCTAACAATGAAAAGCCAATTCCCTGTGGATGGAAAATCTTTTTGCTTATTGCTCACGTTGCTTGGTTCGCGGCATTTATTTTGTATAACCTTCACCGTCAGGTTTTGTAATTAGCTTGGCATCAGCACCCAACAAGTCGCTGGAGAATCGGCGGGAAAACGCTGGTGCGTTTCCCGCGACTCAGCTCCAGCGTTGGACGAATGAGAAAATATGACATCACTCGCAAAATACGAACCTGGCCGAAATGACCTCTGCCTTTGTGGGTCTGGCAGGAAATTCAAGAAATGTTGCATGGATTCTTACTCCAGCGAGGCCTCAGAAGTGTTCTTTGAGCTGTACAACAAGGGCTTATATGAGGAAGCACTCCGTTCATGCCGACAGCACCTGACATGGTATCGACTATGCCACCGAGCCCATACGGTTCCGTTTCTAAAGTCAGGAACCAAGGAATCGAAGGAACTCGTGAAGATTGACATTGAAGCCCTTGCAGAAATTACGGGGCTTCTTCATCGTTGCTATTTTCATACAGGTCAGAGCGAAGACTTTCCTTCTGCTATCGAGCGTCTCTCCAGTGCCGTTGACGATCCCCGGTGGAGAAACAAGATCAGATACTTGCATGGCTTGTGGTGGTTGCTTGACAAGCAAGACCGAAAGGCTTCGCTCTCCGTTGTCTCGGAGATCGACATTGCAGCCTGTGAGGACCCAGAGATTCTTGCCCTCTTTGTGAACGTCTCTCCCCCCGAAATGCCGTTCAAAACAAAAATCGAGGTGCTCGATCGCATCATTACGAATACCCACAGGGCATCAGAGGTGCTTCAATACACAATTCTGAAAGGCATTGCATATTGCTTGATCAACGAGATACCGCAAGGTTGCGAGATCATGGAAGAAGCGATAGCATCCTACAAGGGAATCGACGCCGATAAAAAGACTCCTTACGGCGCCTTCCGTTTAGCTCACGGACTTCAGATCCTTGGTGAGTTCAAAGACGATGTCACCGTAGTCCGTGAAGCGATCACTCATTACATTGCCATTCAGCAAGAGGCCACAGACAGGGGCTATGCCGCAGTCTACTTCGCTGAGATTGAAAAAGCACTTGGTGATTGCTACAATTTCCTGAGGGAATACGACAAAGCCTCTCTCCACTATCAGACAAGCTTAGGGCATGAGGATTCAGACCTGACGAAGGTGTTTCTGGCAAGAGTACTAGTCAACCTTGGCGGTCTCGTGCAAGCCAGAGAAACTCTCCGTTCGATAGATATTTCCGGATTCAATGAGCATGCACACTTTGACTATGCAATTTCTTGGGCCATTTTGGCGACACGATCCCTCGCAGAGGAGGATCTGGAGATCGCAAAAACAAACCTGAAGGAGGCGAAATCCTTTTGGCCCATATTCATCTCGCAGAGAGATTCGGCACTAATCGATCTTCTGGAAACATCCCCCCGCAAGACGAAGGGCAGGTTCAAGAGTCTGGTTAGATCGCTCAATCGATATGTATCTCTGAATCCAAACGTATTTGGAATAGGCATAGACTTCAACAAAATAGTCGAAGACGTTCGCGAGAAAGTGCCAAAAAGACCGTTCAACAAAGCCATGGACAGCGGCAAGAAATAGCCGTGCGAAGCGCAGCTATTTCTTGCACGTCATGGCAGCCGTTCATATATCTCCAACGTATTAAAAGTCATGTTGAATGGAGATACTCTCAATGTATCAAAAGGAGGCGAACTATGTTAACTGTATCAAAATGGCTTTTCATAATAGCCGGAGCGTTGCTAATTTACGACTCAGTATTGATATTTGCTGGCAAACCTAACCCACTCTTTGGCTGGCCTTTGCCCTGCCCAGTGTCTTTACTCCTGCTTGGTGCGGGGATTCTTCTTTTTGGAATCGGCAGCAAGGCTTTCAAAAAGCAATAGAGTTTTTCAGCCAGATTAAGACCGCGCCTTCGCACTGTTTAAGATACGCTGATTTTAGGTGGGTCTAAAGTTCCAGCACGGCATTGGCCACGTGCATAACATGTCAATCCACCTGACCTCTATTCCGCTGGTGCTCCATAGAGGCAGGTGATCTCTACGATAAGCGGAACGCTCGCTGCAGTTCGCTCTCGCTGCGCTTGGCCGCTCGATAACGCTCGCTTGGCCTTCGGCCACAAAAAGAGAGTCAATCCATAATGAGAACAAACATGTCAGAGGCTACTATTCAAGACCTGAGCGGCGTATGTATTCACATATCTCCAACATACCGACAATGAAAAGGGAAATTGATGGCAATCGTTGGGGCTAAAAAGGGAAAAGAACCATGGCCGAATGGATAGACTTCTATGTTCCTTTCTTCGGCAGCCGAGAAGAGGCAGCATTATTCGTCGAAAGGTTCGAACGCCTTACACTTGAAGACTCGCACCACCCAGCCAAGATCATGATGCATCAGACTCAAAGGCTAGTTTCGCTGGCAGGTGATCTGCCTCAGATCAGGCCTCAGCGAGAGTCACTCCAACTTTTGTTCCTCCTCATCTGCGCAGAGCACGTTTCTAAGTTGCACGACAACTTCGACGAAGAAGGCCAGTCAAGGGCGTACACTCGCCGGTTTTTTGAGGAATTGCTTCCCGAGGAGTATCGTGATTCCTTGCGACGTGGGTTCATAAGCATTGACGGTGAGCCACTCACTGTTGGGGAAATAGTTGATCTGCTTTACAATGTCAGATGTGATGTAGTGCATGAAGGGAATTACTGGGGGTTTCACTTCGCCGACGGGCAAATCCCTATGCTCAATACTGATCCGGACGTGATAGTAAACATAATGTTCCAAGATCTAAAGGCTATTGTTGTGCACGGCTGCATTGAAGCTGTCCAAACATATGGCGGCAGGCAGCCCCAACAATAGTTTGCACGCGGATTGCCTACAGCGCTGACGCGCTTTCGGCAAGCGGTGAAACTCACGCGTTATGTATCCACATATCTCCAACATACCCACAATGAAAAAGGAATTTGATAGAATGAGGTCGTGGCAAGAGACCCCAGGTTTTAAAAAAGCATGATTTCCATGGTGTATTATTCTCTTATCACAGGAATGATTGAATCTGAGATCTATAGCAGATATCTCAAGGCGAGATAACGTCCCGGTTCAGCCGTGCACGGCTAACTGCGCGTCGCCCGGGAACCAGATGTTAGCTGCCCGTTGTCTCTTGTCGGACGGGCAGAAATCCCAAGACGTATTCTTTAGAAAATCCTTCTGCAGTCTTTTCTATGGTTGATCCTGCTATGTGCAGAAAGTGTTTTGCAGGTTCGAAGCCACTTACGACTTCCTGAACCGTGTATTCAAATTTGTCCGAGATCACGTGGACGACCTTCGAAGCTTCAGAGGCGGTCTTATAGACGCTGTCACCGCTGTAGATAGTCGGTGGAACAAATGGCTGATCGCGCTTCCGTGAGCGTGATGTTCTTTCGTGCTCTTGCTTCTTAAGAACAACGCCGATTGCCTTATCTAGACAATATTTGGCGTTGGCGAGCGTACCTTCATTGGCAGGAAAATCGGCGTCGTATTTTATACACCACTCACTCTTTTCCTCCGCCCGAAATACTTCCGGAGTAAGGCGCCTCAAATTTTGAAGTTCCGCTGTGTTGATACCCCATTCCATAGCATCGAGGCGCCAACGCTCGTAATCAATTTGAATGTAATCGATAGGGTCTTTTACGTTTTCCTCAATCCACGCCTTATTTCGCGTCCAATATGGCGCCCTCAGTCCACCTCGCATATAAGACGCAAAAGGAGACCCGCTTTCCGCTTTCTCCACATCGCGCCAACCATATACCGAATATCCTTTTTCGAACTCGAGGAATATAGTCTTGCGTATATCAATAAGGGCTTCAAGGTACTGCCCTTTCTTAATCAGGCGCTCAGCATTTTGGAGATATTCCTTTGCGTCTCCTTTCTCGAGCAAGTCCGAGAGAAATATATCGGACAGCGACTTGCCCGTTACAGATTCCACGGCAAGCTCAAGAGCAAGTATGCCTGCATCGTAGTAGGTTCCAACCGTTGCAGGCTCCGCCACTTGTGCGTAGTGTTTTGTTAGCAATCGTTGCTTGTTCAAGGCCTTGAGCGTTCCAGATTTTGGAATCTTTACGTCTTCCCTCTTCAGTTCCCCGATAAGTTCGTCAAAGCTCTTGCTTTCTAAGTTCTTTGTTTCGTCGACGCCAATCTCGATTAGCAATGCGTAGAACAATAGTTCCAGGGCGTCCTGCAGAATGACTAGTCCAGCAGAAGCCAAGTACCGATCGTTAGACGTGCACAGCGGAGCCGCTTTCTCGAGAAGAACTCGCCCAATTACTAACGAATGGACAGTCGTGTCCTTCATCGTCCTTTTCTACCATCTACTGTGGTTGCTGAAAAAAAACAGCCGTTAATGCCTCACTATTGAAACCGCTCACCTTCACTGCCCAATCCATGTATTCTTTTGCTTCTTGTGGTCTCTTCTCCTTTTGAAGTCCATCGGCTGTTCTGAGCAGAATATAGGTCATATAATATTTGTCAAATTCTTGCTTTAGGTTACCAGCAGAAAAGAAGACCGAGGAAGACATCTTCTGATTAGCGTATACGCTGAAATTCAAGAAGTTCTTGCCACCTGCTCTTGTTAGTTCATATGTAAAGAAATCACCCCTCGTTTTCAACCCTTTTATCGCATCTAACACAGTAAGGTTATTTTCCGCCTCTGCGAAACCTCTAATCCCTATTAAGGCTTCAATTCCTATAGGGATTCCCACCGTTTTGCCACGAAGGTATAAGCCCCCAGGTTTTTTTTCTGTGTAAAGAATCTCAATTTCACCCATTCGTCGGCTCACATACGTTGGTGCCAAACCTTCATATACCTTTCCCAAGCATAAGTTAGAAGAACCTTCACCTGTCTTCCAAGACTCAATCACATCAGATATACCAGTTAAGCTCTCCCATTTTACCACGGCTTTCCTAGACTGCTCATTTAGGGTCGGCACACGTTCGACCTTTGTGACTTCAAGTTCTTTAATTGTTTCTTCTTGTTGCTTTTCAGGCTGGAGCCAGAGTTTTTTTTCACTCCTAACGTCTATTTCAGAATCTTTTTCATAACGTTTTTGTTCTTCTAGATATTTCTTTTTGGCCTTTTCTTTTGAATTGGCAAATGGTCTATCCATCTCTTGGCATTCGCTGGTTCTCACAAACACAAATGCCATTACGAGAAATGCCATTACCAGAAGGTTTCTCATTTTATCACTCCTATGTCATTTCCGTATACAACATCAAACTCACCGTGCAAGTTGGACTCTTTGTCATTATAGGGTATATTATCGACCGACTTGTACGTCGCATAAACAATGAACTTTTTAATTTTTTTTCTTTTGAAGCAAGCTGCACTATGGTCAATAATTCGGCGATATATAACATCGCGTAGCACTGTTTCTTCGGTCTTAAGAGAGAACCTCTTATTACGTTTATCAAGTGGATTCATCAAGGTGTCCAGTTCAAAGTCTGTTATTGTCAATATCTTAACATTTTCGCTGCCTGAAACCTCACATTCTACATGTAGCCATGGATTAAGCGCAATCGTCTGACCTACAATTTCCGCACTCAATGCAAACCTGTTATTATTCTTAGGGTTCTTGCAGTCAATCGACGCTTCCATTCCATATACAAAATTGGGCCTTGTACGTTCTATATAAGAATCGAAGCTCTTCTCCGTAATTTGCAAGGTTTTACGAGTAATAAGGAATGAGACTCCAGCAAAAACCAGGGCCGCAATTGCACAAACGCACATTATCATGTTCCCATAATTCTGAAAAAAGATGTGTAACCTGTTCAAACACGTGCTCATCCACAGTGCCTTATAAGAATTTGGGTTCACCTACCGAGAATAAGATGAAAATGGACACCTTTTCTCTCTGCAAAATGAAAAAGCCCTTTAGATGATTATCAAATCTCTTTTTGAGTTTTAGCTGTCAGATGTAAAATTACTTCGGCGAAGGGGCGTTCGGCGATGAATTCGAGCTCCGATCTAAGTGAGGTCCTGCAAAGGTGCTGCTTGATCAGGTCCGTAATGAGATCCGTGCGAAACGTTACTCAATCTATACTGAACAAGAGTCGAAGGAATTGAAAAAGAGGCTTAGCGTTTTCGCCTTCAGAAGAATAAAGGAGAAAAAAGAATTTTTCAATATAATTCTAACGATGTGTTAAAAAGGCGGGTTGATATAAGTTCAACTTTCTTGCCGTGGTACCACACCAGTGATGAGCGGGACGTCCGTAAGAACGTAAGTTACTCTTCTGAATGAAAACCATGCTCTTTGGCCAATGCCCCCCCTCTTCTTAAGGGATATTCAACAGCCGGTTGCGTTATCCCAGGGTGCCTCGCTCACTCCGTTAAGCCATAACCGACCCCTCTAACCGCCCGGTAGCACCATAATCCCCGTGCACGAGCCTTCACCTTTTCTCTATCCTTAGATATAGATATCTTCTGTCCCAATATTGCATAGTTCACATACCCGATCTTCAACC
>Ga0307380_10006923_pt1 | contig 14818 bp, 14 predicted proteins | sample UN3MG_FD_202239 | JGI IMG/M metagenome (GOLD analysis project Ga0307380, IMG submission 202239) | Soil microbial communities from Risofladan, Vaasa, Finland - UN-3 | ecosystem: Environmental > Terrestrial > Soil > Coastal area > Acid sulfate soil | place: Finland: Risofladan, Vaasa | collected... | reverse complement strand
GCGGCTTCTGGCATTTCTCCCGGCCTATATGCCGTTCCCCCCGGGGTGACTTCATAGCCGACCGGTTGGGGAAGCCCCTTTGGTTCCACCTTGGCGGTCGGAGCCTCGGCCCATTTTGAGGGATCGCCCGCAAGCTCCGTAAGGCGGTCATTGAGGGCTTCCCCGGTCGGCATTAGAAACTCAATGCCGTCCTCTTTCGCTTCCGAATTAAACCTTAGAAGCTCTTTATTAAGCTGCTTCCAGTACGCTTTGTATTCCTTTGGGCTTACGCCTTCTTTCGTAAAGATCCAGTTCAGGCCGTAGTCAAACGACTTTTCAAAGAGGGTCCGTTCATCGAACGGAGAAGTGCCGTGCGCCATGTCCAGAACTCCGCTGGCTACCCCAAACCTTAAAATATGATTTATCATGGGATAGAGCTTGGCGAAGTTGACGGATTCCGCACCTGAGAACACAAGCCCTGTGATCGCCCCGCTGCCCGTTGCCCTGAGTTTGTTTTGGATGACTTCGAGGGGATCGCGACCCTGCCATTCGACGGCCCCCATTCCGAGCCCGAGCGTTGCGACATTTTCTGCCGCCTTCTGGACAAGCCTACCCACCACATTTTTCATCGGCTTCCCCAGAACGCGCTGAGCAAGGCCCCTTGTGACTTCAAAGGGCGCGTATCCCTTCCCCAGGGCGACGCCCTTGACCGGGAAGTTCGCAAGACCATAAAGCGCACCGCCCGCTCCGCCGACTTCAGCAGCCGGCGTTTTTGCCCCGGGTAGTTTTTCTCCCGTCAACTTCTCATGGATAAGGCCCGGGATCCCGAATGCCCGCATGTTCACCCAGTTGGTCAGGAATTGGCCGGGAATATCGAGAAGTTGTTCGAGCTTCCCATATTCAAGATCCTCAGCTTTGGGGAACCGCCGCGGCGCGATGGGGACCGTCCCTCTTTCAAATGAGGCCGTTTCCTTCGGCGTCATCGCCGCCATAACAGGTTGTTCGGGTGTTCCCCTAAACCTTTTCTCCTCCTCCGTCTCCTTCTTGGAAAACTTTTCCTTTATGCCCCCGACAAGTCCCTTGACTCTTTCCAAGATATTCGGCTTCTCCTCGGGCGTTGCCCCAAGTGGAGTAAGGTCGTCAAGGAAGCTGAATTGCGGGGGGGAGACGGCTTCCGGCCTCGGCGGCACGACCAGGGGGATCTTGCCCTGCTGGCTGAGCGGCTTCACTCCGGCGAGAAAATCGAACTCCTGGGTCTGCGGCATTTAGAAAAACTCCAATACCTTCCAGTTGCTATACCCTTGCTCCGAGAGCTTCTTGATGAGCGGCGCGTTTGAGATAAGGTCCTCCCTGGTGAATCCCCTTCTTTGGAGTTCTTCTGCCATAGCCCTATAGCGCGGGTCCGGTTCAATCCCAAGCCTTTCCTTGAGCTTGGCGGCCTCGTCGACTTTATCCATGATTTGATTGCGGACCGTTCTTTTCTCTGCTGGCGGGATTCCGACCTTGTAATAGTGGATTGACAACGAGTCGATGTCGTCCTGAAGCTCTTTGAGCCGTTTTGCCTCGTCGCCTTTCTTCGGCTTCCCGGTTTTTTCTAACTCGAGCTCACCCTTTCTGACCCCGACTTCTTCTTTTCTTATCGGCGTAATACTCTCCTGAATCGTGGCCTCCCTTCCCCTCATTTCCCGGTCCATCTTCTCACCGATGTTCTTCGAGACTGTCTTGATGTTTTCAAGAACGGCCTCATAGCCGAACGCCCGGATGGCTGCCTCGAGGTCGGCCTCGTCGGGGTATTCATCGCTCATGACATTCATGAGTATGTTTTTCATGGCCCCTTCCGCCGTCGTCAATTCGCCCATCGTATCCGTCGCTTCGGGATAACCGATCTGGCCCTGAAGCTCAGGCGGAAGGATCTGCTTTATGGTCTCGCCCATCTGCCGCTCGGGATAGGTTCTTTTCTCAAAGAAGCGGGGGTCCGTCATGTTCCTGATGAGGTCGTTGAGAAGCTGCTGGTGACCTGTTTTTTTCTGCTCTTCCCCGTAAGCGGCATACTCTCTAAGCGTTTTTTCGAGCCAGGTTTTTGCTTGGTGTTCAACCGTCTCCCGCTGCATCTTCTGTTGCATAAGCGCAGGAAGGAACTGTCCCATGAATCGGTTTGTTCTCGTCCAGTCGGGCATGTTCTCCTCCCTGCTACTTCTGGCCCTGGCCCAGGAGATACGGCAAGTAAGGGAGCCAGTCCCAGATGGAGCCTTGGTCTCCTCCGCCTTGAGCGAGTTGAGCTAAGATCGCCTGGATATAGGAGTTGTCTTGACCACCGTAAAGCATCCCAAAATAAGAGAGGAGTTGATTGAGTGCCTCCGATCCTTCCCCCCGCCTTGCGGCATTGATCGCCTCAACGGCCTGTTCCGATGACATGCCCAAAGCGGTAAGCTGTTGGGCCATCTGGGTTGTCTGCATCATCTCGCTGAAACGTCTTTCGGTTTCTTCTATCTCAATGTCCCGGCCCGTCCCGGCAAGAAGTTCACCCGTGAACCTCTTTTCTCCGCCTATCTCCCGCTCGGCGAAAGGACTCCCGAGCATACCCATCCGGGAAATTCTGTCCTCAAGCTCTTGTATTCTCGGGCGTTCTCCCCCCTTGATTTTTTCGAAGGCTCGGTTGTAAATGGCGTCCCTCTCTTCCTCGGTGAGGCCCCTTGGAACGTCGAGCAGGTAGTTAGCCTGACCCATGAGCCTTTTGATCAGGGCGTCGACATCTTCACCCCACTTGAACTCACCCTCTCCCTCTCCCTCTCCTTCGTGCTTGGCTCGCCAATCATCTATGGCTTTTTGGCAAACGCATCTCCCGATCATCCCCTCTTTGTATTTGGCCCCGTCTTTGGTGAGGTCCGCCGCCCCTTCGATTTTCTGGAACTTGTAGCCGGGGGGGCATTTCCCCGTGAAGGTCCCGTAAACCTCGCCGCAGGGACAGCCCTCGTATGCCCTGCCCTTGCCCTCGGGGCATTCGGGAGTAGGTTCATCTTTTGGACCCGGCGTCTCACGGCGACAGTCAGCCACGCATTCCGCGTATCCCCTAGCTTGTTCTGGATCTCTCAGGCGCTGAGGATACTGCCTTCTGCAATTAGTAATACAGCGTCCCCGTTCGCTTATGTCATCCTCTTCTTGATCCGGGGAGGGTGGCGTTGGCACGGGTGGCGTAGGCACGGGCGGCGTCGGTAGGGGGCGCGGGGTCGGCTCCCTTCCGGGTTCCCTCGGTTCATACAAAGGCATGTTGCCCTCCTTATCTGCCGCCGCCTAATCTTCCTGGTAAAAGCGGTGGCCGGCTAATGACCCCCGGCAATGTTGCGGCGGTTGACATATTGGCTCTGGGGTTGGCTAGATATTCGTTGAGAAAGCCCAGGTCGATGTTCTGGCCGGCTGGTTGCCCCCAGTTTGAATATCGGCCCATGTTTGCGGCCAGGGCTTCGGCGACGATGTTGTCGAATGTCCCGATATTCTTGCTCTGATATGGGGGGTTGATCCCGGCTTGCTTGAGCGTCTTTAGCAGATTCTGGAGTTCCTCCTGCTTCTTTTCCTCTTCGCTTTTCCCCACGGCCCCGCCAAAAAGGCTGAGGATAATCGAAAGAATAGTTCCCCAGGGCAAGGCCCCTGCCGCACCAGCCGCACCTGCGGCCCCAGCCCCTGCGGCTCCCGCCCCTAATCCTGCCGCTGCTCCTGCTGCTAAAAGTGGAAGTGGCATGTTAACCTCCTAACTTACTAAATTAGCCATCGCCTTAATGCACCACGCAAACAGTATCGGGGTCGCCATTTGTCCGGTAGAGCATCCCTGCCGTCAACCCGCCCGCTAGGGCCGCCGCGTTATTGGCGTAAACGGATAGCCCTGAAAGCTGCGGCGCTAGGCTATCTAGGGAATAATTGCCCATCGCCATAAATGACCCGGCAGTGACTCCGCCAGTTAATTTATTAAGCCTCCCGCTACAATAGTTTCCAGCAGAAATTCCAGCGGTAATTGGCCCGGTCCATTCAACAGCAAAAAATGCCGGGTCTGCTTCCTGGGTTGCCGTGAGCAGGAAAGCGTTTCCCGATACGCTCACACCGCTAGGTACTCCGAGTTTTACATAGGGAGATGTACATTCATTGTGTTCTATGTAATTCCCATGAATAGCCAATCCTACACTTCCTGCAAAATCTATGGGCCGACCCGTGCATCCTTCGAGAAGATTATTTATAAATCGGCCTCCATGGACATTACCGGTGCAGGCCCAAAGAGCTCCCCCCCATTCCATCAAATTCCCCTCAAGGGAAATGTCAAATGCGGCCGCAGAACTAAGAAAAGTTCCCGCCCATTCCCTCATCATACACTTAGCAAAGTAAATGGATTGAATATAAATAGTTGCTGTCAAGCATTTAACATAACAAAATCGACAATTCAAAAATTGGATTCTAAGAAATTTATCTCCATCCAGAACATAGGCAGCAAGAGCAGGGTTTGAGGCTTCAAATTGGATATTTTCAAAGGAAATGGCCTCAGAAACCGGATAGGTTCCATTTGGCAGAGATGAACTGAACATATTAATCGCGGAAGAAACGTAAAACCCACCTTGCGGCCCCATGCCAATAATCCTAAACGCACCGTGCGATATGCTGCTGTCAAAAGGCCTGTTTATGATAATTGAGGCCGTTAACTTGCATTGCCCCGTCACCGCCAATGTCTGTGGATGTTCTACGTCATAAAGACAGGCATCTACCGCCGCCTGGATTGCCACCGTATCGTCGCTTGTCTTATCCCCCTTCGCCCCCCACCATTGCGGATAGACCTTCTCCAACGCCCCCGCTCCGAACACGACCTTGCCAGTCCCCGTCCATGAGAAAATCTGGTAAAGCCCGGCCTCGACATGGCCGTTGATCGTGACCGTGACCCCGGTTGCAATATCGAGACAGCCGCCCTGGTTGAAGCGGAGGGTAATGTTCACCGGAACGGTGAGATCGGCGGTGACGTCCTGCTCGTTCGGGATGAGGAGCGTGGTTTCGTTTGAGCCGATAGAGGCAATCGCCCTGGCAAGGGTATCGTCTGCTATCCCCGGCTGAGAAAAAGATAGAAAAAACCCCAGGATAAAGGCTAAAATTAGACCAGCCTTCGGTGACTTGCAGTCTCTCATTTACGACTCCTTACTGAAGGTTAGGGGGAGGTTGCAGCCTCCCCCGCCTTGCTTAATAATTCATCATCCCGTTCCCCACCATTCAAGATAAATATCTATGGGTGGCTCAACTTTGGCCGTTCCTAAACCCTTGAATATTTGATATCGACCAGCCTCGGGCCGTGGCATTGTGACCGTAACCCCGGCCGCAATATTCAAACAACCTGGCCTTAAAAACCACGGTGTTAAAGTTGACGGAAGGGTAATTTCGGCTGAAACCGCCTGTTCGTTCGGGATGAGGAGGGTTTTCTCTGAGCTTCCAATGGCCGAGACGGCGGCAGCAAATGAACTATAATCGCGCACGTCAACGTAGGGCTTCGGCAGCATGGCCGTTATTAGATTGACGGCTGTTGCCGCCTTCTCGCTGATGTTGACGATTACGCTGTTCAGACTCAAGCTGTTATCCTCCTGGTCACGTCCTTCAGAAAACTCATCGTGCCGAGCATGACTGTCTTTATGATCCCCAAGGTATCCTTGTATTGGACATCATAGAAATAAACCCCGTCGAGTGGGTCTGTCTCGGTGTCCAGAATCGGAATCTCTGTTTTTCCATTCATCGGGTCGGTGTGAGTCGTAATCTCTTTCTTGATAACTGCATCCGCGTCATCGTCCTCGACCTTCTTTTTTACGGTGAAGAATATCGTCCATCCGGTGATGTCCTTCGGGACACCATCTAGCGTGAATGCAAGGGCAAGGATCTGATCATCGCCCCTGACAAATTCAAAGTTCATGCCGCCCCTCCCTTCTGCTTGATTCCCATTCTTACCAAGACCTCAATCCTTCTTGACCTCAAGGCGCTGAGCTTTATCTGCTTCTTTCCGACCCCGCTGAAGTATTCCTGAAGGCCTATCTCTTCTTTGTTTTCGCTGAATGAAACGAGCATGTCCCCAAAGCCCGGCCCATCGTTGGCATAAATCCCGACTTTCGACGCCGTATCTTCCTCGATTTCGCAGTAGAGGAGTGGTTCATTCAGGTGATAGGAGTTTGCGTTGGCCGTGTCGGTATTCTCGGTGGTCGCCTTAAACCTGAAGGCCGCATGATTTTCCGCCGCGTCAATTAGGGCCTGAACCCTTGTTTTAACGTCTTTTGAATAAACGAGCCCGACCGTGTCTGTGTAAACATTGACATCGCCGTAATCGACCTGGGCCGTCGCTCCCCAGTCGTCTTTATCCAGAGCTCCATAATCATTGATGGCATGAAGACGCAGGGGAACCTGGGTGTTCGGCCCGCTGCCGACAACCGACTTAGAGGCAATCGCCCACCTAAGCTCGCATACCTTCAGCTTTAATCCGCGAAGCGAAGAGATGTTGAACCTTGAAAAAAGCCTGGCCCAGTAATAACTTCCACCAGCGCAGGAATTTCCCACCTCATAATCGACCGCGAGAATGATGCTGAAGGCCCCATCTTTGTATTCAAGGCAAGCCCTGTCGATACAAGGCACATAAAGGATGCCCGAGTTTGAAGGATAGTCCCCCTGCTGAAACCCGGGGAAGTAAAGATTTAGCTTTAGAGAATCAATTCTCGCCGTGTTTTCTGGAACATAGAATGAAAAAATAACGTCACGACCCGGGGAGACGACCTCTTGAAATCCATAGGCGATCTCCCTGATGAGGAGATCTTCGGTCAAAGAAATGCCCGTGATTGAGCCCGCCCTCATGCCTTTCCCCGCCCGGGCCGTCGAGAAAAATTCTCTATAATCCATCTAGTCCGCCTCTATGTCCTTCTTCCAAACCTTATCTTTGAAATAAAGCTGAGCAGGGAGAACCTTTACTTCCCCGTCCACCGCCTCGTCATGGACGTATTCAAGGCTGAAATAAACCCCGCCGACGCCGAGGTTCTTTCTCCGCATCACGACCTCTCTCTGGGGGTCATTGTCTGAGGGGGTGGAGCCCCCGAGATAAAGAGATGCGCTCGGCAGCCTTCTCTCGTTGGCATAGATATTCAAGATCACCCTGCTCCCCTGGGGGCAAATTGTTTCGCCGAAATACCTCCTGAGCTTGTTCCAGGTTCCCTTGGCGTCTGATTGGCAGAGAAAATGCCCCGTCTGGAATCTCCCCGGTATGGGCGTTCCGTTATCGAGAAACGTTGAATCCTGGATGAAAAGATCGCCCGAAGATGTCCCCGTTATGAATTGGAGCCTCGCCATCGCATCTCTCAGGTTGTGCATGGCCGTCAGTTTATGGGCGAAAGAAAACGTTGAGAGCTTCCCTGCAAGATAATCGAACACGATGAGAAGGTCCGGTTCCGTCGAAGCCCCGGTCGGGACCACAAGCCAGTATTCATCCCATTTCTCGTTTATCGTGCCGAAAGCCTTGGCGATCGCCGCTTGATTTATGGTTGCCATCGTGACGGCAAGTCTGTCCGAGACGGGCGGGCGGAAAAGAGTCTTGCCGTCAAAGACTTCAAGGCCTCGTTTTGAATACCACATAAGGAGACCCCCGGCCACGGCAACTGAAGCCGGGGCGTCTGTCCCCGAAATGTAGTCCAGGGGAGTAAGCTCATAGGATGAATCGCCGATTTTATCTACCCGATAAGGCCGTTTCCTTTTGAGGGCATAGAGACATTTGTCATAGACCCTTATCATCATGATCTCGTCCGAGTCTTGGCCCTTGACCTGAACTATATTGGCATTCGCCATTTCCTCGGAAGTGTTCTTGTTTGTGAAGTGAAGCTGGTTTCGATAGTCCTTCGGGACGAGCCAAAGCCTATCGTCCCAGACCTCGGCACAGACGGCGACGGGTGGCGGGAAGCGGTCGTAGCTCAGCTGAGCCCCAAGCTCAGTTATGTCATCCGTGTAGACAGTCACGGCGTTGTCTATGTCCGCTTTCCAGAAGAAAATCGCCCCCCCGGGTGTCGTCCCGTAGATTCTCTTTTTGTCGACCTTCGGATCTGGAGAGACCGCGATAGAAGAAAGATCGATTTTCTTTCCGCTGACAGTTATGGGAGAGGATTCGGGGGAGGGATTGCTTTCGGCCATGTAATTGCCGCTCCGCATATAAGTCACGACGTATTTGAATGTGCCGGTGAGATTCCCGGCTATCCCCTCTGCAAGCGTTGGCGCGGACGTTGGGGCCTCGATTCCGAGTCCGTAAACGGTCGTCGGTTCAATCATGAGGTTTGTGTCGAACCCGACTACGATGGGCCTTTCTCTCACAAAAACCCCCGGCTTGACCGGCCAGGCAAGCTCTGTGGCTTGAGAGTAAAGCTCAGTCCAGGAACCCGCCCCGGCTGCCCGGCTGAAGATTTTCTTTGATGTGATGACGACGTATCTATTGACCTGGTTCTCGTCCCAATAATCGAAAAGCCCCCGGATGGGCTCCGAGTTGAAATCATAAAAGCTGTCAAAGGGTGAATAGCCCATTCTCTTGACTCGACTGACGCCGTCCCTGTGCGGCCTGAAGTTTATGGACTTGAGGACATTCCCCTCGGGAAGCGCGGTCGCGGAGGACAGTTCATCTACCGTCCCGCCGAAACTTCGGATAGGGAAGGAGTGAAGTCCTCTCGCCGAAAAGCCTTGTCTCATGTCTTGATGATCTCCGTAATATTCGGTCTCCCTCTATGGGTTATTCCCTGCGCCTGAGTCATGGTGAAAAGGACGCTCTCCTTTATCCGGTCATACATCGTGTCAATATCACCAGCCTCTCCCCCGGCCCTGATAGCCCATTGTTTGAGAACCTCCGCCGCGATGAGCGGGTGTGTCGGCGTCAGCGTGGTCGAGCCGTTGAAGGGGATGGCGTATTTGTCCGTGGCCGGGTCATGAGTCGCGTCGTCGTTGAGATCCTTGAAAAGAGGAATGTAAACTCCCTCATACTTGTCCGCGACTGTAGCCGGCGGCGTGGGATCCAAAGCGATGACACCCGCCGATTTCCATGACCATGCCTTTGGCTCTTCCGTCTGGCCGATAACCCGATATTGGATAACTTGGTCTCTTTCGAGAAAAATCAGTTCCTTCGGGTTATAGCCTGACTCGTTGTGGAAGATCCCCTGCATCATAAAGAAGTCCGCAACGCTGAGGTCCGTCTCGATGATGTATTCCCGCTTCAGGGCGGTCGTCGAAATCAGGAACGTCTTGGTGATCGCCCAAGGAATATAGGGCGCAAGCGCGACAGCCACGTTCTGCTGAGAGACGTTTATCAGGATATCGAGCTCTATGTCGTAAAACAGGCCCTCGGGGGCCTCTGTGAGTTCATCGGCCAGTATCCTGATGTAATGCTTCAGTTCGCCGCGCTTCATGTTTCACCCTAAATGTCTTTCAGGTTCGCCCCGACCTGGAAAGTGGCAGTCGTCCCGGCATAGGTCCACTCAAGGGCGATCTTCGTCCCGATGTCGGCGGAGACGACTTTTCTCTCCTGCCCGGCTGCGCTGAGGGCGGTGAAGGCCGCGAGTTCATACCAGGCAGCGGTGATCGGGTCATAGGTCATGACTTTGACCGTGAGCGTCCCCCCGGTGATGGCCGCGCATTTTATGGTAAACGCCCCGCCCTTGAAATCATGGACGTCGATCGGATTCGCCTTTGTGTCGCCGTCCCCCGTAACCGTCCCGCTATACATAGTGAGTTCTGTCCACATACTTCCTCCTCAGCAAATAGGGGGGAAGCCTTTCGGCCTCTCCCCATCTGCCTCATTTCTTGAAGTAGCCGTAGCAGCTGAACGTGACGGCCCCGGTTCCGGTGTGGTCCCAGGCAAGGCGGATATACTCGCCGAGATTGGCTGCGAGAATCTTCATCTCCTTGGTGACCCCGGTGACGCTTGTGAAGCTCACAAGGGTATACCACTTCCCATCCGGACCCTTCGTCTCGATGGTGAAAGCGACGCTTGTCGGCGCGAAGGCTGTGACATCGAGATAGAAGTTTCCTTCCTTGAAGTAGCCGACATAGACTTGGCCTGCCTCGCTGTTGCCGTCCCCTGAGATCGCCCCGGCGTAAAGAAGAACCGGGATCCCGTGAAGTTCAAGCTCCTGCTTTGAATAAGCAAGGTTGATTCCGCTTGGACTCATGTTTTACCTCCTAACTGAATGTTTTGGCCGTTTCGAGCTTCCTGACCTGTTTATGGAAGTCTCTCGCCCTCTGCTGATTCTCGAGCTCCCAATCCCAGACTCTTTTCGCTTCTCGCACATCAATCACTTTCAGGGCGCGTTCAAGTTTGATGTTGACTCTGGAATAACGCATAAGCCTGAGAGCCCTGAGAATCCTCGCCCAGTTGACCGGCTGAATGGGCCTGTGCTTCTTGTCCTCTAAGACTTCCTCAACAATGACGTGCTTTCCTAGCTCCGGGATATACTCGGTAATCCCCGGCATCCGCTTGAAGTAGTCCCTGACAATCATGAACTTGTTATAGCGCGAGAAGTATCGGGCATAGGCCCCGGGCGCAAAAGTCCGAAGCTCGGTTGTAAACCATTGCGGTGCGGTATACACGGCCTTCTCCTTGGTTAAAATCGAGAGGGCGGTTGCCCGCCCCCTCTACTCGCTCTTTAGGTCAAAGGCTCCTGAATGTCCGTGACCTTCCAGAAGGCTTTTCTCACGGAGACGCCCATGTTCTGGAAGATGTGTCCCTCAGCGACATACTCGTTCTTCCCGGCAACCTTCTGAAGAAAACTGCCGTCTCTGCCCTTTTCCCAGGTGATTTCCTGGCCTTCCTTGGTGACATAGATGGTCAGCTTGTCCTCGTCCAGGCCGAGAATCGTGCCGTCCGGAACGAACTTGTCGGGAACCATCGGGATGACTTTGCCGTCGTAATAGAACGGCAGGCCGCTGAAGCCTCCCCAGAGAACCTCTTTGTCGCTCACCTTGAAGTTCCTGAGATAGGCTGCCCATGCCCGCCGGGTCTTTAGGGTGATGAGCATGGCGGTCGTCATGCCGCCCTCGATCTCGTCGATGGCCGAGATGAGCAGGTCCTCCGAGAGGGGCCGATCAACCCCGCCGTTGGATTTGACGATGGCCGCCCAGTCGGCATAGTTCGCGACCAAAAGACCCTGGAGCCCGACGGCTGCGTTGGGATACGGGGGGTCCAGATTGCTGCAAATCCCGAGAAGCCCCATGCACTCGCCCGTTCCTGCGCCTTCGCTGGCGGCGTAGGTGTCCTCGTTCATGATCCAGGCATCGTCATCGCAGCTTGGTGTACCCGTGAGAGTGATTTCGCCGTCTGAAACAACGGCGACGATTTTGTTGGAGTCGACCTGCTTCGTATGAGCGGCGTTGTAAATGTCGATGATCCTGTCCTTCTTCAGGAACCGCTTCAACTTCGTCCAGTAGGGGCTGTCAATAAAAACCTGTGGGCTTGCGGTGACCGCGCCGTTCACCTGCGCTACATGGCCCGAGCCGTCTGAGATTAACTGCCGGCTCAGGTCGTCGATGACCGTCATCAAGATTCCCTGCTTTTCGAACTCGTAGGGATCAAGCGGGGTTCCGCCTTTGGCTGCCACCGCAAGGGCGAAGCCGTCAAACTTGATAGAAAACATCATCGCTCTTTTGAGCTTGATGAGGGTTTCCTCAGGCGTCGACTGCTGCGCAGCCGGGTAGGCTGAATCGGACGCGGCCCTGGCGGCCTGAGAGGCCCCGACCATAACCTTCTGCTTAGCGATCATACCGCCCAAGACTTCCTTGTCGGACTTCTTGATCACTCCTTCGATCTTCGACTGGGCGAAAATCTGGCCGATCACGCCCGGACTGATGAAGTCGTTGAACAGTTTTGTTTCTGTGGCAATGTCAAACATGTTGCCTCCTTCTTGTCATAGTGTCTTCGCTGCCCTCTTCTGCTCTTCGAGCCAGACATTCGCGTCGGCGACCGCTTCCCGGAGACTCTTATACTTCGCCTTCTTCTCACCGGTCGGCGCACCTCCCGCCGGAGCTCCCGATGGGGAACCGACTGGGGCCGCGTTCTTCTCCTCCCGGGTTTTGATGAAGTCCGAGATGATCGCTTCCTTGTCTTGCTGTTCCGGGTGTTCTTTCACGAATTTCTTGAACCGCGAAAGTTCCTCGTTGTGGATCTCCTTCATGGCCTCTTCGACTGTGTATGTCGGCTGCTTGGTCTTTTCGTCCACTTTCCGGAGAAGCCCCCAGATCCTCGTCACCATGCTCGGCGTGTCCGCTGCAAGGTAATAGGGTTTCTTGTGTTTCTCAATCTCGGTGTCGATGGACTTTTTCTCCTCGGAAAACAGTCTGCTCGCCATGAAAGTCTTGAGAGACTGGGTGTCCTTCTTCTGCTTCTCTAGTTCCTTTTGGAGCCCTTTCCTTATCTCGACCTCTTTCCTGAGGTCCGGGTCAAGGGTCGAAAGGTCCTCCTCCGGCTCCTTTTCCTCCTCTGCCCTTTTGCCGTCGCCTTTCAGCTGGCCGGGCTGGAGTTTGCCGGAGTTAATTGCATCGAACATCGCCTTCAAGACTTCCGCCGCCTGGTTGATTTCCTCAAGACGGGTGTTTGCATGGACTCCGCCACTCATATACATGAGGGCTTTTTCGATCGAGTCCGGCGAGTGTTCCTTTCCGTCCGCCTTGAACTTGAGCGGCGTTTTCTTGCCGTCTTTGTCCACAATGTAGAGGGGCGTTCCCTCGCCTAACAGCTCCTCGTCGCTCTTCTCGCATTCTGGGCAGGGTTCTTTTTTCTCTTTGCCCTGGCCTTTCTCCTCTTCTTCGGACGGCTTGGCCCCTGCCTTTTCGGCAGACTTCGCCTGATCCTCGTTGAAGAGGTTGATGGCCTCTCTCATGCTTTTCGGAGTCGCCTTCTCGGACGGCTGGACAGTCGCTTCCGTAGCGGATGACTTTACCGCCTGTTCCTCATTCGACTTTTCCATAGATTAAATACCTCCTCCTTCTGGCGTCCCGGCTTCGTTAGCCAGTTCCGCCATGATGTATGCCGGGATTTCCCCCGGCGCAGCCGGCGCGGTCGCGGTCTGCGGGGTTTCTGTCTTCCCCGCCCCTTTACCCGCGCTCGGCGCATTTAACGCTTCTTGATGCTTATTTAGATGCTCAAGTAGCCAGCCCTGGGATTTCTCCGACCAGGACCCAAACTCGTCACTCTTTCTCACAAGGTTGTGCTTTGGGTAGTGAATCGCGTGTTCGTCATGCTCCATCGAGACATCGGGATACGTCTTGCCCTGCTTCATCATCTCGTTCTCGCGCTCGGCCTGACGCTCGTCGATGAATTGCTCCTCGATGAATTCCTCCATGTCCTTGCGATCCAGAAGCTCAAGGGCTTCCTTGGGGTCCTTGATGAGCCCCTTCTCGACAAAGGTCATGACGATTTCCTCTTTCTGCTGCCGATTCGAGAAAAGGTCGACCCCGGATCTCACCCTGACATCGGTGTTGTCGTTGAGTTCCGCGCCCTCAAAAGCGTCGATAAGCGTCTGCTTGTTCTTTCCGACCGTCTTTATCATCCGTTTCGTGTCGTAATGGTCTTGGATAAGTTGAAGCCTGAACTTATGGGCCGCCGAAAGATTCGCGTCGACCTCGTCAAGTTGAGGCGTCAGGACCACTTCATCCTGCTCCTTGAGGCCCCGAAACAGCTGTGCCGACGCTCGGGAGGCATATTTCGGGAGCTTGGCGAAGCTCACCTCGCGCATGTTGGCGGCGGTCTCTATTTCCCGCTCAAGCTGACCGATCTTCATGATGATTGAATCGGGGATCGGCGGGGGGTTCACCCAGTAAGGGTTCCCGCCTCCCATCTGATTGAAGATGACATACTCGACCCCGGCCCGGGTGAAGGCCCGGAGTTCCTCGCCGATAAGGGAGTTCCGGGGGATCATCGCCTTCGGCTTGAAATGGTCTATGTATTCGTCAACGATTGATTGCAGTTTGTTGAGTTGGCGCTGAGCGGCCTGGGTGATACGGATTACGGAGTCATACCATTGGTCATTGAGGATCGGGAGGACGCCGGGAATCTGGAAGTAGCCGATCTGGGGCTTTTTGTCCGGTCCGGGGGGATTCACATTCACCCCGTCATGGAAAAGCCATCCCGCCCCCATGACCATAAACCGGCCCTTCTCATAGCCGGGGGAGGCCCTCTCCCATAGCTCCATTCGGATAACGGAATCCTCTTTCGGGGGCGTCATCTTGCCGGTGATATTCGGCTGATACCAGTCCTTGGCGAGCGGGTCGGGCGGGAGTTTTCCCTTGTCGAGCCCGAATTCCTGCTCAAGGGATGATGCGGGGACTCTTTTCCCCTCGATGAAATACCGCCAGCCGTCCCTGCCGAGAGCGAGCGGGTCGGGCCTCACGTTGAACGGATTGACAAAATCAAAGTCGACATCGCCCTGGTCCGGTGCGATCTCGCCGCTCGCGTCGACGTGGAAGCCGACAAGATCACGATTCCACCATTCCTTCCAGAACGCTTGGCCGAGAATGAGAGCCCAGAGCTTGGCGAGATTGATCTTCTGCCGGAACCGCCGCTCCGAGCATGTGTTTGTGTGTTCGATCGCCATAGACCCGAGCCTTGCCGCCTTGATGTCCTCGGGCTCGGTCGTGTTCGGCGCGATAAAGAAAGAGTGCGCGTATATGATCTGCCCCCAGAGTTGCCGGACAACCGGAAGCTGCCGGTTGTAGACGTTCTTCTGTTCCCTCTGGACAAAAGGCGTCATGTCCTCGACCTGGCCCGTCGCGGCGATATATGCGCTGTATTGGTTTCCGTAGAGCCAGTTGAGCCATTCAAGCCAGA
>Ga0307380_10006920_pt1 | contig 14823 bp, 14 predicted proteins | sample UN3MG_FD_202239 | JGI IMG/M metagenome (GOLD analysis project Ga0307380, IMG submission 202239) | Soil microbial communities from Risofladan, Vaasa, Finland - UN-3 | ecosystem: Environmental > Terrestrial > Soil > Coastal area > Acid sulfate soil | place: Finland: Risofladan, Vaasa | collected... | reverse complement strand
GCACAGCGGCCGATAATCCTCTGGGTAACATAGTGGTTAACAGATGTCTGTCAGCTAATAGAGTTCTGCTACCCAGGGAACTGATAAGCACAGCTAAGTACCTGCTGAATAGGAGCAGAATGGACAGAACAACGCAATGAATAATGAGTCCAGGCTCATTGAAGGTTATGATTAACCCTAGATAAATAAAGAAGAAGGTTTTTATAAAGAAAGATATTTGGGAATGGAATTTCTTCATTATTTCAGTTGTCTCAGTTGTTCGCTTAATTCTAAATACTCTGGCTACTCTCACACCGTTTCCTAGTATGAGACCGAAGACCAGGGCGAAGATGACCCCACTGCCATTTATACTTTCTACAATGAAGTAAAGGACAAAAACAACAGCTAGAGTTAAAATATCGTCGTAAGTCTCTCCTTCTAGTAGAGTTAGTAGCCAGAGCCAGATGGTCCCAGCCATGGCTCCAATTCCAATACCTATGGAAAAGCGTATGCCAATAGCCTGTCCTGCTGCAGAAAGCCCGTTCGCAGTTGTCCCGGTAGCCATTATCTCCAGAATAACTAGAGCGATGATGAGGACCAGTGCGCCATTGAGAGCTGATTCCAGGCTTAGCATTGATGAGACTTCACTGGTAACCCTAGCTCGATTGATTAAAGGTATGACTATGGAAGGGCTGGTGCCGCTTACGATGGCGCCAAGTAACAGGCTATCTAGGAGTTCCCAGTCCAGCAGATAGTAGACGAAAGCTGTCGTCGCTGCCATGCTGATACCGATGCCGAGCAAAACCAAAATTACCGCTCTGTGTGGAGTGGATAAGATTTTAGCGAAGTCGAGGTTAAGACCGCCGTCAAACAGGATAACAGCTAAAGCTAAGGTAGCGATTATCTGTGTAGCTGGAGTTAGTTCAGAAGGCTCTACAATGCAGAAAACAGGTCCTATCAGATAGCTCAGTGAAATTAATATGAGGATGTCGGGGATACTGGTTTTTCAGAAGAGATAATCAGCTAGGAAGCCGATTATTAGGAGGATTCCGATCAACCCCAAAATTTGTATAGCTGTCATTTTCGATTTCTTGATTTCACTGTGCCAATGTAGGCGGTAGTCTTACTTTGCCTGGCTGACTGGTATGTCTTAATCAGCAGTTGCTATTTCTGGAACGCTGCCAGTATTTTGGCAAGTATATTAGAAAAGCTGGGCGAAGACAAGCTCTTAGGTTTACAATTTGATAACTAGCCAGTTTAGTTCAAATAGTGTAAGATTGGTGATTGAAAAAAAGACATGTAAATTGGAGTTAGTTGGTAATGTCTTTGGTTAGGAATGAGCTTCGATGAGGGAAAGCGTTCTGAATTTGATCGGGAGAACACCCCTGGTAAAGCTGCACAGAGTAAACGATACCGGCTCAACAATCTGGGCCAAGCTGGAGGCTTTGAATCCCAGTGGCAGCATAAAGGATGTGATGGCGCTGTATATGATGGACTTGGCTGAGAAGAGAGGCGAGCTTGAGCCTGGAGCCAGAATAATAGAAGCTACCAGCGGTAACACAGGTATTTCCTTTGCTATGCTGGCGCAGATAAAGAGCTACAGGTTTATGGCGGTGATGCCGGAATATATGAGCCGGGAGCGAGTGCAGATGATGGAGGCGTTTGGGGCTGAAATTGTCTTGACACCGGCTGCAGATGGCTTTGCTGGCACTATTAAAAAGCTTGATGAATTAGCGGCAGAACATCCGAATGCTTGGCTGCCGAGGCAATTTGATAACCCTGATAATACCGCAGCTCACAGAGAAGTTACAGGCAAGAGGATACTGGAAGAGATAAATGGCCAAATCGATGCCTTCATAGCTGGTGTGGGCACTAGCGGTACGTTGATGGGTGTGGCAGAAGCTCTGAAGAATATTTATCCCAATGTGAAAATTGTAGCTGTAGAGCCTGCTGAATCGGCAGTGATGAGTGGAGATAGTCCCGGATATCACAAGATACAGGGGATTGGCTCAGGGTTTATCCCTAGCCTGTTGAATATGGACCTTGTAGATAGCATAATCCCTGTAAGCAGCGAGGCTGCGATAGATATGGCACGAAGCCTGATGAGGGAGGAGGGATTGATGGTCGGCATTTCATCGGGGGCTAATGTGATAGCTGCTTTAAAGGTTGCTGCAGAGATGGGCGACGGTAAAACTATCGTCACTGTCTTACCGGATAGAGTCGAGAGATATATAAGTATGGGTGTCCTTTAGTCGGCCTCAATCACTAAGACATGAATCGAGTAAGAGTAAAGGGGGTAGCATGGCTGAAATTGAAACTTGTGAAGTGATTGCCAAGGTGATATCTCAAAAAGGCACTTGTGCTGCCAATCACAAAGTCGGTGATGAATTTCCTATTGGAGACAAGGCTCCACCTAATATGTGTGCTTGGGCGTTTTATGCCCTTTTCCCCTCTGCCGGAGTGCTACAGTTCGGCGGCTCTTTCCCTTGGGAAGACAACCCAGATAAGACTACCGTTGCCTGCCCGGACCCAACAAATCCGGTGGTTTTTGAACTAAGGCGGTTGCGAAAATGACCTGGTGTTCGAGGGGAGCGTCAGGATGAGTTCTAGTAATCAATCAATCCAGTGAGAAAGGAGATGACAACCTTGGCGAAATTAGATGAAATTGCTTTCCTTGATGCTACTGCTCAGGCCGGGCTGGTGCGGCGGAAGGAGGTCACGGCGACTGAGCTTATCAACGCAGCTATTGAACGAATTGAACGTCTGAATCCTATGCTCAATGCGGTAATCACTCCGATGTATGAACAGGCGCGTGCCACAGCTGCTGGTCAACTGCCTGAAGGTCCCTTCGCTGGCGTGCCGTTTCTGCTCAAAGACATGGTGGCTTCCTATGGTGGGGTGCGCATGACATTAGGGTCGACTTTTCTGCGTGACTTTGTACCTTCTGGGGACAGTGAATTGGTGGTGCGGTTGAAACGCGCTGGGCTGATTATCGTTGGGAAGACCAATGCGCCAGAGTTAGGCCTTCTCCCAACGACTGAACCGTGTCTATTCGGTCCCACCCGTAATCCTTGGGATACAAGCCGAACTGCGGGTGGCTCTAGTGGAGGCTCGGCTGCTGCTGTGGCTGCTGGTTTGGTCCCCATGGCCCACGGCAATGATGGTGGTGGGTCGATTCGGATTCCAGCTTCGTGTTGCGGGCTCTTTGGTCTCAAGCCTACGCGGGCACGTAACCCTCTAGGCCCCAACTTTGGTGACATCACAAGTGGTCTGGTGATTGAACATGCTGTAACCCGCACGGTGCGAGACAGTGCTGCATTGCTTGATGCCACCTCAGGTCCGGATATAGGCGACCCGTATTGGGCACCGCCCCCAGAGCGCCCATTCCTGCAGGAGGTGGGCGCTGCTCCTGGGCGACTCCGCATTGCTTTTACTACGGTGGCGGCTAGCGGGGTCCCAGTGCATGAAGACTGTGTCAAAGCGGTCCGCGATGCGGCAGCATTGTGCTCTGATCTGGGACATGAGGTGGTAGAGGCAGCCCCAGTAGTTGACAATGAGTTGACAACCCGTGTCTTCATGACTTTATGGGCAGCGGGGTGTGCTTCGACCATAGATAGTGCGGCTTCTGCAATGGATCGAACACCTACCCAAGACCAGTTCGAACCATCCACTTGGGCAATGTACCAGATGGGACATCGACGGAGCGCACCAGCCTATCTGATGGCATTGACGAGACTTCAAAGGATAGCCCGTGATGTCGCCCGCTTTTTTGTCGACTATGACATGTGGCTCACTCCTACTCTTGCTGAACCACCAGTGCCTCTCGGCACATTTGATTCTCCGCCAGACAACCCTCTTTATGCACAGTCACGTGCAGCAAGTTTTGTTCCCTTCACCCCGATTTGCAATATCACCGGGCAGCCGGCTATATCGGTTCCACTCTTCTGGAATGCCGATGGCCTGCCTATAGGTACCCATTTCGTTGGTCGCTTTGGTGATGAGGCGACGCTTTTCCGTCTCGCAGCGCAGCTTGAAGCGGCACGGCCATGGGCGAACCGCCGTCCGCCAGTATCAGCTTGAAGAACTGTATGCTGGGTGTACCTGTAATGGAATTGCTATAATGAGTTTGGAGTCAGGAATGGCGAGTTATGTCTTTATGAAAGTTCTTGAGTCTTCGGCCCAGCGCTATGATAGGGGTATCAACATACTCTCTCTGGGGCAGAGCAATAGGGTAAAAAGGGACATTGTCCAGAACTACATTACGGTGGGTGATAGGGTTCTTGACATTGGCTGTGGTACTGGAACGTTGTTGATATTATGTGCCGAGAAAGGCGCCTCGGTGACCGGCTTTGATATTTCCCCCAAAATGTTAGACATAGCCAGAAGAAAGATACGGGGGAGAAATTTGACTGACAGAGTTCAGCTTAAGGAGATGGGCGCCATCGAAATGGATAAAACCTTCGATAATGAGGAATTCGATAAGATTGTGAGTACCCTGGTTTTCAGTGAGCTTTACTCTGATGAGCAGGAGTATGTCTTAGCAGAGGCTTATAGGGTTCTTAAATATGGTGGGCTAATCATTATTGGCGACGAGATAAGGCCAAATTCCCTCGCCAAACGAATATTACAATTATTGGTTCGCATTCCTCTTATGATGATAACCTATATCCTGACACAGACATCAACTAAAATACTGAAAGATATCGATAGCCGCTTAACTGATGCCGGATTTGAAACCGTCTACCAAAAGACAAGCCTCCTTTGTTCCTTCGGAGTGTATGTTGCCAGGAAGGTACAACCAAAATGGGATTTACAGAGGCAGTTAGAACAGCCGTAGGGGCCCTCTTCCGGCTACTGCCGTTCTCCACGGAGCCTGGACTCAGGATTTTTGGCCAGCCTGATGAGAGTAGCCCGGTTTTCGTTACTGCCAATTTTGACCTCACCGTGAAGAGGGTAATGAGGTACTTAAAGAACTTGGATTGTTATTTGCTGGTAGCACCGACTGGTGGCATAAATGTCTGGTGTGCTGCTAAAGGTGGCAACTTCACTGCCCATTCCGTAATCTCAGTGGTCAAAACTTCGAGGATTAGTAACAAGGTCACTAATCGAACTCTGCTATTACCGCAACTGGCTGCGCCAGGTGTTGATACTGAACTCGTTAGAAGGGAAACAGGCTGGCGCTGTAAGTTTGGCCCCGTGTATGCTAAGGATATACCTGAATACATAGCTAATGGGCTTGAGAAAACTGATGATATGCGCCGTGTGAAATGGTCCTTTATTGACCGATTGGATGTCGGCATAGGGGTCTCATTTCCTGTTTTCTTGCTTATTCTGGTTATCCTGGCCGTTTTTTTGAGTGACTGGCTTACTGAGTTTGCAATATTGGGTGTGGGGGTGTTGCTCGTTATGTATGGCTTGTATCCTTTTATCCCGGGTAAAGCCGGGTGGCATAAATTGCTTTTTCTGGAAACATTGATAGGAATAGGGCTGCTCAGCTATATTTTTCTTTCGGCTGACCCATCGGTGTATGTCCGTGGCCTGCTTTTTATGGCTATGGGGCTTGTTGCAGTTATCGGGGGTGACTTTGGCGGAGTAACGCCACTTTACAAGAGTGACCTTGACCCTCTGCTAGACAATATTGGAATCAGGCGGATTGGCCCGGTGGACTTCAGGGGGCGAGCCAAAATTATAGGAGGCAAGATAGTACTTGACCAAACCAAATGTACTGCCTGTGGAATATGCTATGATGTTTGTCCCAGAGGGGTCTTCGAGATGGAGAGAAACGAACACAAGATGATGGTAATCCAGTACCCTGAACTCTGTGAGGCCTGCGAAGCTTGTGTTCTTCAATGTCCCCCAAAAGCTATTTCATTCGGAAGCTAGGTTTAGATTAATCAATTTCAACCAAGGTGGATACTGAAATGACGCAAATTACTTATGATTACTTCAAGAAAGTGGATATGCGCGTTGGCAAAATTATTAAAGCTGAAGATTTTCCTAAAGTGCGAAAGCCTGCTTATAAACTCTGGATAGATTTCGGAGATGTTGGAGTAAAGAAATCCAGCGCTCAAATTACCAAGCTTTATACTAGAGATTACCTGATAGGCAGGCTTGTTATAGCAGTAATGAATTTCCCACCACGACAAATTGCTGATTTTATGTCTGAAGTGCTGGTATTAGGTGTGGTGTTGGATAATGATGAAGTGGTGCTGGTTCAACCTGATAGTGATGTTCCGTTAGGCAAAAGAATCTTGTAGTGCTGTCTTCAGAGTGAGCATGCCTGGGATAATTTAAGCGAGCAATAGTCCCTTCTCAGATAGCAGCCTGTCAATCGCTTTGTGCAAATCATCCAGTGTGCCATCATTACTTAGAGAATAGTCTGCGTATTCGGTCGCTTCCTTTATATGGAATAGTTCTTCCTCTGCGCTGTCCTGTTGTATAAATTGTTCGTAAGTGTGAGGGTCTCTTCCTTCACCCCGTTTACACGTTCGGGCGTAGCGATTATGGGGGTCACTGACATACACATGGATCAAAAAGAAGTTTTCGCCAAAGGCATTCTTTAATGCAGCAACGTCGTCGGATGACCGTATTCCGCTTATCCCAGCAATTTTCCAGTCATTTTTGTATATCTGGTCTGCGAGGAGTCTCACAAAATAGCCTTTCCCAAACTTACGGAAATATCTTTCGGAAATATCCTGCAAGTTGGTTCTGGTTGGTTCCAGTCCTTCTTTTGCGGCGATTTCTCTTACTATGTCCCCTGTTGACAGGAAAGGCACGCCGTAGCAGGTGTGAAGATACTTGACAACTTCGTCTTTCCCCGAGCCGTTTTGTCCCACAGCGCCTATGACTTTCACGTGTAGGCTCCTTTCGTTCTGTGTTTTTGTGTTGAAGGGCAAGTACTTATCTTACTTTGTTTTCCACCGGAGGTGCAAACGTTGCTCTAGTTCAGATAGGTGGGTGACGCTTATAATAGTGTCGCTATCAGCAAAATAATAAACATGTAGCGCAGGGCTTTAGCCCTGCCCCATGCCCGTTACCACCCCGGGCAGCCTTAAAAGACTGCACTACATGTGTAAACAGTCGATAGTCGAGAGTCAAGAGTCGAAAGGTTTTTGGTGATTTGGATTTAGAGAGATAAACATGTAGTGCGAGAAATGTCATTGCGAACGAAGCGAAGCAACCTAGCCTCACCCGTTACCCCAGGCGATGTGTCACTGATCACCTGAACGAGTACACTGTTTTGACGAGCGTTAGGGAGAGAAGCTATACTTGGGGACACGGAGGTCTGTTAGGGAGATAACCTTGCCGAACGTCGGCTTTTCCATATACTGATAACTACCGATGTAAAGAGGAGGACTTATGGAATATACCCAGATACTATACGAGATATCCGATAGGATTGCGACTATAACGCTCAATAGGCCGGAGAAGCTAAATGCTTGCACTTATGTGATGGCGGACGAAGTCATTGATGCCTTTGGTAAAGCCGATGCAGATGACGATGTGCGGGTTGTAGTTGTGACTGGAGCAGGCCGAGCTTTTTGTGGCGGGACCGACTTAAGTCCTGAGGGTGGAACTTTAGAAGGTCGGTCTTCGACTGCATCTGCCGATGATGCGGAAGCGCATAGAGACGTTGCTGGACGGATTACTATGCCACTTTATGACCTGAAAAAACCGGTAATTGCTGCCATTAACGGGCCAGCCGTAGGAGTGGGAATTACTATGACGCTGGCTATGGATATTCGTCTAGCCTCTGAGAATGCCAGGATGGGATTTGTTTTTACCAGACGGGGTATCATTGCTGAGGGAGCCAGCAATTGGTTTCTGCCACGCATTGTTGGCATGGGCAAAGCTGCGGAGTGGATACTCACTGGGAAAGTATTTGGGGCCCAGGAAGCACTTGCCCATGGGTTGGTGACTGAAGTGTTACCGCCGGATGTTTTAATTCCTCGGGCACGTGAAATTGCCCTGGAAATTGCCCAAAATACCTCGGCGATAAGTGTTGCTCTTTGCCGCCAGCTTCTGTGGAAACTGGTGGCTGCCGACCATCCTATGGAAGCCCATAAAATTGAGTCAAAAGTTCTGGAATGGTTGTTTCAGCAAGCAGACGCAAGCGAAGGCATTATGTCGTTCCTTGAGAAAAGGCCCCCGAATTTCCCGATGAAAGTCAGCAGTGATATGCCTGATTTTTATCCATGGTGGATTGAGAGGCCGTTTGAGTATTAGCGATATTTGTTTGCATGCAAACAAGGGGTATGAACTTGGTTCAGGTGTTGTCCTCTGCCGAAGTCAAAACCGCTCCCGAAATAGATAGGGAGCGGTTTTAGCTTTTAACTATGGTCACTAGCTACTTTTCAGTCTTCCCACTTACCGCCTTTGCCTATCCGTGTGAAACACCAGGCTAATACACCAATGAATACTGCCCACATAACAATAGTGGTAGTTATTGCAGCGATAGTCATTTCTTGGCCTCCTCCTTACTTGACTTGGTTTTGATTGCTTGGAGTAAAAAGCTCAGTATCAGGGTTGCTCCCAGTATGACCCATATCATGGAAGCTGCCCAGAGCGGATATCCACCGTAAGGGGTGGGTATATCTTGCATAAAGCCGCCGTAAATCACGACAAAGAGCAGGCCTACAGGCACGACGAGCTTGAGCAACCAATCCCACCAGCTCCCGACTTTTATGTCAGAGGTTTCATTTAGATGCTCTCTAAGCTTTGCAGCTCCAAATTTCCAGCCAACAACGAGGCAGGATAATGCGCCCGTTATTAGCAACCCGTAGAAGGAGGCTGTCCTGTCCACTATATCCAGCCAGTAGAGGCCGCCGCTTGTAGTAAATAGCAGTCCAACTGCAAAGGCGACAGCGCAGACAATGGCAGTGGCTTTTACTCGGCTTAGGCCAAACTTATCCATTACTGGTGCGATTACGCCACCGTAGACCAGGAATAACGCAGAATCTATGCCCAGGAAAAACAGGCAGAGGAAAAATACTATACCGATAAGGCCATTGGCTGCGGGCATCATGGAGATGGCGACAGGGAAAGTCACAAAGGCAAGGCCTAGGCCTGAGGCACTAACTTCACCAATTGGAATGGACATGGCTTGCATTATAAAACCAACGATGCTAAATACGGCGAAACCAGCGAAGAAACTGGTAGCACAATTAGAAAATGATGTTATAAAGGCGCTATTGGTTATATCTGCTTTCTTGGCAACAAAGCTGCCGTAAGCGAACATTCCTGCCATGCCCAGGGAAAGAGTAAACGCAATTTGGCTAAGTGCACCAAACCACAGGTCTGGACTTGCTAATGCGGCAAAGTTTGGCGTAAGGTAGTAGTTGAGCCCTTCAACAGCCCCGGGCAAAGTTAGGCCCCTGATAAGTATGATAATTAGTAATGCCCAGGGAATAGTTACTGTCCAGAATACGATTTTACCTATGTGAAGGGCACCTCGAAACACCAGAAAGAATAGAACTATCCAGGTAAGCGCCAGAAATCCCACCAGTGCCCACTGGAGACCACCAAGCACACCGGCCCCAGCTGAGAGGTTCAGGACTGTTTCGAAAAAATATGCCCCTGCTCCAGCGGCTCCAAACTCTCCCATGCCCCAGGCCATAGTAGCTGAACCAACCGTAAATTGTAAAGACCAGGCCAGTACCACGCAATAATAACTTACTATCAGAAAAGCCATAAAAACTGGCCACCAGCCCAGCCATTCCCACTTCTTGCCGATTCCTTCAAAGATGCCTGGGGCGCTCTTTTGGAAATAGCGGCCTATTCCAAACTCCATCATCATCCAGGGAATGCCGAGTATGACAAGGCCAATAAGCCATGCTATCAAGAACGCTCCGCCGCCGAACTCATAGGTCAGGTAGGGGAATCTCCACACATTGCCCAGACCTATTGCCGAGCCTATGGCAGCAAATATAAAACCCATCCTGTTACCCCATCTCTCTCTTACTAGTTCTGCCATTAACTTGCCCCCTTTTTGTAAGATTTGTTAAGGTTTATTGAAGCGGGAGATAACTCTATATATTTGCGGAATACACCCCCCCCTTTCATTTGAACTTGATTGGGAAAAGTGCTTATTAGCACTGCTACCCAAACTTCAATTATTATACGGCGCCAGTAATGTCAATACAACCCCCTTAATGTACACTTTAAGTAATTTATTTGGTTTTGCCAGATTGTAACAGGGGTATTCTACTTTACTTTAACTAGATGTATAATCGCAGCAATGCTATTAGCAGACAAGCAGTAGAGGCTGGACATATAGTCTGATTAGAGGGAAGGATGCTGTCTGGATGAGTTTTCTTAAGGGGTTAGTTGTTAGTCTGTTAGGCTTACTTCTTTTTTTCTCCTTGTCTATATTTGGCGACATGTTGATGTTAAAGCAAACTCTCCTTAATCCAGACTTCGTTGTCTCTCAGGTGGATAGGCTTGATATACCTTCGCTGGTTGAGGAACTGTTTCTCGAACAAAGCGTCCTCGAGATTCCTCAAGAAGTCCCTCAAGGGGAAGAGCTTGTTGCGGAGGTTCTAAGTAACACCGTTGCTGACCTTGAGTCCTGGATGAAGGAACAGGCATCTGTCCTAATCTACTCTGGCTATGACTATTTTGAGGGAAGGGGTCAAAGCCTGAACCTCGTGATTCCCTTGGAGCCGGTGAAGGATAGCCTGAGAGATAATTTAGAGCAAGCTGTATTGCAGTCTCTGCCCCCAGAACTTGCTGGAGCATCCCCGGAGATGATAGAGCAGTTTATCAACGAAGCTTATCAAGAAGCTACCAAGGATATACCAGAGACATTTGAGCTTGATGAAAGCTTGTGGGGCCCGGAGGTTCAGTCTATATTAGAACAGTCAAGGCGGGCTATGGGTTATTTTGAGCTAGGTTATAAGCTACTGATTGGCCTTATACCGCTTCTAATTCTGGGCATTATCTTCATCAGTTACCCGGTAAGGATTGGTTTACGTAGCGTGGGCATCATCTTCTTGTCCTACGGGGCCCTTCAATATATAGGCATTTTCATCATCACTCATCTTGCCGGGGCACAGCTAACACAGTTTGATTTACCTTTTTCGGCATTTCAATCATGGCTGCCATTATTCCTCAGTGACCTTTTCGCTCCTCTGAAGATATTTAGTATCGGAGTGGCGGCTGCTGGAGTAGTGTTAATTATCGCCGGAGTCGTACCCTGGGGGCAAAAGCGTGTAGCTCAAGAACAGGTATTAGAGGCAGGGCAGACACCTTTGTGTCCCGGGTGTGGTTCGCAATATGCTCTAGGTCAGCGGTTCTGTGGAGCTTGTGGCCAAAAGCTCCAGCACACTTGCCCTCAGTGTGGCGCTGCTGTTGACCCTGCATCCAGTTTTTGTACGAGTTGCGGTGCCAAGCTGGGTTGAGGGAATGCAGACAAAATAAAGTGATACTTTCAGCCACCTAAGGAGGAGATTGGCTGAGGAGAAAACCTTGAGGCAAGAACATTGGAGCTTGGCTTGAAGTTGGCTTGATTAGCTACTATATGGACCACACTAGCTCGGGTCAATAGCTAACGAAGTTTCGGGGCATTAGCTCGGTGGTCATTCGGGATTCTCACTGACCACTTGTGGGCAGTTAGCGTGCCAGCTCAGCAATTGACAAAAAGAGAAATATGGTGTTTAATATTATGAATTTAGTTGATTAACATGAAAACTCCATTTCACTCAGTGCTGGAGTCTTTGGCTCTGGCTCTTATTTTTACCCCTGAGCCTACTACAACAATCGCAGGCATTGGGTTACTGAGCCTTACGAGGACAATGAGGCGCCGGAAGGGGATTCGCTGGAATCGCCTAACGAATGGCTTTGAAGGCTATTACACGTACAGAATAGATATGGTAGACGGTAGGACTATTACCTTTCAGGTGTTTCCCATAAGACAGGGTCAACTATCTCTGACTTGGCCGAATATTGGTAAGTTATACAGTAGCCCTGAAGCGTGGGAGGCGTTTCGGGCGGGTGCAAACCAAGCATCCAAGGCAACTCCTTCGCCGGTTTCAGGGTTACGGCAAGCGAGCCTTTTGAGGACACCCAAACGGGGGAGCTATGCCAGGTTATTTGCTCCTGCGCATAATCCTTACCCACAATTAAGCCGATAACTCGCCAGATACAAGCAGCAATGCTATCGTTCCCCGCCTTTGCATATTATGGCTTGTATTCTATTTCCCATTCTCGAGGCCTTATTGTCTCGCCTTGAGTTCCTTGCCGATGCTGAATGCTTTAGCTATAACTTCTCCAAGAGCTTGATATTGAAGAGCCGGGCTTGTAATGAAAGTGAAGGGTTTGATCTTATTAACGTCTGGTTTTCCGTCGGTGAGGCAGTCCTCTGAGATATAGGTTTCCTCAATTTTGCCGACAATTAGCGAATGAGTGCCTAAATTCAAGATATGCATAACTGTACATTCTAGATTGATGGGGCACTGTTCGATAAGCGGGGCACTATCTAATTTTCCGTAGAATACCTTGAACTGGCAGGCCTCTACTTTGTTGATTTTACGTCCGGATACAAGACCACAGTAATCCGTTTCCCTCACTATATCAGCGGAAGGTATGTTAGCAGAAAAAGTCAGGTTTTGTCTGACGCCTCTGAGAGTATACCTCTGATGCCGTATGGCTATAGAAATCATCGGCGGCTCACTATTGGCAATACCACACCAAGCAACTGCCATAAAATTTGGTTTATCATCGATGTTTGCCCCGACTAAGAGAATTGGTGTGGGGTAAAGCAACGTTTGCGGACCCATTAGAATTTTACCCATAAGTTTTCCTCCCTTATATAGATGCTGTTTCGCGGATGCTGAGAACTTGCTCAGAGACTGTAGATTATCCGTTTGCGATAAGATTATAGCCTTCTCTGTTCTAGATGACAAAGAGATAATATTCTGACGTTCTGTTGTGTTTGCTACCAAGAGGAAGAGTTTTTCTTAAAAGTTCGTCTGTAAAGGCTTAGTTTTTGTGGGCACCCCATCTTCTTCTGAAAATGCAACTATTCCGGCATGCATACTCTTTGTAAATTACTAATTCAAGCTCCTCTGCCTGTATTGGAGTGCTTCGGCGAGGTGGTTTGCTTTGATGATGTCGGCTCCGTCGAGGTCGGCGATTGTCCGGGCCAGCTTGAGGATGCGATGGAAAGCGCGAGCGGTAAAGTGGAGTTGTTTCATAGCGGTGCGGAGTAAGCTCTGGGCTGCGGGCTCTGCCTGGCAGAATTGCTTAACTTCTATTGGCGTCATCTCGGTATTGCAGGTGAGCTTCGTCTCCTGGAAGCGTCTTTGCTGAATTTGCCTGGCGGCTTCGACTCTATTTCGAACCTTCTCCGAGCGTTCGCCTAAAGTATCATCGGTAAGCTTTTCGTATTCAACCCGGGGCACTTCGATGAAGATATCGATGCGGTCGAGGAGTGGCCCGCTGATTCGCTTCTGGTAGCGTGAGATTTCGCTGGCGGAGCACCTGCACTCTTTAACGGGGTCGCCATAATAGCCGCAGGGGCACGGGTTCATAGCTCCAACGAGCATAAAATTAGACGGGAAGGTAACACTACCCTGAGCGCGGCTGATGGTAACAATCTTATCCTCGACAGGCTGGCGCAGCGATTCCAGGGCCATGTGGCTGAACTCAGGGAACTCGTCCAGAAAGAGCACGCCGCGGTGGCTCAGGCTTATTTCGCCGGGTCGAGGCCAATGTCCGCCGCCGACCAATCCGGCATGGGAGATGGTGTAATGGGGCGAGCGAAAGGGGCGCTGGTTTATAAGAGGAGTATCCGGGGAAAGGAGCCCACTGACGCTATAGATTTTGGTCACCTCCAAAGCCTCGGGCAAAGTCATCTTTGGCATTATAGAAGGCAGGGAACGGGCCAGCATGGTCTTGCCGCTTCCCGGTGGGCCGGACATAAGGATGTTGTGTCCTCCCGTCGCCGCTATTTCCAGAGCCCGTTTGGCATGTTCCTGTCCTTTTATATGGGCTAAATCGTTCTGAAAATAATCATAGGTGATATCTCTCCAGTCTTTATCTGGGTGATGTTGAGGAATTAATATCTCACTCCGAAGATGGCTAACTAATTGAGCCAGTGATACAGAAGGAATGACTTTAATACCGTCTATCAGCGAAGCCTCGTTAGCATCGCCGGCAGGGACAAAAACCTCTGAAAGCCCCTTTTCCCGGGCCAGGGCTACCATAGACAGAATGCCGTGAGTATGGCGCAGACTGCCGTCTAAAGAGAGTTCACCCAAGAGAAGTGCATTTGAGGCATCGGCGTATATCTGCCCTGAGCTGAGCAGAATGCCGATAGCGATAGGCAGGTCATAGGCAGGGCCAGCTTTCTTAAGGTCAGCCGGGGCCAGGTTTACTGTGATTCGCCTTGCCGGGAAAGTACAGCCGGAATTGCGAATGGCAGCCCTGACTCGCTCTCTGGCTTCCTGAACAGCGGCATCTGGCAGACCAACGATGGTTGTGGCCGGGAGGCCACTCGCTATATCAACTTCCACCTCGACCAGCTGAGCATCCAGCCCTACAACCGCGGCACTTTTTACCCTTGCTAGCATCCTGATGAACTTTCCCTTTCGCCCTGTCAGCTTTTACCGCTGATTATAACAGATGTCAGCCGCTAACTTAACCCCATTCGAACGCTCTACCTTGCCAAAGCATATCCATTAGCCGTGGAATAGCTATACCTACAGTTGAACATTGATGCCGATGTTCGTGCATAGGCTGAATATGATAAAATACATCCGAAATTGGTTTCCAAAGTAGCCCGCAACACCTTTATTAATGAAGTTACTATTTCCTGAAGGAGGCTTGAGCCATGGATTTCTTTGA
>Ga0307380_10006918_pt1 | contig 14824 bp, 5 predicted proteins | sample UN3MG_FD_202239 | JGI IMG/M metagenome (GOLD analysis project Ga0307380, IMG submission 202239) | Soil microbial communities from Risofladan, Vaasa, Finland - UN-3 | ecosystem: Environmental > Terrestrial > Soil > Coastal area > Acid sulfate soil | place: Finland: Risofladan, Vaasa | collected... | reverse complement strand
GGTGCGCGGTTTATACTGATATTAGTGGCAGGCAATTTTATTGCACCGATACTTTATTGGTGCGTGACGATACTTTAAGACGGTTGGTATTTAAAAGGGATTTTCCTAATGATACTTTATTAAGGCAGGAAATTGCGCTGGCTGATTTAGGTGGCGGGGCAGATACCCACTTTGCAAATACTAATTTAACCGCCGATGCTAATAGGATTCACGATTGGGCCACATTTGATTTTACCCTTACCAATATTGGGTTCGCCGTTATAGAAGCTGATGAGGTTTTTATTGCTAATACCGCCGGTGATGCCTATGTGGAAATAAATTCAGGTAATTTAAATCTAGGTACTTCGGGCGCAACTAACGATTTAAATTTAATTACCTACGACTTAATGACATTCTTTTCGGACGTGTCAGAATATCAGTTTTTAAATAAGCCCCCTGTAGATAATGCGGAATTAGAAATGTTGATGATCGACCCAACAGGGTTTTTGGAGCGTAGGACGGTAGCAAGTTTGGGCATAGATCCAGACCAAAATTTTGCAAATGATAATTTAACTGCCGATGATGACAGGTTCCATGATTTCCTTGATATATGGGGGGTGTCTATTGATAACACCACCTTTTTTACAGTTTTACAATCTAATTTAATTTCATTCGGCACAAATATAGGTAATCATTACATAGAATTAGATGAACTTACAGGGGATGTAATATTAGGCACGTCAGCAACACCGGGCCATGAAATATATTTTAATGCACAATCAGGGGAGTATCATTTTGAAACCTTAATGCCCCAAGATAATACCGAGGATGAATTTGTAATGATTGATGCGGTTACCGGGGATTTAGAGCGCAGGACTTTAGCGAGCTTAGGGGTTGGCGCTGATACTAATTTTGCCGAAGACGATTTAACCTTTACCGGGCACCGTTCGCATGACATGAGTACCTTTGATTGGGGAATGTTAGGCACAGGTAATATTGATTGGGATATTGCAGATTTTGATTTTATTGCCAGCGCCAATTTTGATGTGCAAGCTGATAATAGGTTTTCCATAACTTCACCCAGTGTTGAATTATTAACGGCACCGCCTTTGGATAATGCAGTTGATTCCGTATTGGTGCGGGATAATGTTACCGGGGAAGTTAAATTAAGGTCGGTTACCTCATTTCCTTACACGACCTTAAATACGGTATCAGGCATTTATGATTATATTACTTTGGTTGGTCAGGATATTGTAAGGGGGCAAATTGATTTAGCTACGGACGTTACAGGTACTTTACCAGAAGCCAATAATACAAATTATACCACCAGCCGAATTATATTTTCAGACCCCACCACAGGCAGGCCAACGGTTAGCGGTACATGGGGAGCCACTACGGGATTAAGGCTTTATAATAATACGACAAGTTACATGAGGTTCCTTTCTAGTAATATAGGTATCGGGGCCAATGCTGGAAATAACTTTAATACTACTTTTATAGGTAATACTTTTATAGGGCATAATTCAGGCGATGCCATAAGCACCACGCAGGCCAGTGTCGGACTTGGTACAGAGGCAGGGGCGAATTTAGCCGGGGGTGAAAATAATGTACTAATTGGGTACCAAGCTGGGTTTACAGCCAGCGGTATTAATGATAATGTATTAATTGGGTATCAGGCAGGGTATAATACAATTAGTACAGGCGGTGGATTAAATGGGGATGATAATTTATTCGTTGGCTCATTTTCCGGGGGTTTAAATACTACAGGCTACCGAAATACTTACATAGGTAGGCAAGCGGGGTTAGATGGCACAATAGGAACTAATAATGTTGCGCTAGGTTATTTAGCTGGGCAAGATTATACGGGAGCCGCAAATGATAATATTAGTATCGGCCCTAACGCGGCACTAGGGGTAACGGCGGGATCTAAAAATATTGCCATTGGCCCTAATGCTGGGCAAGGTTCCACGGGGTCAAATAAATTATGGATAGGAATAGCAGCAAGTGATAATTTTATTCAGGGGGATATGTCTACGGATAACCTGTTACTTAATTCGGATGTAGAAATTAGGGATATAGATTATAATGCTGCCCCCGATTCAGTAATTGTAATTACAAACGGCGACCACGTTTTAAAGAAATATGCCATTAGTGATTTAGGTGGTATGGCTGGCGTTGATTTTAATTTCGCTCAAAATGATTTAACGGCCACAGGTAATAGGCTGCATGATTTCACCGGGTACGATTTAGCAATTACCGATATAGATATATTTACCATAACGGCGGCGGACATAACTATTTCCACATTAACTAATGATATTATCTTAGACGCCACGGCTGATTTAGTTTTTGATTCAGACGGTACGTATACATTAACCACCGCACCACCTTTAAATAATGTGGTTGATTCTTTATTGGTTAGGAATAACGTAACAGGCAATATTGAATTAAGATCCGCGGGATCTATTGCCGGGGCTGGGTCTAGTATTTATACGGCAAGCGGTACAATGTTTGCTGATGTGGTGGCTACCACTTCCGGGGCTGGCGCCACCTTTGCAGTTACGGCGGGTGATGCTTTCCAAATTAATTATGATGGCGGTTTAGAAGAATTATTAATTGATGCCGCAATGACGCAAGTTTATTCCCTTGCTGGTAATGTAATTTTACAAGCGTCCGCCGGGGATATTACATTAACTTCGGGGTCAGGTGCTACGGATAATATCCAATTAACGGCACCAGCGGGTGAGGTAATTATTCAGGCGGCTGATAATGATGTTACTATAATTTCATCCTCTAGTGGGGTGGGTACGGCTGACGTGTACATTAGTGCCGATGGCGCCAGCGCTTCAGATGTGTTTATAGAATCAGCTAATGATGACGTGGTAATTACGGCGGGTGATATTATTAGTGTTTTACCTACAACTGGTTTTTTATTTAGTTCTGGCATAGTTAGGCTAGTTAACCCACCAGTTTTAAACAACGCTGCGGATTCTATTTTGGTTAGGAATAATGTTAGTGGTAATATAGAACTAAGGTCGGCAGGCAGTATTTCAGGCGGTGGTGGTGTAACTGATCACGGCGCGCTTACTGGCTTGGCTGATGATGACCACACGCAATACGTACTAGCTGATGGCACGCGGAATATTTCTAACGCGGCTCAAATAAATTGGGATATTATTTCGACTGGCGCGGATGCCCGGTTCACCATTGATGGTTTTACGGCTAATGACGCATTTATTAAATATGCAATTAATGGTACTGATTTATGGAGCCAAGGCGTTGACGATGCCATTAATACTAATTGGAGAATTTATAATGAGAGTTTGCCGGGCACCGCTTGGTCAATTTCTTTAGCCGATAACGCTACCACATTTAACGGTAATATAATTTTAGATGGTGCTTCCATTAATGGCACCACCGGTAATGATATTGATATTAACCCTTTTGGATCACAGAAAGTAAATATTAGCAGCGATTTACAGGTTGCAGGGAGTTTAATTTGGGTTAATACCACAGCGACTACCGATTACGCTGCAACCCTTAGATTAACCGGTGAAAGCACGGCCAATGTTTATCAGGGAATGTATTTACAATATGATGCGGCTGGTAACCAAAGCGTAATAGGCACGCATAATACAGGTGACGTATTAACCAGTTCAGATATTGAATTAGTTTTAATTCCGCGTGATGGCACAGGCTGGGCATTTCAAATTGACGCAACCGTACCCGATGAAGTATATGGCGCTGGGTGGAATGGCAGTTTAGAAATACCCACAAAAAATGCCCTTTATGACAAAATAAATACTTTACCAACAGGCCCGGCGGGGGCCACCACAGAAATACAAATTAATAAGGCTGGAGTATTTGGAACTGAGCCTGAATTTACGCTAGTTGGATCGGGTACTACTTTGCAAATGGGGCTAGGAATTGCGGTACCAGCAATAGCTAGTAAATTACACATACATACCGCCATAGCTGGCGGGATTAGTACTATACGATATACAAATTCTACTACCGGCAGTGGTTTAACCGATGGGTTTTATACAGGTTACGGGGGTACTAACGCGTATTTCCTTAATTACGAAAACACACCAATCAGGTTTTATACTAATGGCTTAGAAAGGCTTACAATACAAAGTACTGGACAATTAACGTTCGGCAGTTACCAATCCATAGACCCATTCCCACAAACAGAGATAGGCGTATTGACTCATGACGCGAGTGGTAATATTTCTTCAGTAGATATTTCTACAATTGGCGCGGATGGACTAGGTACTGCCTTCACTGCCGGCTCGGTCATCTTTGGAAATGGCACCACGGCTGGGGCGCAAGACAACGCGAACTTTTTCTGGGATGACGCGAATAACAGGCTAGGGATCGGCACGGCAACACCGGGTTATGTCTTCGACGTGTATTCTAGCGGTTCACCAAGGTTCGCAATTTCAGGGAGTTCAGCATTATTTTATCATGACGGAACCAACGACCTCGTTAGCCTTCTTTATGAATCTGTATCTTCTGGTACTGGTATTCAAAGATTTGAGGGCAGAAACGGACAAGTAAAACATCCAGGCGGTGGTGATGCCTTCCAATGGGGTATAAGCCCTTTTTCTACTGCAGCAAATATTTGGGCTGAAGCAAGCTCTTCGGGCTTCATGGCTAGGAACCAGATGTATCTACCAAACTACACTTCTACCGCTTCTTACCCGGGCACGGTAGCCGGTTATCTCGCCTTCGACGCCTCAGGAAACATACTCACCTCGACAGGATCAGGAGGGGCCGACTTATTAGGTACTGCCTTTGCAAACAATTATCTAGTTATTGGTGATGGTACTACGGCAGGAAAAACATATACGGATCTTTATTCTACCGCTACGATTTTTACAACGCCCCAACAAGTTAATGTAGGTACTAGCACGATAAGCACAGGGGCAGGAATCATAGAGATAGCACCCCTTAGGACTGGCGATGGTTTGGCGGTGGTAGATTTTCATGGTCAGGCTGGCACTGATTTTGATACGCGACTTCAAAGGGGTGCTGGTGCAGGCGGTTCCTTTCGGATAAACAACAACGGAGCTGGGCCGATAGAGTATTATCAGACTAATGGAGGCGCGCATATATGGTTTTCTGCCTCGGTTGAAAGAATGAGATTTACGGGGGCAAATCTTGGTATAGGAACCGCAACGCCACTAGATATGCTTCACGTGGAAGGTCCATCCCCTGACATCAGGCAATCAATAAGTAGTACCGATTATTTTGCTATAGATCGGGCGGCAACTATTACAAGAATGTATTCGTATACCGCTGCCGGTAACGCAGGGATAGATATTAATTCGATGCCTACGAACGGCACGGGTACGGCATATATTCGTTTCGGCAGGAATACAAATACAACAGGTGCTACATATTCAGATTGGTTTATTGGTGATGGAACTACCACCCTTAACGCACGTATCGGGGGTAAAGGTACGGACACTTATTTTGCTGCCAATAACGGCAACGTAGGCATCGGCACGGCAACACCCGGCAGTCCTTTGGAAGTGGATGGCACGTCTGGGCAATCTAGTATTGCTTTGCAATTCAATGAAGCTCTTGGATCAAAGGACAGCGGTGGTACACTACGAAGGCTACTGCTAATTGGGGGCAGTAATGATGTATACATGGGTGCTGTTGATAATGTAGGCGGTAATGTAATAATTCGCGAGGATGGCGCAGATGTCCTTACTATTTCTGGTACTAATATTACACAACGCGGCACAGGGGCATCAGCAAGATATACGATTAATCATCAATCAGGCGGGGCCAATGTCGGGTATGCCCTACAAACAGCAGGAACCACACGTTATTCGATGGCAGCATTCCAAACAACTGGTGACGCGAATCTTGATTGGGTAGTGTATGAAAGTAATGGTACAGCTTCGAGCGCATTAATTATTGACGGTGGCACTAATAATGTGATAATGGGGGCGGGAACCCCCGCCGGCAACGTAGGCATCGGCACGACATCGCCAGCTACTTCAGCGAAATTAGAAATATCAAGCACCACCGGGGCGGTATTGCTTCCACGGATGACCACCACCCAAAGAAATGCATTGACGGCAGTAGCTGGAATGATTATTTATAATACCACCACCGGGGTCATAGAAGGTTACGAAGGGGCGGCTTGGGTGAACTTATAAAATTAGGCAAAGAAATGAAAAATATACTTTTAATTATACTTATTTTAATTGGTGTTAATTCCTTAGCACAAAATAGAGTAAATATTCAGCGCGGTTTACAGCAATGCACCGATAATGGTGCCCCGGTGCGCTTCGGTGGTACGGAGGTTCCCGGATGTACGGTATTTACCGATTCACTGGGCAGGCAAACCTATTGCATTTTATCCAGCTTTATTAGGAATGATTCTTTAATTAATTCCGCCGTAAATATTACCGATAACACGGATACACTTTACCAATCAAAGGTAGATTTAAGTTCCCTAGGTGGGGGCGGCATTTATACCCACCCGTCTTATAATACGTCTAGACTGCTATTTTCCGATCCCGTAACTGGGCAGCCTACAGATAACGGTGCGTGGGTAGCCGCTACAGGTTTGCGACTATACAATAATACCACCAGCTATATGAGGTTTTTATCCACTAATGTTGGTATCGGCGCCAATGCGGGTGACGGGTTTAATACTATTTTTGGGGGGCGTAGTGTAGCAATAGGCCACGGGGCGGGTGCGGCCAACATACAAAATGATAATACTTTTGTTGGGTATAATGCAGGGGTAATTTCTACAGGTGCCGATAATACTTTTATTGGGGCTTACGCTGGCGGCATTGCTACCGGCGGCACGGGTAATACTTTTGTAGGTTTTCAATCTGGTGCTAATACGGCGGTGGGCGGTATTGCCACAGGTGAGCGTAATACTTTTATAGGTACTAATACAGGGCTTTTAAATTCTGACGGTTACCGAAATACCATACTGGGTTATGAGGCCGGAGTATCTAATGTAAGCGGTGATGAAAATGTATTACTAGGTTATGAGGCTGGTTACAATATACTAGGGGCTGATAATGTAGCTATAGGCGCGCGGGCAGGCTATACCACCACCGGGGGCAGTAATGTTTTTATTGGCTATGAGGCTGGAAGATTTGCTACAGGTTCCGATCAATTATTTATTGATAATAGCAGTACATCAAGCCCCTTAATACAGGGGGATTTTAGTACAAATATTTTAGACGTAAATGGGCAGTTAATTATTAGGGATTTACCAGATATTGCTACGGTTGATACTTTATTAGTACCCAACCCAGTGGGGCACGCAGTTTCGAAAATTGCCATTGCTGATTTAGCTTTAGGTGGGGGCGGCGGTGATAATTTCGCAAATGCTGATTTAACTGCTACCGGCGACCGCACGCATGATTTTACAGGTGCGTTCGGTTTAATTATTGACAATGCAACTTATCTTTATGTTTTGCAAACCGCATTAATTTCCTTCGGTACAAATGCTGCTAATCATTATATCGAACTGGACGAAAGTACAGGGGATGTAATTTTAGCTACGGGGGCAACGGCGGGTCATGAGATATTTTTTCACGCGCAATCGGGGGAATACCATTTTGAAACTTTAATGCCCTTAGATAATACGGAAGACGAGTTCGTAATGATTGATGCCGCCACAGGGGATTTAGAACGTAGGACACTAGCAAGCATAGGCGCCGGGCCTATTGCCTTTGCAGATTTAACCGATTACCCTGCCGATGCTGCCGGGGCATTAACAAATGACGGGGCAGGTAATTTATCATGGGCGGCTGCCGGGGGCGCCGATTTATTAGGTACAGCTTTTGGGGCCGAGGAAATAGTCGTAGGAAGCGGCACAACTTCCGGGGCCAGCTTTTCGGATTTTACCTATAATTCTACTTTTAAAAATTTGAGTATAGGATCGGGTTTCGCTTATGTGCGTTTAAGTGTATCACCGGTTGCAAGTATAGATATAGCAAATACAAGCACGGTGGATATAAGGGCCGCAAGTTCTTCAAGTGACGCCTATATTTCAGTGGATGGTAACACGGGCGCGGATTCTTACATTAGGTATTACACCAATGGTATCGTTAGATGGCGGCAAGGTATTGATGATGCCATTAGTTCGGATTGGAGGATGTATAATGGATCGCTTTTAAGCACGGCATGGAGTACCGCACTGGCAACAAATATAACTACATTTAATGCTGATGTAATTGTACCTACAGAGGTTTACGGAGTGGGTTGGAACGGTTCAAATGAGGTTCCCACAAAGGACGCACTTTACGATAAAATAGAAACTATAGGCGGGGGCGGGGGCGATTTAAACGGTTTATCGGATGTCGTAATAACTACCCCCACATCAGGACAAATAATTTCCTATAATGGCATTAATTGGGTTAATGGCGGGGCTAAAAATATAGCCGAATCTAATTTAGTATTTAATGGACACCGTAGCCACTCCGGGGCGGGGTTTGATTTAAGTATTACCGGTTTAGCTGATGTCACTTTAGGGGGAACTGGCACAATGATTTTGCAAGCTGGCGCATCTTCAGATGTTACATTTACCGCAGGTTCTTTTATTGTTGATGCTGCCGGTACAATGGATATAGAAAGTAAGGGGAGCGCTTCGGATGCTTATATTACGGTTGATGGGTTTACGGGAAATGATGCTTATGTACGTTATCAAATTAATAACGTTGGTATGTGGTCGCAGGGCGTTGATAACGCAATTAATACAAATTGGCGTATTTATAACGAATCCCTAGCAAGTACGGCGTGGAGCATCGCACTAGCGACTAATATAACCACATTTAATTCGGATATTAATTTAGCTACCGGTGCAGAAATAACAAGTAATTCAGGAATTGATTTAATTTTGGACGCTGGCGGCGCTGGTAACGTGGTAATACTTAATGATATTTTAGACGTGCAATCTAATTTAATTTGGGTTAATACAAATAGCACGGCAGATTATGCCGCAACCCTTAGATTAACAGGGGAAGGTACCTTAGACAATTATCAAGGTATTTATTTCCAATACGATGCAGCAGGTAACCAATCTGTAATAGGTAGTCACAATACAAATGATGCCCTAACCGCTTCAGATATAGAACTAATACTATTCCCCCGTGACGGTGCGCATGTGGACTTCCAAGGTGATGTAATAATCCAAGGGGTTATTTATTTGAATGCTGGTAAAACTTTGGGTATCTTTACGGGATCTGGAACACCCGAAAGCGCGGTGGCCGCGGATGTAGGTTCTACATTTCACAGGACAGACGGAGGGGCTAGCACCAGTTATTATGTAAAGGAAACCGGCACTGGTAATACAGGATGGATAGCTAAATAAGATTATTTAATTTAATTCGCAATTTTAATAAAACATGAAAAATTTAATTTTAATTATCACGACAAGTTTATTATTCGCTTGCTCCGCTACGGAAAAGCACGTAGAGATTATTCAGCCAGCTTTTGATTTCGAGTTGGTCAAAAAGGATAGCACTTATAAATTAATTTACACTATTGTAAAGGATTCAATCACAGAAGCACAAGCGCAAGCGGATTTAATAAATGTTATTAGGGGATCAGGTGCTAATGAACGCACCGGATTAATTATTAAATATCAAAAAGAATTTAATTCTAACTTTGAAATGGATGTTTCCGCTATGATTAAAAAGCAATTAAGTGGTAATTGGGAAGTTGTAGGTGAAACGTTTACTAGGGATCTAGAAATAGATGATAGCACTCAATTTAAATTCATCGAGCCTAATATTATTGCAATGGTTTACGATAATCAAGTATTATCATTATCGTTAGGCCAAAATAAAATAGTGGGTGTATTTAATGACGAAAAAGTAGTATTAAAGAAAAAGGAATGATTTACGAATGCGCTCTAATTGGAGATAAAAGAGCAAAAAATATTATGTCTAAAAACGAAATGAGTTATCTTAAAACTTTATCCATTGAGATTGCAGACTATCATTGGTGGAGTGCCGCTATTGGGGTATTAACTGCCTTTTTATGGAATGTCCAACCCTTTATTACTTTGCTAATTTGTTTAGTAATTGCTGATTTAATTACTGGCATGATAGCGGCAAAATATAAAAAGGATAAAATAATAACTTCTAGGGGTATTTGGAGAACGGTTGAAAAAATTATTGTGCAACTATTGGCAATATTAGCGTGCGAGGGTATACGGGTAACCTTAGTTCCTTATCTTGATATTACTTTTGTGGTGGTTTTTGTTATTGCTACCGCGGAATTAAAAAGTCTTTTAGAAAATACTGAAATAATTTTAGGTATTAGTATCTGGACATTTATTAAAGAAAAGATAGGTATAAAATGAGCATTTGCGATTTAAATATTTATTTGAATCCATGCAGCAGAGCGCAGCACGCGCAAAATGCTGGGGTTTTGCAATCGGTTAGGGATGTACTATGTACATTGACTGATTTAAATCCCACTCATTTTTTTAGCGAAATAAATGCGGGTACCCCTATCCCTTATGATGCGCCAATTAATCCGCCTGTAGCGCCCGCCGTCAATAATGTAATACTTTATGAAAAATTTATTGATACCGTAAATATCTGGACTTATGATTTAGGCACGGATACTTGGACTTTAGAATTTACTTGGGATTTAGCGGGGGTGGCGGTAAGTAATTCCACAAGTTGTGTGACCAATATTGATTTATTTGCGGGGCCGACATTCACGGATAAATTAAATCAGGCAATTGCGTATTTAGATCCGGGAGGTAAATTAGATTTAACAAATCAAGGTGATAATGTTATTACTAGTACCATTATTTTTGATAAGCCGATTAATGTATTTTGGCCCATCGCGGAATTTAATTATACCGGGGCCGCAGGTACAGATATGTTTGAGATTGCCACCGATCAATTTAATTGTTACGGTCAAGGACGAACCCCAAAGGCTTCCGTGACAATCGCTACCACTAAATTTATAATGGCGAGCGGCAGGTATCATTTTTATTCTAGGGGGCATGGATTAATAAGATTAGAGGATTTTGATTGTTTCGGAATTAAAAGTCTAGATACCGAAGATTACCCTAATGCTAATTTATCTGGATCGGGTGGATTATATTTTGAAAAAGCAGACCCCGGAACAACCAGCGGCGGAAATAATATTACCGGATTATTCTTAGTTAATATTTATATTGAAAGCACCTACGCTCACGGTGTTTATATGGATACGCCGATTATTAGTAAATTAACTAACGTTAGAACTTCAAATGTACGTGGTCATTCTTTTTATATGAATGGCGGAACGTCCACAGTATTTGAATCTTGTTTCGCTGCCTCCGGCTACCAAGCTGGATTTTGTATCTCAGGAGCCGCCTATTGCACGTTATACGGTTGCGCGGGGGAAACGCACGGCGTTGGATTTTGGTTGCGCTCAGTGCAGGGAATCAGTATTTTCTCCACAGGCGGTGAAAGTAATAAAAATGTAGGGGCGGCGGTTAATCCTGTTTTATTAGAAACTTTAGCTGGGGATGACATTACGCCTGTATCCATTAATGATATTAGCAGTGATTTTATTTCGAGCTTCAGGGGGATTACTTGGTTAATTAGTGGTGGTCAGGGCATAGGTTTATTTAGTCCTTATTCAACTAATATTAATCAGGAATACGGATTTGGAAATTCTAATACTTCCCGGCATTTTAAAGTGATGGGAAATACCAGAGGGCTGACGATCACTAATCCTAGAATCGCCATTAATTCAGGCGCCACAGTATTTAATCGCTTTGATTGGGAATTTGATGATTTAGGCGGAGATATACCGAGTGACGTTTCCATTTATTATGATCCGTCAGATGGCACCATTACGCCGGTTATTGATTCTTATTTTACCAATGTAAATAGCGCCTTAAATAGCACGTATATTAAAGCGGATGGGGATGATATAGTATTCTACGCGGGTAAACAAATTTATTTATCTAATGATTTCGATGCTACCGTAAGTTTAGAAATTGGATCAGGTGCAGGAACCGTAGCACCTAAAAAAGTTTTATTGGCTCCTTAAATTAATTAATTATGAAACCTACTTTTTGTCCTATTACGATATTCACTACCGAGGAAGATTTATGCAACGCGGCGAATTTAATTTCTAATTTCGAGGCGCTAGAAAATATAGCCGATTTTATTTGTTGTATAGATGATCAAATAAATGCCTTTAGCTCACGTAAGGTAAAGCCGGGGGATAATATTATGCTGATCGCGATTGGCGGCACTGCATGGTCTTGGACAGGGCCGGACGGATTTACGAGCATAGTACAGACGCCCGTAATTTCTGATGTGGATTCTAACGCGCAAGGTTTATACGAGGTCACGATTACGGATGCCGATGCTTGCACGCACGTAAAACAGGTTTATGTGTTCGTAGATCAGCCGGTAGTAATTGAAGATGATTTAATTAATTTACCCGATCCCACCACAATTGATCAAGGGGTAATATTTATTGACGCCACTTTAAAACTAGCTAAAATAGTTTTAGGGGATTTATGGGTTGATTTTCCCATAGATGATACCCGTGCTATTGTGGATCAAGGCGCACCCGTTGCACCTCCGCCGCTAACGGGAAACGTGGCTAATTTAGGCGAGTTTGTGCAAGGCACCGATAATATGACGTATTATATTGACTTGCTAGGAAATTCAATTAAATTCGCTGGCACGAATATTTATAATGCTGATGGGCAATTGGACGGTAATAGGGCAGTTGATGGGGATTCTAATTCATTAACATGGTCTAATTTATTATTGTGGGCGGTGCAGGCAAGCGGGAAAATTAGCTGGAATAGTACCGCAGGATCTTACCAGTACGTAGTATTACCCGCGCAGGATGATACTCAAACAAGAATATTAGCCATAGACGCCACAGGTAATTTAGTGTGGGTAGATAAGGCAAGTGTGTTCGGCCCGCCTGAATTAATTGATGAGGAATTTAATATTGCTGCAACCCCATTTGTATGTGAGGGTGATGATATTGAATTATATGCTAATGGGCCGGTAGGGAGTACCTTCGCATGGACAGGGCCAAATGCTTTTGCAAGCGCCTTACAGAATCCTACAATTACCACAACAGGCATTGCAGTTGAAACTGGTATTTACCAGTGCGTAATTGATGACGCTGGTAGTGGGTTAAGTAGAACTAAAAGAGTTTACGTAAAAGTAGTGACTTGCGCACCGCCGGAGGCATTTATTTCCTAAATAAAATTGTTATGATACATAACCCTATTTTCCAAAGTGCTTATTCCTCAATAAAGGATACAGGTATTACGCTTTATGAAGTGCAGGTATTAGCATTGGGATCACGTTACGGAGATTCTGGCGCTGGTGGAATTAATGTTGTCAATACTTTATTAGGTACATTTTCTACCGCTTCATTAGGCGTTCCGATGGTGATCGCTAATCAAACGGGGGCAGATGTTGCCGCAGCTTTTTCAGGTACGTTTAAAAATGCAGTTAATTTAAATGATGCATTATTACCTGAAGATATTAAATTAGGATTTAGAGTTACCACAGCCACAGGAGTTTCTAAATGGCACTATATTCATTTTGAGGCAATATGCCCACCCGCTGAAGTTGTATTAACTTTGAGCGCTCCCGATGGAATGACGACTAACCAGCAAAAACAAAATTGGAAATGGGAGATACAAGCGCAGCGCGGCGATGGGTCACAAATGCAAGTAGGCGATTTTATTTTATTAGAAATAATTAGAAGCGGTAATGTGATCGCTTATGCCAATGTACCTATTGGTGGAGATCCTACAGATCCGCAAGATATTCCTAATGAATTTAATTGGAATAATGTAACGGCTAACGATACAAATATCGGAACCTATTTAACTTTAAATGCGTCATTTAGTAGCCTTAATTTATTTAATGGTAATACGGAACTATACTTTGCTAAAAAGCTTTGGGCTACGGCAATAGGTTACGCTGGTATTAATGCAGGCGAGAATATTACAATACGAGTAACGGCGGTGGATGCATCATGTAATCAAACCCCTACGCCTGATGAGGGGGTAATGACACCAATTATTTTTGCAGAAATATTTTTACCTTTTGTCGGTAAACAGTCAGCGGGGCCGTACCCAGAATATAGGTATCCATTAGTTAACCCTGTTATAGGTGGGTCACTTTGCAGCGGTTCGGAATGGTGGGGATTTAGTTTAAGGAATGGCGCGTTAACCTCCCCTATATCGGAAATTAGAATAAATACAGATGGTAATATTGATACCTTTAATACAGATAATTCCCCGATTCATTTTCCTTTACCCCCATTAACTCACGGAGATACCGCGCCAAGTTGCAGCACGCCTTTAAATAATTTAAGCACGCCGTTAATTGGCTTTGATATGAGTGCCTATTTTACCGATCCTTTAAATGCCTACAATAAAGGAATTACCTCGATGATCGAGGAAGCCAACGGACATATCAGGCCGAGTTTGGAAATTGATTTTGATGTGCCTTATTACGGTACGGTTACGGTTAATATGAATTTTAGTATGGCTATTGAAGCCACTAATGCCGATGACCCTAACCACAAAGATGAATTATGGAGCTTTGATAATACCAGCACATCCATTTTAATTGTGCGGGGTGATGCTGCCGTTTATGGTAACAATACGGCGGCGGTAGGGCTGGCAGTTAATTTAGCATTTAATGTGAATAATACTAGGGTAGCAAATACAGGCGCCGCAAATTGGACGGCTAACACCAAAGTACAAATATCACAAACCGCAGGATTGGTTCCGGGCGCCTTTGATGAATATGATATTATTTCACCACCGGGGCCAGACATTACCGGGTCAATC
>Ga0307380_10006917_pt1 | contig 14825 bp, 2 predicted proteins | sample UN3MG_FD_202239 | JGI IMG/M metagenome (GOLD analysis project Ga0307380, IMG submission 202239) | Soil microbial communities from Risofladan, Vaasa, Finland - UN-3 | ecosystem: Environmental > Terrestrial > Soil > Coastal area > Acid sulfate soil | place: Finland: Risofladan, Vaasa | collected... | reverse complement strand
CCTCGAGGAAGCCGGCGACGAGGCGGAACCTCCCCCCGAGGAGGCCCCGTCCGCGGAAGATGCCGAAAGCCCTCCCGAAGAAGCGCAGGAGGAGAAGGACAGACCCAAGACGCCGAACGGCAGGGACGCCGCAGGCGACAGGAAGGCGGAAGAGGCCAAGGAGGCGCCCCCGGAGACTGGCACCGACCGCGACCGATCCAAGATCCGCCGCCTGCCCCCCTCGGCCAAGGAACGCATGGAGGAGATCCGCAAGCTCCGCGAGCAGCAGGCCCGCGAGCGCCAGGAACGCAAATCTTCACCCACGCCCCGTCCCGCGACACCGCCCAAGCCCAAACCCGGGACACCGACGAAGACGACGCCCAAACCGCCGACCAAGACGACGCCCAAACCGCCGTCCAAGACGCCTCCGCTGACGACACCGAAGCCGTCGCCTACCCGCGGTGTGGACCGAGTCGAGGATACTGATAAGAAGGCTGACGACTCCGCCAAGCCGGAGCTTCCCGAGAAGGAAAGCGACCAGCCGGTGGTGGTCACGGACGACGAGACGGACATTCCCGATCCGGATGTCCCTCCCGAGGCACGGACCTACGTGTTCAGCATCGACGGCGAGTACTCCGACCTGATCAACACTTTCTCGCGGATGAGCGGTCTGGGTGTGATCGGCGAGCCGCCCAAGGGACAAGTCACGCTCAAGAGCACCGAAAAGATGGACTTCAAGGCGGCGCTGAACCGCATCCGGCTGCTGCTGTTCAAGCACCCGGAGAATTACTGGCTCGTGCGGACCGGCAACCTCCTGGAGATCACTCAAGTCAAGGAAGTGAAGCGGTTCCTGGAGCTGACGGACATCTACCAGAACGTCGCGTCCTTCCGGGCCGCCAATCGCGACGAGAATGATCTGGTCATGCTCTGGTACACGCCCGAGCGGGGCTCGGTAGACGATCTGACGGAGGTGCGTGATTTCCTGCCGGACTACGTGCTCTCCGCCACCTTGGCCGACCCCACGATGAACACCATGAGCATCTTCGCCCTGGTGAAGGACATCAACAAGTTCCTGGACCTGGTGAAGATGTTCGAAGAGGTCGGCAATCAGGACCCGCGGAAAATCAAGGCCATCCCGGTCCAGTTCCTCGCCCCGTCGGAGGCCCTGGACCTGTTGGGTCAACTGATGGACCTCTCCGGGGGCGGCGCTGCCGGCTCCGGGTCGCGGACCTCCTCGTCGAGGCGGACCACGCCCACGGTCGCGCGGGGCACGCCGCGCGGCATCGACATCCTGCCCGACGACGCACAGAGCGTGCTCATCGTCCGGGCCCTACAAAGCGAGATCGACGAGATCGAGCGCATCCTGCCCTACATCGACGTGGCCCCGGAGACCGACTTCAACCCGGTCATCATCCCGCTCAAGCACGTGACCACCGACACGATCATGAACGGGCTTCGGTCACTGCTCAGCGCCACCGGCACGGCGACCCCGCCGCCTGGCACGTCCGGCTCGAAGTCCACGAACAGGCGACCGCCGCGCGTGTCCGCTCCGTCGGCCGTCTCGGACGAAGAGGTAACGGTCGTCCCCGAGCCGCGGACCAACAAGCTGATCGTCATCGGCACCGACGCGGGCGTCGCCCGCGTGCGACAGATGGTCGCCCTGCTCGACGTCGAAGGCCAGAGCAAGCCGACCATCGTCGAACTCGCTCACGCCGACCCGGCTGTGCTGGCCGCCCAGGTCACGAACATCGTCCAGGGAATGCGGGCCGCGGAAGGCGGTCAGGCGGCCGGCTTCTCGGCCACTTCGGCCGAAGCGGCCAACGCGATCATTCTGATCGGCCAATCGAGGGACGTCGCCCTGGCTGAGGAGCTGATCCACGATTGGGACAAGCCCGGCTCCGAACCCACGCTGCACAGGTACCGGCTGCGCTACGCCAAGCCGTCGGACGTGGCCAGCATGCTGTCCCGCCTGGAGAGCGGCAAGCCGCAACCCGCCGCGCGGCCCCAGCCCAAGACCAAGGGCAAGAGCAGGACCCCGTCACGGCGCACGGTGACGACGGCCGGCCAGTTCATCGGCGACGACGTCAACGGCCTGATCTACGTCACGTGCACGGACGACGAGTGGGAGCAGGAGTATCGCCCGCAGATCGAGGAATTGGACGAAGACGCCAACAGGCAGTTGGCCACGCACACCATCGAGATCACCGACGCGGACCCGCAGGAGATCATCGACACCATCTCGGTCGTTCTGTCCGACCAGGGCGACGTGCCGCAGATGGTGGCCGTCGCCAAGGGCATCCTGGTCATCGGGGCCAACCAGTCCCAGATCGAACAGATGGAGGCCCTGGCGGACTACGTTGACCAGAAGACCGACGACCTCGAGCGCCGCCTGTTCGAGTTGGAGTACGCCGAGCCGGAACAGGTCCGCCAGGCCATCCTAACGATGCTGTCGGGGCAGCCGGCCCGCGCCGCCCGCCGCGCACCGACCAAGGGCAAGCAGCCCTCGCGACCGGCGCCGGCGGCCGCGGGCGAGGACATCCGCATTGTCGAGGTGAACGGCGCGCTGCTGGTCGCGGCCCCGCCCGACAAGATGGAGGACATCGCCGAACTGGTGGCCCAGCTCGACGTGGACACGGAGGTCGCGACCGAGCTGCGCGTCTATCCCCTCCCGCCGAGCGTGGACGTGCAGGCGGTGGCCGACGGGTTGACCCGCCTGGTCGGCGGCGCCGCAATGACTCCCCGCCGACAGCCGGCCAGAAAAGGCGCCAAGGGCGCCCAGCCCGCGGCCGCGGGTGGGCCGATCATGGTGATTCCGCAGCCGGCCTCTCACCGGTTGTTGGTTTCGGCCCCAGTGGAGGATTTCCCCAGGATCGAAGAAACGATCCAGACGCTGGCTTCGGAGGGCCAGATCGTCGAGACGGTCTACGACTTCATCGACGTGGAAGGCGGCAACGCCGACGCGATCGTCCCGGTGGTCGAGCCGATCCTGCAGGCCAAAATCAATGAGCTGATCGCCCGCGGCGAGTTACCCGGCGTCGAGGTCGCAGCCCAAAAGGGCAAGGGCGGGCCGGCGAGGCAGGCGGGCGTTCTCACCATCCAGGCCGACCCCCGCAACGACCGCATCGTTATCTCCGCGCCGCAAGTGATCGTGGCCGAGGCCAGGGCCCTGATCGGCGCGCTCGACCGCCCCGCGGACGACACCGAGCAAATCATCCGCACGATCAGGCTGGAGAAGACCGACCCGGAGGAAATGGCCAGCACCATCAACTCCATGCTGACCGGTCAGCGGCGGGCTCCGTCTCCTCGCCGGCAAGGCCGAGGGGAGCGGAGAGGCCGACCGCTGAGCATCGAGCCGGGCGGCGACAGCGTGCTCGACGTCAGCATCACGCCCGCCCCCGGCGGTCAGGCCGTCGTGCTGGTGGGGCCGGCCCGCGACGTCGAGGAGGTCGAGGGCTGGATCCGCGACCTGGACGAGACGGCCACCAGCCCCGGCAAGATCATCAAGGTCTACGACCTCAAGGAGGCGGACGCGGAGCAGGTGGCCGACACGCTGATGGCCGTCGTGGACACCGCCGGCGCGCAGGTCACGAAGCAGCCGAAGGCCAAGGCCACTGACCCGCTGTTTGACGACTGGGACGTGGACTTGACGATCAAGCGCACCGGAAAGGACCTGTACATCAGCGCCGACACGCTGGCCGGCACGATGCTGGTGGCGGCCACACCGGCCAAGATGCGCGAAGTGGACGACATCATCACGCTGTTCGTGGGTGACGAAGAAACCGCACCGATCGTCGAGCCCGCCCAGCCCGTACCGTACATGACCTATGAGTTGCAGACCGTCAAGGCGTCCGACGCCGTCTACACACTGGAGAACCTCCTCGATGTCCTATGGGTGCCGCCGGACGACAAGCCCAAGGTGGACTACATCCCCTTCACCAACATGCTGGTGATCAAAGGCAAGCCGAACCGTTTCAAGGAAATCGAGGACCTGATCGTCAGGCACGTGGACACGGGCACGGGCCCGATCGCCTCAGGGCGAGCGATCATCCCCACCCCCGGCACGAGGATGACGGCCGAGGACGCGGCCAAAATGCTCATGCTCAAGCTGATCGAGCAGGGGTTCGACGTCGAGATCAATCAGCTCAATCCCGAGGAGCCGATCGGCAGGCTCGAAGAGGTCAACCCGTGCATCCTGCCGCCCTCGGCGTTCGACGCGGTGAATGCGGCCGTGCTCTCAGTCGCCGGCCAGGCGAACGAGGATGACCAGAAAACGAGTGCGGACGCCGTCTTGCAGGACTTCGCGGAAGCTCTAAAGGGCCAGGAAGAGACCGCCGGCGCCACGTCCGATGAAGCCACTGCGAACGACGACGCCGTCGAGAAGCCGAAAGCGGACAACAAGGTCCACATCCGGTGGGACAACAAGAGAGGCGTGCTGGTTGTCGAGGGCCCGCACGGCGCGATCCAGGGCGCAGAAGGCCTGATCGAGGACATCAAGGAGGAACTCAAGGACCTTCCCGAACTGCCGGACATCCGCATCTTCCGGCTCAAGCACGTCGATCCGGTCAAGGCCGCCGACGTCCTGGACACCATGTTCAACAACAAGCAGCAGCGGGCCGAGCAGCAGCAGGTGCTCCGCATGCAGCAGCAGTTGGCGCGCCAGCAACAGGCCCAACAGCGACAGCAACAGCGGCAGCAGCAACAGCAGGGCAAGGAGGGGCAGCAGCGGCCGGGTGAGCAGCCGGACCAGCAGGAACAGCAGATACAGGTCCCGCAGATGCCGCAAATGGCCCTGACCGCCTACCCCAACCCGCGCGACCGCACCATCATCATCCGGGCCGCCACCGAGGCCTTCCCCTCCATCATCGACCTGCTGGCCACCATCGACAAGGAGCCGACCGCACCGCTGGACTACAAGATCTTCACGCTCACCAACCTGGTGGCGGCGGAGGTCGAGGAACAGATCAGGGCCATGCTCAAGATGGACACCCGCGGCACTCGGAGCACGGCCGGTCGGCGCGGTCAACCTGGCGGCGCCCAGGTCGTGGACGAGATGCAGATTCAGATGGAGACGCCGGGCGGTGAGGCCATGGCCGTCAGCGGCGCCGAGATCACCATCACCAGCAACGCTACGACCAACACGCTCTTCGTGATGGCTCCCAAAGAAGCCATGGACCTGGTCGAGCGCTTCATCAACGACATGGAGCAACTGGAGAGGCCCGACTTCGTCACCAAGACCTACGACCTGAAGAACGCCGACGCCATCGAGGCCGTCTCGCTGCTGGAGAAGATGTTCGAGGCGTCCAGCCGCGGCCGAAGCCGCAAGGGTGGCCCCGCACAGGAGGGCTTCGACCCGACCGGAATCAACGCCCCCACGTTCCTGGCCGACAGCCGGACCAACTCGATCATCGTGCGGGCCCTGGAGATCGACCTGCCCAAGATCGAGCCGCTGATCGAGCAGTTGGACGTCGCGTACGACGCCGACGCGATCCAGGTCTACCGGCTGATCAACGCGGACGCCGAACAGGTGGCCCGGACGCTGGAACAGATCTACGGCGCCAAAGGCGGCCGGGGCAAGAGCGCCGCTGGGGCCGACACGGTCCGAATCGTGGCCAACCCCGACGCCAACGCGGTTTTCGTCGCCGCCCCGCCCAACATCCAGACCCAGATCAGCGAGCACATCGCCGAGCTGGAACAGATGGCCAACGCCTTCGCCGAGCCCAAGGCCATCAAGGTTGCACTGGGCACGCCGAGCGAGATCGCCAAGACCATCGACCAGGCCCTGGGCGGGGCCAAAGGCAAGTCCACCTCGCGCGTGCGGATCATCGGCGACGACGTGGGCAAGCAGCTTCTGGTCTTCGCCCCCGAGGAGATGATGCCACGGATCGAATCGCTGGTGCAGAAACTGGACCAGCCGCCCACCGACGTGGACATCAGGATCTATCCGCTGGAGCACGCCCAGGCCAAGGAGATCCTCCAGGGACTCAACGAGATGGTCAGGGCGCTGCTAACCCAGCTTCGCAGCAAGAACATCCAGGTGGACATCTTCAGTGCCACGGCCGACGAACGGTCCAACTCGCTGGTGGTCATGGGCGGGCCGATGACCTTCATGATGGTGGAGAAGGTCCTCAAGGACCTGGACATCCCGCCGCGCGACCCGACGCAGGTGGTGACGGCCATCTACCAGCTCATCAACGCCAGTGCCCAGGAGGTGGCCCGCAACATCAACAGCGTGTACGGCCAGCGCAAAGAGAAAGGCGTCGATCCGCCCAAGGCGGAGGCCAACCCGTCGGGCAACGTCGTCCTGGTCCGCGGCACCAAGGCCCAGGTGGACGAGATCTACGAGCAGGTGATCAAGCCGCTCGAGGAGAGCATGGTCACCACGGCCGCGGAATTCACCGACAAGCGCATCCCGCTGACGTACGCCCAGGCCGATGAGGTGGCCCAGTCGCTGAACCAGTTCTTCAACGAGAAATTCCGGGCGATCAAGGGAGTCAAGAACATCAAGCCCAGCGAATTGATCGTGTCGATCACACCGGAGGTCAACAGCAACTCGCTGCTGGTGACCGCGTCCGATACCAACATGGCCCTGATCGAGGAACTGCTCCCGGAGATGGACCGCGAGGACATCGGCACCAAGTCGGCCCGAACGCCCGAGATCTACGTGGTGAAATACGCCGACGCCGGCGCAGTGGCCAACGCGATCAACAGCGCCTTCCGTGTGTCCGGCAAGCAGGCGGAGCGCGACCGCGTTCAGGCGGTGGTCGAGTGGGCCACCCAGTCCGTCGTGGTCATCGCCAGCGCCGACAACCAGGAGGAAATCCGCACGCTGATCGAGGGCCTTGACCAGGACACGGGGAAGGGGAGCGTCCGCAACGTCTACCGCTTGCAGGAGGCTCGGGCGTCCGACGTGGCCCGGATCATCGACCAGACGCTGCGCGCATCGCGAGGTACCACGCGTAAGGGCCAGCTTCCGGTCAGCGTCGTGGCCAATGACGCTCTCAACAGCCTGGTCATCGCCGGCACCCAGCAGGAATACGACGACATCCTCCCGCTGGTCCAGGAGCTGGATCAGCAGCCCACCGAGATCACCGGCCTCGAGCCCCGGGTCTACGTGCTCAAGTATGCCGACCCCGCGTCGCTGATCGGGACGGTGCAGAGCGCTTTCCCGAAGCTCCCCGGCCAGAGGCCGGAAGACACGGTGAAGGCCGCGTACACCTGGGGCACGGCAGCGTTGGTCGTATCCGCGTCTCCCGAGAACCACGAGAGGGTCGCCAAGCTGCTGGGAGAGATTGACATCGAGGGCGCCGTGGGGCGCAAGGTGCACCTGATCGCGCTGGAGTTCGCCAACGCCGACGACCTGGCCAGCAAGCTCGGTCAGTTGTTCGGCCGGACCACTCGCCAGCAGCGCGACCAGCAGCCCATCTCCTTCACCTCCGAGCCGGGCAGCAACCGGCTGCTGGTCTACGCCAATGATCAGGAGATGGAGGAGATTCGCCCGCTGATCGAGTCGCTGGACATCAAGCCGGAGTTCGAGAAGAACCGCGTCTTCAAGTCCTTCCAGCTCACCTACGCCGAAGCCTGGGAGGTCAAGGGGCTGATCGACGAGTCGTTCCGCGTCCCGACCCGCAATGCCAGCCCGCGCGACCTGGTGACAACCATGGCCGCCTGGGCATCGAACTCCGTCGTGGTCACCGCCTCGCCCGAGAAGATGGAGCAGGTGGGCAAGCTCATCGAGGAGGTGGACCAGAAAGACGCCGGGGGGCGCGACGTCCACGTGTTGAACATCAAGCACGCCGACCCCGAGGGCGTCAATCGGTCGCTCAACGACATCTTCGGACGCAGCACCGCGGGGCGGCGAGGGCAGACCATCTTCATCGCCCATCCCGAGGGATCGGACACGATTCTGGTCCGAGCCAACGAGAACGAGTTCGCCCAGATCAAGGAGATCGTCGAGCAGCTCGACATCAGCGAGGCCGAGATCGGCGGCGAGATCAAGGTCATCCCGCTGCAATACACCGACGCCACCGAGACGGCGGAGATTCTCCAGGAGTACCTGCGAAAGCCCGGCACGGGCGGTCGCGGGCGCGGCGGAGAGCTGGCCGGTGACGTGCGGATCAGTACGGCCACCGCCACCAACGCCCTGATCATCTCGGGCGACAAGGAAGAAATCGAGCACCTGACCAACATCATCGCTCAGATCGACGTCGAGATCGAAGACGCGGTCAGCGCCCCGAAGATCATCAGGCTGCAATACGCCCAGGCCTCGGAGATTCAGCCATCCCTGGCCGAGTTGTTCGAGGAGCAGCGCGGGCGCGGCGGCCGCGGCGGGCGAGGCGGCAGCACGATGATGCCCCCGGTCATCGTGGCCGAGGACGGCACCAACTCGCTGATCATCCGGGCGTCGGCCATGGACTACCGCCAGATCGAGAACTTGGTTGCCGAGATGGACCGGGAGGACGCGGTGGTCGGCAACGACATCAAGATCATCCCGCTCGACCCGGCCATGGACGCGGCCGAACTGGCGGACGAACTGGACCGGCTTTACAGCGAGGTCGAGAAGAACCGCGGGCGCGGGCGCCGGGGCGGCACCGAGCCGCAGCGGGTGGCCATCGCGGCCGACGTCCGTACGAACTCGCTGATCCTGATGGGCCCGCGGTCCAAGTTCGACGAGATCGAGACGCTGGCCCGGGATATGGAGGCGCTGGGTCCGAAAGGCGGGCGGATGTCCACCGTCATCCGAATCAAGCAGCGGGACCCCGAGGAGATCAAACGATTGCTCGATCAGATGATCGAGGAGAAGAAGAGCGGCAGCACCGGGCGCGGAGGACGCCGCCGCTAGAGAGAGCCAAAGAGGGATAGAAGCGGACGGTGCCGCGGGCCTTGGAGCACCGGGATCGGCCCGAACGGCCGGCAACTGCTCCAGGATATTTACGCTGGCTGGAAGCGGCCGGCGACGCCGATTCGTGTAGAAGGAAACGGCAAAGGAGCGACGAAGTTCGCGGCTCGGAGCCACCCGTCGATCGCCCGGCGCGGAGACGATCGACCCGCCCCGGGCACACTGCCGGGCATGGAGGCCCACGCAGAAAAGGATTGGAACCCATGGTTAAAGCGTTCTGGCCCATCGCGTTCTTGTGCCTGCTGACGGCTGCGGCCTTCGCCCAGGAGGGCGACAAGGCCAAACAGGACGACAAGGCCGATCAGGAGGCCATCAAGGCCCTCATGCGGCAGGTCCTGGCCGACGAGGACCAGCAGGAGTCCACGCCGCCACCCGAGGCCCGGGAGGAGCCTCCCAAGGCGGTCGCCATCAAGGCCGTCCCCCCTGCCCCACCGCCCGAGATCGAGTCCACCGAGATGAACCTCTCCGGCGCCGACGTGGGCATCAGTGTCGTGGGGTCGGACCTGGTGATCACGGCCAACGAGCACGACATGGCCATCCTCCAGGAACTCATCAAGCGTCTGGACGAGGAGATGCCCAGCAAAGAGCTCCGGGTGGTCTCGCTGCAGAACCGTCCGGCCGCCGAGGTCGGCAGGACCCTTCAGGAGAGCCTGCGCGAGCTGTACGTGGTGGGCAAGCGCGAGGAGCTACCCGAGGAGCGGGTCACGGTCACGGCCGTCTCGTCGAACATCCTCCTGATTGTCGCCCCGGGGCCGAAGATGGAGCAGGTGGTCACCATCGTCGAGGCCATCGATGCCGTACCGCCGGAACTCCAGACCGACTTCATGGTCTTCACGCTCAAGAACCGCAAAGCCAGCGAAGCCAAGATACGCGTCGAGGAGATCATCGAGAAGCTTCAGCAGCGGCAGGGTGCCCAGCAGGGCGAGCAGATCACCGTCGAGGCCAACGACGCCAACAACACCCTCATCGTCTTTGGTCCGCTGTCCATGCAGGATCGTATCCAGCAACTGCTGGATCAGATCGACGCCGAGTCCGTGCCCGGATACGGCGAGTTGAAGTTGGTCGTCTTCCCGCTGCTCAACGCCGATGCCAACGACCTGGTCCGGATGTTCGAGGAAATGCTCGCGGCGGCCGAGGCCCGCGAGGGCGTCCAGGAGACCATCCGCCGGCTCATCATGCTCAAACGCGTCAAGGGGCAGGAGCCGATCGAGCTGCCGCCGCTGGACCTGGAGAAGACGTTGCGCATGATTGCCGACGAGGGCAGCAACTCGGTGATCGTGGCCACGGTCGAGGAGAACATCGACCCGGTTGGCGAGATCATCGGCCTGCTCGACGACGTGCCGTTGAGCGTGGAGATGGGCATCCGCGTCTACCCGTTGCAATTCGCGGACGCCGAGTCCGTGCGCAACGCCGTGGAAGAGATGTTCGACAAGGGCAAGGAGCTGCCCAAGGCGGCCGAGCGTGGAAAGGACATCGACGGCGCCGTCCCCACTACCCCGGAGGGTGAGGCCCTGGTCTACAAGGTCGGGCTGGTGGCCGATCTGCGAACCAACACGCTGTTCGCCTCTGGGCGCCCCGTGCAGCTCACCCTGATCGAGCGAATCGTGCAGGAGATGGACCAGCCGGCCACCGCCCTCAAGTTCCCGCTACGACTGCTCTTCTTGGGCGAGAACCTGGACGCCACCCGCGTCGGCCAGATTCTCGAGGACCTCTGGGAAAAGCGCATCGAGGCCCTCGAAGCCCAGGACGCCGGCAACGCCGCCGTCGAGCGGGAGCGCGTCTTCCTGGCCATCGACCTGCGCAGCAACGCCCTGATCGTCTCCGCCTCGGAAGAGAACTACGCCGAGATCACCCAGATCGTGCAGAAGCTCGACACGGCGCCCGACCGCCTGATCGACCAGATCCGGATCATCAACTGCAACAATACCTCGGCCGGCGACCTGGCCAGCAAGATCGAGGACCTGTGGCAGCGCAAGGCCGACCTCCGGCGCGAGGGCGACATCCCCGAGGACCTGCCGGTGATCGTGGCCGACCAGCGGAGCAATTCGCTGGTCATCGCTTCGAGCCCGGAGGACTTCGCCGAGATCACCCGGCTGATCGACAAGCTCGAATCCCAGCCGCTGGCCCCCATCGCCGGCATCCGGCTGATCGCCCTGAAGAACAACGACGCCTCCGAGATCAGCCAGATGTTCGAGCAGCTCTTCGAGGAGCGCATGCAGCAGCGCCTGGCCTCGGGGCAGGACGAGAACCCGTCCGACCGGGTCGCCCTGGCCTACGACGCGCCGACCAACACCATCCTGGTGGCCTCGTCACAGGAGAACTACGAGGAGATGGTACGGATCGCCGAGATCCTGGACGCCGAGCCCGACATCGAAGGCGTGGTGCAGACCTTCGTGCTGGAGTTCGCCGAGGCCACCCCGGTGTCCGAGAAGATCAAGGAGCTGTTCGATCAGGGCCTCTACAACCCCACCACCGGCCTGGACAGCCAGTTGACCGAGGAGCGGATGAAGATCGCCATCGTGGCCGACACCCGGGCCAACGCCATCATGTCCATTGTCGGGCGCCTCATCGAGCAGATGGACGCCAAGGAGCCGCCGCTGCAGGAGAACACCCGCCTGTTCCAGCTTCGCTACGCCGACGCGGTCAAGCTGACCGACATGCTGGAGCGGCTGTTCGAGGGCATGCGACAGAACGCCCCCGATCCGGACATTTTCACCGAGCCGACCATCATCCCCGACGACCGCAGCAACATGCTGATCGTCTCCGGCTCGCGCGACGCTCTGCAGCGGACCGACGATCTGATCGCCCAGCTCGATCGCGAGGCCGGTCCGCCCACCTCGATCTTCCAGGTGTACGCCCTGGAGTTCGCCAGCGCCGTCAAGCTGGCCGCCGTCATGCAGGACATGTTCGACAAACGCTCCGAGGGCGTCAGCGACGAGCGCACGCCGATCAACATCTTCGCCGACGAGACCAGCAACATGCTCATCTGCAGCGCCGCCCGCGAGGACCAGGCCGTCATCGAGAGTCTTCTGAAGCTGCTGGACAAGCCTTCGACCATCGCCCGGCAGTTCAAGATCTTCCCGCTCAGGCGGGCCAAGGCCGAGCCCCTGGCCGACCGTCTCGACGAGCTGTTCCAGTCCCAGGCCGAAGGCGCCGCCAGCGGTGCCCGGGCCCACGCCATCGCCGTCCAGCCCGACGCCCGAACCAACTCGCTGATCGTCTGGGCCTCGCCCACCGAGATGGAGAACATCGAGACGATCGTCAACCGGTTGGACACGGCCCAGCCCGCCATGGAGATGGGCATCCGCGTCGTCCAGCTCAAGCAGGCCCTGGCCGAAGACCTCGCCCAGGTGCTGCAGGATTCGCTGATCGGCGAACGCGGCGGCGCGGGCACGGACAGCGAGGCCGTGATCGTCTCCTACATGGCCCTCAAGGACGACGGCACCCGCGAGCAGCGCAAGCTGCTCCGCCAGGACCTGACCATCACACCCGACCAGCGGACCAACACGCTGACGGTGATGGCCCCGGCCGACAGCATGGACATGCTCGAGGCCCTCATCCGCGACTTCGACAAGATCCGTCCGCAACTGGCCGTCGTGCAGCTCTTCCCGCTGGTCAACGCCGACGCCGAGGAGGTCGTCCAGCGCCTCGAAACCCTGTTCGAGGAGCAGGCCGGCGAGGACGTGCAGCAGCAGTTGACCTTCGGCGGCGAGGGCGGCGCCATCACGGTGGGCGTCGGTGGAGAGACCGGCGTGCGCCAGCAGCTCCGCTTCGCGGCCGACCGGCGGACCAACACCGTCATCGCCGCCGGAGCGGAGGTGGACCTGGCCATGGTCGAGGAGCTGATCTACGCCCTCGACGCCCGCAGCCCGGACGACCGCGTGCAACTGGTCTACGAGGTGAAGAACACCACGGCCGAGGCCCTCACCGAGGCCATCCGCCAGTTCGCGGAAGCCGAGCAGGAGCGTCTCCGCGAGTTGGAGGACGAGGCCTCCGCCCTGCAGCTTGTCGAGCGCTACGTGACGGCCATCCCCGACGAGCAGAGCAACAGCGTGGTGCTGGGCGTCAGCCCGCGGTACTACGATCAGTACATGTCCATGATTCAGGAACTGGATCGGCCGCCGCCGCAGGTCATGATCCAGGTGCTCATCGCCGAGGTCACGCTGGACAACCGCCTGGACCTGGGCATCGAGTTTGCCGAGCAGGACCTGCTGTTCACCTCGAACGCGGTGGCCGGCCCGAACGGCACGGTCGAGGGCAGCAACTTCGACTTCGTCCTGGGCACCGACCTGGGCGCCGGAGCCGGCGCCCTGGGCGGGTTCAACTTCACCATCACCGGCGAGGACTTCAGCTTCCTGCTGCGGGCCCTGGAGAGCGACAGCCGGCTCGAGGTGCTCTCCCGCCCCACCATCATGGTCGAGAACAACGAGACGGCCAACATCACCATCGGCGACCGCGTGCCCATCGTCCAGGGCTCCACCTTCACCGACGCCGGCAACACCAGCACCCAGGTCTCCTATGAGAACGTGGGGATCATTCTGGACGTCACTCCGCACATCAACCCGGACGGCTACGTGAACCTGGAGATCCATCCCGAGATCTCGCAGGTCAGTACCTCCAGCGTCCAGCTCACCGAGGGATTGCAGGCTCCGATCTTCTCCGAGCGGTCGGCCGAGACCGTCATCACCGTCAAAGACGGTGAGACGGTGGTCATCGGTGGGCTGATCACCAACGCGGAGACCGATTCCGAGACGAAAGTGCCCATCATCGGTGACATCCCCGGCCTGGGCGTGCTCTTCCGCACCACCAGCCACCAGGTCCGCAAGACCGAGCTGTTGATGGTGCTGACCGTGACCGTCCTGCGAAACGAGGCGGACACTCGGGCCATGTCCGTCGCGCAGCGGGACAAGACCGGCCTGCTGGAGAACATCAGCCGCAATCCGCTGATGGAAGGCCTCAGGATTCGGGCCGAAGACCACCTGGCCCCCAAAGAGACCGGTAAGGACGACGAGGAGCCTCAGGTACGCCCCGATCGGGACATCTACGGTCCGACGCCGGACGTGTACGGCCCGCCGAGCGAACCGACCCGCGTCGAGCGGCCCTCGTTCAGCAACGACCCGGTGGCCCGGGTGTACGGCCCGCCGATGCCGCGGCCGATGGTCGGTGGCGGGGTCAGCGACATGCGGGGCGCCCGGCTCGCGGCCAGTCGGCTGGCCTCGACCGCGCCGCAGTCCCCATAGTCAGGAGGCGACGGTGAGTCGGTCACGGTTCCATCGCTGCGCCGCCGGGTTCCTGCTGCTGTTAGCGGGCGGTTGCTCCCAGGGCCAGGGCTGGAACGCGAAGACCCAGTCCACGGACAGTCCTTCCCTTGTGCCACCGGAGGACGTCGGTCAGGTCATCTGCCTCTACCAGCCCCCTTTCTTCCGCAGCTACGATGCGGAGGGGGACCGCAACCCCGAAGGGTTCAAGTTCAACATGTACCTGCGGTCGCGCAAGACCGGCCGAGGAGCCTTCACCACCGGCAAACTCCAGACGCGGATGTACCGCCTGGACCACCAGCCGGACGGGCCCATGCAACGCACCGAAGCCTGCGCCTGGACGCAGGATCTGGCGGACGTCCCCCGCACCACCCGGGAGTTCGAGTTGGGTTGGGCCTACGTGCCCCACTTCTATTGGGGCAAGGCCGACGTGCTGGGTAGTGAGGTCGAAATCGTCAACTGGTACGAGGCCCCCGACGGGCGCAAGGTCTACGCCCAGACACAGAGGACGCAAGTGCCGGCGCGGAGGTAGCGATCCGCCCGCCGGCCGATGAGCACAGGAGGTGCACGGTGACGCTTGCCAGGATGGCTTTAGCGGCCGGGCTGCTTGCTGCGACGGCCGCGACCGGGTGCCGCGAAAACGCCCCACCCACACCAAGACAGGCCCTGGCCGAGCCGACGTCCCCCGCGCA
>Ga0307380_10006913_pt1 | contig 14827 bp, 15 predicted proteins | sample UN3MG_FD_202239 | JGI IMG/M metagenome (GOLD analysis project Ga0307380, IMG submission 202239) | Soil microbial communities from Risofladan, Vaasa, Finland - UN-3 | ecosystem: Environmental > Terrestrial > Soil > Coastal area > Acid sulfate soil | place: Finland: Risofladan, Vaasa | collected... | reverse complement strand
ACTGCTGTAGTTCTTGTAACGCTCGATCTGCCCGGATAGAGCCGCCACCGCCTTGGTGGTCTTGTGCAGCTGTCCCGAGTAGCGAACGACGCGCTTGAGAAGATCGTCGCGAAGCAGCTCTTTTATGAGGAAATCCTGGGCGCCCGCCGAGATTGCCTTGGAGCCGCCAGCGGGATCGTCTACCACAGCGACGAGCGGCAGATCCGCGTTCTGCTTGAGCTTATGTATCCTGTCCCGAAGATCTCTCTCTGACGCGCCGCTACAGTCAAGTACGACAACGTCGATATCGTTATGGACGACAAACCGCAGTGCCTCTTCGACATCCTCTGCGAACAGGAGCTGACACCCTTCCTGCTCTTCGATCTTGAAAATTGCTCTATCAACTCCCACCAGAAGTACTTGCACGAGTTTATCCTAATCTCTCCGATCGAGGCCGTCAAGAAAGCTTGTCTGATAGTGATACCTATCCTTAAAAAAAAAATTCTATTGCAATACCAACAGAGTCCATGGCAATATCAGTGTATGCACAAACCCAAAACTGCGGTCCTAATCGCCGTATTGGCTGTGATATTTCTGGGGAGTTCCTGTTCCATCAACAAACTGGCCGTCAATTTCGTCGCGAAAACCGTCTCCTCCGGCGACAGCACCGTATTCACCGGCGAGGAGGATCCTCAGCTGGTGGCGGATGCTCTGCCCTTTGCAATGAAGCTCTACGAATCGCTCCTAGAGCAGACGCCGGAAAACGAAGATCTTCTGCTTACCACCGGCAGCATATTCACTATGTACGCAAACGCCTTCATTCAAACCCCGGCGGGCATGCTGCCAGACAGCGAGTACGAACAAAAGCAGGAAATGCTGCAGCGGGCGAAAAAGATGTACCTCCGTGGACGAGGATACCTGCTGCGGGCCATGGAGCTGCGCTATCCCGGATTTGGGGAACACCTAAAAAACAATGAGTTGGAACAGGCCCTGGCGCCGACCGATGTCGAAGATGTGCCCTTTTTGTTCTGGACCTCCGCGTCCTGGTTGGGGGCATTCTCCACGGACACCTTCGACATGGAACTGCTGCTCAACCTTCCCAAGCCGATTGCCCTGTTGAACCGCGCCCTGGAGCTGGATGAATCCTACTCGGGAGGCATGATTCACGATACCCTTATTTCGATTTACGGCGCTCTGCCAGAGGCCATGGGGGGAAGTCAGGACAAGGCGCGCCATCATTTTGAGAAGGCCGTCGAATACTCAGAAGGTCTTTCCGCCTCTCCCTACGTCGCTCTTGCAAGCACGGTGTCCGTAGCCAATCAGGATCTTGAGGAGTTCCGGCAGCTCCTCAAGGTGGCAATCGCTATCGATCCGGACGCTAATCCGGACAATCGTCTGCAGAATCTACTGAGTCAGGAAAAGGCTCGCTGGCTCCTCGACCACGTCGAGGATTTCTTTCTCATAGATCTGGAAGAAGAGCCTTACGAGGAAGAGATCGAGGAGGGAGCATAACCTTGCAAACATCGAACTCTCGAAGATACAAAGTTCTCGCACTGCTGTTCATCCTGGCGGCTGGTATCTTCTTCAGCGCCTCCCAAGCCTCCGCCCTGGTGATCAAGGTGGGCAGCGTCGCCCCGGAAGGCTCGCCTTGGGACAAGGCTCTGAAACGCATCGCTCTAGATTGGCAGAAGATATCCGGCGGCCGGGTGACCATGAAGATCTACGGCGGCGGCATCGCCGGGGACGAGCCGGACATGATCCGCAAGATGAGAATCAATCAGATTCAGGCTGCGGCCATGACCGGCTCCGGATTGGGAAAGATCAATCCGGATTTCCTGGTCTATCAACTTCCCCTCTTGACTCAGAATGATGAGGAGTTGGACTATGTTTTCGAGAAGCTCCGTCCCAAGCTGGAGGCGCTGCTCGAGCAGAAGGGATTCACTTTCCTGGCTATTACCGAGTCGGGTTGGCTGCGCTTCTTCGCCAAGAAGAAGGTCATCACTCCCGCGGATTTCCAAAAGCTCAAGTTTTTCGTCATGGAGGGCAGTCCGGAGATCGATCAGGCCTGGAAGGCGATGGGATTTCATATCGTTCCCCTGCCGCCGAACGACGCCTTCGCGGCCCTGCAGAGCGGGATGGTGGAGGTGTTCTCCGCTTCCCCGTTGAGCGCAGCGGCGATGCAGTGGTTTGCCCTGGCGCCCCATATGACGGATATTTACTGGGCGCCCCTCACCGCAGGTTTGATCATCTCCAACCAGTCCTGGCGACGGATTCCCGCGGATCTGAGGCCGAAGCTCAAGGAGGCCACCCAGCGAGCCCTCGACGACCTGCAGGACGAAGTCATGGCCGTGGAGACACAGGCCATTGAAATCATGAAAGAAAACGGGCTGGTCATACACGATGTACCCCCTGCAGCTTTTAAAGAATGGGAAAGCCTGGTTGAGACCGGCTTCAGCATTCTCATCGGAGATGTCATCTCCCGTGACCTCTACGAGGAAGCGAAACGTATCGTCGAAGAGTTTCGGCAAAGATAATGCCTTCAGAAGAACCTCAACACCTGCCGGAAAACAGAACAATGCGCGGGCTCTTCCGTTTCGAAAACGGGGTCGCAGGGATCATCCTGCTGCTGATCGCAGTTCTGCCGGCGCTGGAAATCATCGCCAGACTGTTCTTTAAAACCGGAATCCACAGCTCCGCGGATCTGACCCACCACTTGGTACTCTGGCTGACCTGTCTTGGCGGAGCCATTACCTCCCGCGAGGGCAAGCATATCACCCTGTCGGCGGGGCTGGAGATGATTGGTGAACGGGTGCGAAGCTGGATCGTCACCCTTACCACGTTCATCTCCACCACGATTTCTTCGGCCATGGCCTGGAGCGCCCTCTCCCTTGTGCTGATCGGTTTCGATCCGACAAAAAAAATCGCCTTTATTCCCATCCAGCTTGCCGTAGCCGTCATCCCTCTGGGGTTCCTGCTCATCACCGTACGCTTTCTGACTCGTTCCCCCGTTCAAGGAGCAAAGCGGGGCATCGCCGCCTTGGGATGTATCCTGGGAACGATCATCGCCTTCAGCTCGGTGATGAACATCCTCTATACCCTGCTTCCCGAAGTTCCGATGGTTTTCAGCACCCTCGAGGAGGTGTTTTTCCGTATCGCTGAAAGAGTCGCCCTTGTGGGCGTCGGCGTCCTGATCGCCTCCATCTTCTTCGGTACTCCCATATTCATCGTGCTGGGCGGAGTCGCCTACCTGCTGTTCGTACGTTCCTTCGGAGCGCTGGAAGTGATTCCCAGCGAAGCCTACTCCATGCTCACCGGCTACAGCATCCCGGCGATCCCGCTGTTCACCTTCGCCGGGTTTATCCTCTCGGAGAGCAAGGCGGGAGAGCGCCTGGTGCGGTTGTTTCGGGCCTGGCTGGGTTGGCTTCCCGGGGGCCTGATCATCATGGCCGTTTTGGTCTGCACATTTTTTACCACCTTCACCGGCGCAACCGGAGTCACCATTTTGGCCCTCGGCGCCCTGCTGGCCTACGTGCTGGTCGAAAGCGGCCGTTATACAACGGACTTTGCCAACGGACTGATCACGAGTTCCGGAAGCATCGGATTGCTGTTTCCGCCCAGCCTGCCGATCATCCTCTACGGTGTGATCGCCCAGATCAACATCAAGCACATGTTCGTCGGCGGCATCCTGCCGGGCCTGCTCATGGTCATCACCCTATGCGGGATCGGCGTGATCACCGCCGTGACCCACAAGGTCAAGCCGGTTCCCTTTGAGATTAAAGAAGCGGCATTAGCCGTCAAGGATTCTTTCTGGGAGATCCTGCTTCCCGTAATCATCCTCCTCGGCTATTTTCTCGGGATCACCACCCTGGTGGAAACCGGCGCCGTCGCGGTGATCTATGCCCTGATCATCGCGGTGTTCGTCCATAGGGATATCTCTCTCAAAGACCTTCCCGGGGTTATGCTCAAGTGCATCCCCATCGTCGGCGGGGTTCTGATCATTCTGGCTGCGGCCAAGGGGTTGTCCTACTACATCGTGGACGCGGAAGTGCCGATGCGTTTGAGCAGCTGGGTCCAGGAGAACATCAGCTCGAAGTATGTCTTTCTGATCCTGTTGAACGTCGCTCTTCTGATCACCGGCTGCCTGATGGACATCTTCTCCGCGATCCTGGTCGTGGTTCCCCTGATCATTCCCATGGGAGCGGCCTTTGGGATTCACCCGGTTCACCTCGGGGTGATCTTCCTGGCCAATCTCGGGGTGGGTTATCTGACCCCGCCGGTGGGATTAAATTTGTTCCTGGCCGCCTACCGTTTCAATCAGCCGTTGGTCCGGATCTACAGGAACGTCATCCCCTTCTTCCTGGCCCTTCTGGCGGTGGTACTGCTGATCACCTACGTTCCCTGGTTCTCAACGGGGCTGCTCAGGTGGAGTTTCCTGACCCGTCTGCTCAACCTTTAACAGACGATGCAGGGCCGCTTTCCGGTTAGCAGCCCTACCCTTAGCCACCCGGTGGCTTGGATGACCCCGTAAATAAAAATCCAACAGTTGACAAAATCGATTTGATGCGATACATTTTGTAAATCTGAGATACAAGGAGGTTTCTACAATGCCAATAAGTCTTAGGATTCCCCCTGATAAAGAAAAAAAAATCCAAAAAATCGCCCAAAAAGTGGGCACAACCAAGACCGCTCTTATTCTTAATGCAATAGATGAAAAATTGGGTTTGACAAAAACCCGAGAACAAACCATTCGAAAACTCGCCGGTTGGCTATCCCACGAAGAAGCCGACGAATTACGCAGATCTGTTGATGCCTTTAATCAGATTGGCGAAGGAGATTGGGTTTGAAGCTCGTTATAGATACCAACATTTACTGTGATTACGCTGAAGGACTTCCAGGTGTTGTTGACTTTTTAGCTATCCATGGCGAAGAAGATATCTTTCTGCCTTCTGTTGTGATTGGCGAACTGACTTATAGTTTCATGAAAGGGAGCCGTCAAGAATTCAATGAAAGGAAGCTTCAGCAAATCATCAAAAAACTACAGATAGGAATCATCGACGTAAGTCGGGATGTCGCTAGAAAATATGCACTTATCTATTCATCTCTGGTTAACAAGAGAACCAAGATCCCGATCAACGATGTCTGGATTTCAGCATGCTGCATGGAAATCGGGGGAACTCTTTTAACAAGAGATAAACATTTCCAGCACGTTGAACAAATAGAGACCAAAGTTTTAAACATTTGAGCGTGGCTAATTTCGGTTGACTTCGGCATAGTCAGTTTCCCCGTCCCAAGAGTCCCATACGACATATCTACCATCACAAGGCTGCCTCTGACCAGAAAAGACAGGATGCGGCCGTGGTTTGCGGGACCCGGGCGGTCTATGGTGAGAATGCAGCCGACCCTGTTGTCATTGACGGGAAAGTCTTCTTCTCCAGTGGTGTGCACCGCTGTATCGAGTACGCCACTGGCAGGGAGATGTGGTGCCGACAGCTGGGTTTTGGATCTGTCATTGCCACTCGATGCATAATTTATTTTGCGATTCCCGTTGACAGCGGATCCGCAAAATAGTAGTTTCTTAATATTCCATTTGGAATATACCAAATAAACTAAGGTTGAAATGTGGAAAAAAAACTTATGTTACTGGGATTGCTGCGTGCCGGGGAGTCCCACGGTTACCGTTTAATGGAAATGCTGGACCGACATATCGGTTCATCTACTGATTTGAAAAAGCCTACCGCCTACCGTCTACTAGAGAAAATGATGCGGGACGGTTGGCTGATCTACCGCGATGAAAAAGAGGGACGACGGCCCACAAGAAGGGTGTATGCGATTACCTCTGAAGGAAGAAAGCAGTTTATCAAACTACTAAGCCGATCTTTGGAACGTTACCAGCCAGCTGTAAACCGGCATGACATCGGTCTGATGTTTGTAGATGCCCTGTCACCGGAGGAAGTGGTTAGGCAATTGAGGAAAAGACTGAAGATCATCAATCTGCACAGAGAAGTGTATTCAGGATTAATCAGTGAGCATACCGGTAGTTCCATACTGGAACATCAATTAAGTCATCTTGAAGTTGATTTCACTTACATCGAGAAGCTTATAAATAATTTAGAAGAGGAAGGAGCGAAATAGAATGGCGGAACAAATCGCTATCAGGACAAAGGACCTGAAGAAATATTTTAACGATGTGAAGGCCGTTGATGGAGTCTCCCTGCAGGCGCCTAAGGGCAGTATCATCGCCCTGTTGGGACCCAACGGCGCTGGTAAGACAACGACGATCAATCTGTTGACAACGCAGCTCATCCCGGACAGCGGTAGCGCGGAAATCATGGGATTCGATGTGGAGCAAAATGCAAAAGAGGTGCGCCGCAGAGTGGGGATTACGTTTCAGGAGACCAGCGTTGATCCCGCTCTCACGGGTCTGCAGGTTCTGTACTTCTCCGGTGAACTGTACGGCATGAAAAAGAAAGACATTCGAGAAAAGGCGAAGCAACTCATGGGAATGGTGGGTCTGATGGACGCAGCAAAACGAAAAGCAGGCACCTACTCCGGAGGGATGAAACGACGCTTGGAACTCGCCCGTTCACTCATGAACTCGCCGGATGTGCTGGTGCTCGATGAACCAACCCTGGGACTCGATCCCCAGACCCGTGCCAAGATTTGGGAGCATATCAAGGAGCTGAAAGAGGAACGGGGAGTGACACTGCTTTTGACCACACACTACATGGATGAGGCAGAGCAGCTTTCCGATTATGTCTACATTATCGATAACGGAAAAATCGTTCGTGAAGGCAGGCCGGAGGATCTGATCCGCGAGTTGGGAGATGATACGGTGCGATTATCGGGTGAAGGCGATGCGGATACGTTTGAATCCAACCTTGGCGAGCAGGACTATGTGCAAGCGCTGAGCCGATCGGACGACGAATCCTTCCACATTGGTGTGGATGCAGGTCAGAAGCGCCTTCCTCAGATATTGGCTCTGGCAGCGGAAACCGGGTACACAGTACGCGAAGTCGGGATTGACCGGCCCAGCCTGGGAGATGTGTATTTCAGTGCCACGGGTCGCGAGATCCGTGAATAACAGTAGAGCGAGGTGAATGATGAAAACAGCTTGGATAATTTGGAAAAAATATATGAGAAAAATGAGTGGGGGCGAATATTTGAGCTTTATGCTGCCAGGGATTATGGCGCTGACCGCCCTCGGGGGTGCAATAGGGGGCGGATTTACATGGCTGAGTGAGAGATCGACAGGATTAGTACGCGAGTACTGGGTGGCCCCGGTACCCCGGCTGGGTATTCTGATGGGGAACAGCGTTGCCAGTGTATCAAAGTCAATGCTACAAACTTTGGTTATTGTAGGGATTGGTTTATTGGCCGGTGCTGCGTTCTCAACATCCGTATTGGGTGTGCTGGGTGCCGTCATACTGGTGGCTGGTTTCGGGCTTGGCTTCGGCGGCATTGCCCTGTCCATTGCTTCGGGGACGGTAAATGAAGGGGCTTATCACAGTATGATCATGTTGCTTAATCTGCCACTTCTATTTCTGAGCAGCGCACTTTACGCATTGAAAACCCTACCCAAGTGGATGCAGGTGGCTGCCCGGATCAACCCCACCAGCTACCTCGTTGACGGGGTGCGTCAGCTTATGATGGGCAGTTCCGGTGACTTCCCCCTGTGGTTGTGTTTCACGGTGGTCTTGGGTTTCGGGTGTCTGTTTATGGTGCTATCCATAGGCGCTTTTAAGAAATCCCACCAGTAATTGTTACAACAGCAGCAGATTCTATTACTCCGGTATGGGGCAGAACCTTGTTGATATTGATAGAGACAGTAACCTGGGTTTAATTTATCATTCCTGTCTACGGGGGCATTCAGACTTTTCTGGGGGGGCAGCAATGGTGACCCTGATCTCGTCTGTTCTATGTTGGGGGAGGGGCTCAAGGTCTGGACACCGGAATGAAGTTAAAGGTGATCAGAATAAGAGTGAAGGTGAGTTTTTAAGATGGAACTCTCACTGGCATGCACTTGCTTTAGAGGGAGCATTCGATCAAGCCGGCCGTTTTGTCTATCTACTTATAGCTGATACGCAAAGAATGACTGAACTGTTTCGAAGGCTGGTTATCAAGTACTTTCAGGAGAAGAAATTCATCACTGAGTTGTTCGTCCAGGAATCACAGCGGGTTCAGTGTGGCCAACAACAGTATCAGGCTTTATGGAAATGACGATAAAACCAGAGAGGCTGGGCGCCCCCGCTTGATCCAGCTTTCTTGAATTGATGTTCTCTGTCCCCCCGCATGTCCTATGCTTTACAGAGGAGGCCTTTCTCGCTTCGAGCCCTTAGCTAAACGGTCCATCTCCGAGATTTCCATGGGATTTTATCCTATCATTACCCGGCAGTCCTCCCCCCGGTGAGCAGCGCCACAAGCACCAGGGCGTAGCACGCTGCGGCCAGAAGCAGCAACCGGGAAATGCCCCAGGTCATGGCCAGAGGCAGGGCAAGAATCGAGGCCACCACCGAAGCGATGCCGTTCGCGGCCCAACCGTAGGCCCGCAAGCGGGGCGAGCGCACCAGAAGGCGCAGCCCGACCGGAAAGGGCACTCCGACCAGAAGGGCGATCGGCCCCAGCAGGAGGAAGGACCCCAGAGCCTGCCCCGGACCGGATGCCTGCAGGAGCAGCTCTTCCAACCGACCGTAGAGTGGAAAGAGCGCCACCACGCAGACAACCAGGACGGCGAGCAGGGGCGGCAGAAAACGTGCGTTCCAGCGCGCCGAGAGGGCCCCTCCGATCCCCGACACGACCAGCAGCTCGGATAGGACCACGGTGAAGGCGATCACCGGATTCCCGAATACGAAGGTGTAGCCCTGAAGAAAAGCCATCTCCACGAACATGAAGCCGGCCCCGGCGGCCAGAAAGTACCCGATGGCCGCGCCAGGGCGGATCCCGGTCGCCTCTTCTTCTGAGTTCCGCGCCGGATCTCCCGGCAGCAGCCGGGGAAGGAATAGCAGAAGAACTCCAAGCATCACGGCGATCCCCAGAACCACGAGGACCACGGTTTCCCCGGACATAAACAATGTGTAGAAGCGACTGCCCGTGCTGCGAAACAAAGCCCCGAGTTTCAGCCAGCGAGTGAAGCGGCTGTGAAAGGGCCGGTCATCCCGAGCCGGAGCGATGTCCAGGTAGTAGCTGCTGTAGTACTCCTCCCCCCTCTCCTCCCGGAGCGCCTGATACAGCTTTTGAATCTCCTGGAAGTGATAGGCTTCGGCGAAGCTGTTGAATTGGTTCGCCTCCCGCGCCTCTATGCCTTCGTAGAACACCAAATCGAAGTTGAGCCGCCGGCAGAACTTCCGCAGGTCGGCGATCGAAGTCCGATCGAAGGGCGTCGGGGAACACAGAATGGTATAGCTGTCCCAGCCGCGAAGCAGGAGAATGTGCCTGCCCGGGTTTTCCACGCCCAAGGCTTCGAGGCCGGCGAAGGCCGCAGCAAAAACTTTCAGGATATCCGTGGGCGGCAGGAGCAGTTTTCGAGACAGGATCAAGACCCCCCCGGGAGTGAGGTGATCGAGGTAGGCTGTGAAAGCTTCGACGGTCAGCAGGTGCTCCTGGTTGAGGCTGGCCATCCCGGGAACCGAGGGACCCCAAGATTCCAGTTGGATGCGGTCGTAGACTTCAGGATCGCGGGCAAGATACTGACGCATATTGCCGGCAACGATGCCTATATTTGACCGGGCACGGCTCTCACTTCGCCCGCGGTACAGCTCGGCCGCCTCTGGTTGTTCGAGCAGCACGGTGATCCTCTCCGCACCTGCCGATACGGCGCAGGGCAGACTCAAGCCTCCACCCTGCTGCAGGATCAGCACCCTCTCCGGGCTCTCCTGTGCACGAAGGAGGTAGCCGGCGTAGGAATGGAGGTAGCGGCTGAACTCCAGTCCATCCTCCAGATCGTAGAGCACAAACAGCCCGTCCCCGTCCTGAACCAGAAAGGCCGCCTGCGGAAGATCACCGGAGTATTTCAAGCTCAGGCCCGGGGCGAAGCGAATGTACGGACTGTCCAGCCTGTCGAGGCGCCCCCGGATCGTATTGCTCCTGGCTACAACCGAGGTGTCGGGAAATTGCAGCACCTGGGGCAGTAGCTTGTACGGCGAAGGGTAGATCTCGAGAAGCCCTCCCCCTCTGTACAGGAGCGGGATACCGGTGAGCAGGAACAGCATCCCGGCGGCCGACAGGATCAGCCGGCGGGACCTGGTGCCTCGATTCCGTCGGAAGAAGGGAAGGACCAGCAGAAGCAGGGCGCAGCTGAACACGATCCGGCCCTCCCCCAGAAGCGGCAGCAGCAGGGTCGGCAGCAGGGCGCCCGCCGCGGAGCCGAGCATGCTGGTGAAATAGATCCATCCGGACTGACCGGGCAATCCGGAAAAGGCGATCGACATCACGCTTCCGGCGAAAAAGAAGGGAACCAACAGGACGAGAAAAGTAGCCAGAAGATAAGCTGCCTGCCGCCACTCCAGGGGCATGCGGAAGTAATCCAGGGGGATGTTCTTCACCAAGAGGAAGGACCCGCTGATGAACAGCGAGCAGAGAAGGAGCAGCACCAGAAAACGCTGCGAGTCCAGCGTGCGTACCGACCAGCCGGGCCGACGCGTCTCCACCAGGCTCAATACACTTCCGCTTGCAGCGAAGCCGAACAGGACGATGCTGATGACCATAAAGGAGAGGTGATTCCACTGGGAAAAGGAAAAAAAGCGGGTGAGCAGAACCTCGTAGCAGAGGGAGGTCAGGGAAACTGTGAATACGGCCGGAAAAATCATGCCGGTCGAGAAACCGTTACTTATACTTCTCAAGGGCTTTGCCGGTCATGGGAACGAACAGAACTCCGGTGATCTGCTGGAGCCGGAAGTCCTCGCCCTCCCTGGTGACCACGACCAGATTCTGATAACTGAAGGGATGTCCCAGGGGAAGTACGAGCTTGCCTCCGTCCACCAGCTGCCGGAGAAGCGGGGGCGGAACATGGTCAACCGCCGCGGTAATGATGATGCCGTCGAAGGGCGCCTCCTCCTCCCATCCGTAGTAGCCGTCGCCGTGGCGGGTACGGACGTTGCGATACTCCAGCTCTTCGAGGATTTCGGTTGCCCGTTGATGCAGGACCTCCTTGATCTCTATGGAGAACACCTCCGCCACCAACCCGGAGAGCACGGCGGCCTGATACCCGGAGCCGGTTCCAATCTCCAAAAGCCGGTGATCCGGCTGCACCTCGAGCAGCTCGGTCATCAGGGCCACGATGTAGGGCTGAGAGATCGTCTGCCCCTCGCCGATCGGCAGAGGGGAGTCGTTATAGGCGCTGTCTTGGATCCTCTCGGGCACGAACAGATGTCTGGGAACGGAGCGCATCGCCTCCAGGACGGCCACGTCCCTGACCCCCCGGGCGGCGATCTGGCGGCTCACCATATCGAAACGCCGCTGCCGCATCGCCCTGGGCTCGTCCCAGGCGCCGGTGCGGGGAACCGATGCAACGAAAATCAACGCGGCAACAAGAACGATAGTCAGAGCTTTGAGTTTCATCTCTATCTCCTTACTGTCCAGTATAGCCCAATTCGCAGTCTCAATGAAAAAAAGTTCGATGGTGCGGGATTGATTGGCAAAAACGTCGGAACCAAGTAGAATGACGACTTGGCCCGGCGGTGAGAAATGGCTGTAAAAATCGAGAAGGTTCAAACCAGAAAAGCGCTGCGGGAGTTCATCTACTTCCCGGAGAAGCTCTATCGCGGGGATCCGCTGTGGTCGCCGCCGATCTGGATGGAGGAGCGGCAGACCTTCACCACAAGGAATCTCGTCCTGGCCCACTCGGAGTACGCCCTTTTCCTGGCCCGGGAGAACGGTGAGGCGGCGGGCAGGGTCCTGGCCTATGTGGACCACACCTTCAACGACTACTATCATTCGAAGATCGGCATGTTCGGCTCCTTCGAATCCGTTCGCCGGCCTGGGGTAGCGGGGGCGCTGTTTGCCGAGACCGAGCACTGGCTGATCGGCCGGGGGATGGACACGATTCGCGGGCCGATAAACCCCGTGGTGGAGTGCTGGGGATCCTTGTACAGGGGATTCGAAAGACCGGCCACCTTCATGATGCCCTACAATCCCTCCTACTACAACGAGTACCTGGACGGTCTGGGGTATCACAAGGTCAAGGACCTTCTCGCCTTCGAGGTGGATACAAAGCAGGGCTATCAGGTCCCCGAGCGCTTCATCCGCTTCCGGGAGAAGCTCCTGGCCCGCCGGCCGAATATACGGACACGGCGTATCGACATGAAACACCTGACCAGGGATGCTGAAGCGATCTGGCGTATCTCCAACCAGGCGCTCCGCAACAACTGGGGCTGGGTTCCCTACGATAAGGACGAGCTGAAATCGACAATAAAAAAGCTCAAACCCATCGCCGATCCGGACGCCATCTGGATGATCGAGGATGCCGGTCAACCCGTCGGATTCTGTCTGGGCTTTCCCGATATCAACATTATCCTGAGACAGATCCGGGGCAGAATTCTGCCCTTCGGCTTCATTACCCTGGTCCGGAAGCGAAAACACCTTCAGGACTTCCGGCTCTTCGGTTTGGCCGTGCTGCCGGAGTATCACAGCCTGGGACTCGATGTGCTCCTCTACATGAGCCTGTTCGAAGCCCTCGCTCCTCGAGGTGTACGGCTGGAGGCGAGCTATGTCCTGGAAGACAATGCGAGTATGATCAATGCATTGCAGAAGCTTGGATTAAAAATTACAAAAACCTACAGGGTGTACGAAAAGGCGCTTAGCGCCGACCGCCATATTGATCGCTCGATGAAAGGAAAGAGTCTATGACTATAACTGGTATCGCTGATGAGGGCTCCCCGGAGCTGAAGGAGCAGATCCGAATCCACAAGACGCTGGGGTGGAACACCCTCGAGCTGCGTTTGATCGGCAAGACCAACATCTGTGCCATCGATGATGCTGCCTTCGACGAGGTGTATCGAACCCTTCAGGAAGAGCAGATGGGCGTGATCTGTCTGGCCTCCTCCATCGCCAACTGGGCGCGGCCCATCACCTCCGATTTCCAGATGGACGTGGAAGAGCTCAAAACGGCCATTCCCCGGATGCAGCGCCTAGGCACCCGCTTCATTCGGGTCATGTCCTATCCCAACGACGGAATGCTTGAGAACGAGTGGAGGAGAGAGGCGATTCGCCGGATGCAGGAGCTGGCACGGATCGCCGCTGACGGCGATGTGGTGATGGTGCACGAGAACTGCTCCGGCTGGGGCGGCATGAGCCCGGAGAACCAGAAGCAGCTGTTGGAGGAGGTGCACTCTCCCCACCTGCAGATCGTCTTTGACACGGGCAATCCCGTAGGCGAAGGGCATCCGGCCGAAGAAACCTGGGATTTCTATCAGACCGCCCTTCCCTTCATCAAACACATCCACCTCAAGGACTGCGCGAAGAATGAGAAAGGTGAGATCGAGTACACCTATCCGGGAGAGGGTCAGAGCATGGTCCGCAGGATCCTGAAGTCCTCCCTGGATCTCGGCTACACCGGTGCCTTTTCCATCGAACCCCACATCACAGCCCAGATCCACCTGGGCAAATCCACGACGGGCAAAGAGGCGGAGAAGGTCTACCTGGAGTACGGGCGCAGGACCAACGCCATGCTGGCGGAGTTGGCACAGTAGGCGGGGCTGAAATAATCGGTCACGATAGGTTCTATTTACCCGCTCACTTCCGGCTGCTCGATTGTATCATCTAAATTACCCTTATTTATGACCAATTCTTGGTTAAAATAACCCTTGATTTCAACCAACTGAATCTGTCGAAATCAACTTCGAAAAGAATCCTGACATAAAAGTCTGTTCCAAGCGGAGCCAACCCGGATCATGCGCAAATTTCCTGGTGACCCAGGGTACGCCCGTCATCCCTGTCGAGATGAAAGCAGGAAGAGCAGGTACACTATCTCACTGCATGTTTTCATAGAGTAAAAACAATCCAACCGAGACCCCCTGATCCGGAACAGGGGAAGAGAAAGATCCCTTTCTTGAATAAAAATGTATTTATGACTATAATATTGGTTGACTAGAAAGGAGACCATAGATGAAGGCGCTGTCTCTTTCGGAGGTAAAGATGAAGCTCAGCGAGCTGGTAGAGATCGTTCACTCTACAGACGAAGAGATCGTTATCACGAAAAATGGCCGACCTGCGGCAGTGCTGGTAAGCCCTGATGAGTATGAAAGCTGGAAGGAAACGGCTGACATTAAATCGGATGCCGATCTCATGAAGGAAATCAAGAACGGTATTTTGGCTCTGAAGACGAAGGGCAAGCTCTACACGCTTGAAGAGTTGCTTTAGCTAGCGATCCACTATTCCAGATGCAGTCAAAATATAAACTTCGCATTCCCGATGACCTGGCAGATTTTGTCAGAGACGCGCATCCTGAACTCAAGAGAAAGATTAAATCAGCACTGAAGCGCGTTCTATCGGATCCGTATTCCGGAAAATCATTGAGAGAAGAGCTCAAAGGATTATCGAGTTATAAGATCGGTCGATTCAGGATAATCTATCGTGTCGTCTCAAATCACGTTATTGAGATCGTGGCCATAGGACCCCGCCGGGTGATCTATGAGATTACTTACAGAATCGTGAAAAAAGAAGGGGCCAAGAAATAGGATTCCAGGCGGCTTCGGTCTGGCCGACTCAGTCTGTTTTACCGTTCAGGGAAAAACCTTTAGCCAGACAACGTTTGTTGATCTCGTTCAGATTTCTATGGCGGGCCGAAACGGCCTGGTCGAGAGTGGCACGTATGGAATCCAATGCGGCGACCTCGGGCTTGAGCTTGGCCAGAAGG
>Ga0307380_10006912_pt1 | contig 14828 bp, 13 predicted proteins | sample UN3MG_FD_202239 | JGI IMG/M metagenome (GOLD analysis project Ga0307380, IMG submission 202239) | Soil microbial communities from Risofladan, Vaasa, Finland - UN-3 | ecosystem: Environmental > Terrestrial > Soil > Coastal area > Acid sulfate soil | place: Finland: Risofladan, Vaasa | collected... | reverse complement strand
CAGGGCCGCCCAGGTGCCAGTCGCGGAGGTGTCAACCAATGCGTTGTGGAGGTCCTCCAAGAACGCATCGAGGTCCTCCATGTTCTGGTTGACCGGGTCATGCCAGCTGTCGATGAACTCCTGGAATTCAGGCAGCGTAAGCGAAAGGAATGTTGTCTTCTGCGGCATGATGCTTCCCCTAGTTTGACACCGTGATGGTCCACGTAATCGAGACCGTCACATCGTCCAATGGGTCGAATGACTGTGAGTTGAACGTCCGCGTTGACAACATCACTTCGTCTGCGTCTACGACATCCGGAACCGTCTGGTTCACCTGTTTTTTGTCCCCACCGAACGTGACGATTCCATCCCCGATAATCAGGGCCGCCTCGTTGATGACTCGCGGCGTCAGCGAATAGCTCGAGTCGTCCACGTCCAGAGAGCTGAAGCTCCCCACGAACCGAGCGGAGAAATCTGTCGGCTCACTGAACACCGAGATGTCCTGGCGGATAACCTCGTGAAACAGGGCCGTTCGTGCCGGCCAGGTCGCATCCGGGAGGATCGGGTTGAACAGATCCCCTGGGGGAACGCCGCCATCACCGACCGCCATCCGGAAAATCGACCCCGTGAACCCAGCGCCATTCGGTCCGATGAGCAAATCTCGAACTGCGGTCAGACCGACGTCCACGATGAAGTTGGGGCTTTCGTGCACCACCTCCTTGGGGCCGCCGTTGACCTGGCGCTCTACGAGAATGTGTCCACGGATGCCAAGCCCGTCGACGGCGTACTGCTCCCGCTTGAACTTTGGAGCAAGGAAATGTAGGAAGCGGGGCAAGCGCATGATTCACCTCAGATTTTAGTGGTGCCTCAACGGCACCGTCAATCTATCAGCTAGATTGCAAACACGTCAGTCACACCAGGGCCACCGTTGTCTGTGCGAACAACGGCCACAGAACCGATCTGGTGAGCCTGTGCGACAGGAACGCCGCCGGGCGCCGTCCCCACCTGAATCTCGCCATTGGCGATATCCGCATCCGTGATGGCCTGAACCTCGGCCCCGGAAATACCGATATCGATCAGCAGCATCGCCTTCACATCCTCGTCGGTCAGCATTGTAGACCCAAAGTCGGCATCCGTTTGCACGTTCAGGGTCGTGGGGGTCGTGTAGTTCGCCCCGTCGAGAATGATGTTGGGGTCTCGGATCGTCGGCGCATCGTGGTTCAGACGCGCCTGCTCCTCGGTGATGGCACGCCAGTCCAGCCCGGAGTCATTCACCAAATCTACGTCCGGGATATCCAGTGACAGCAGGTTGTCATTCTTTCGCTCGAGCACCGCATGCGTTCCGATGAAGTCACCGGTGAGGATGTGGATGACCGAGCCCTTCCCGATACCGGCCGCCGTGAAATCTCGCGACAGGTCCTGGAAGTTCCCCGCCGCCTGACTCCCAGCCCCCAGCACCGCTCCGAAGGTTCCGATCAGAATGTTTGAGCCAAAGGACTCAACCTGGTTGAACTCGTTACTGCTTACGGTGGTCGTCAGGTTCAGGATGGCGCTCAGTTCGATCTCGTCCTCACTGAGGATGATCGTCTCGTCCTCACTTACAGAGATCGAAAAGACGTACTCCGTCCACGCCGGCTTCATGTTGTCCAGGTACGTCACGAACTCCTGAACATTGATGAGCGATGTCACCGCCTCTGCCAGGATCTGCGGCAAAAAGAGGTGGTTCTCCAGCAATGTCAGCGCCCGGGTCTCATCCGAATCGCCTGGGCCAACCGAAGCATTCGAGGTCAGGAACCTGGAAATTCCTTCGCGTCCAAGTCGGGCCGCCACAAACCCGGGCTCGTTGATGCGGTCGATGATCCGAACACCGTTGACGAGACGCTGAAACCGAACAACCTCATCCCCTCGAGCCACTTGCGCCACGAGATTTGCCGGAATCGTGTAGCTCAGAATCTGCCCGCGTCCATCCTCGATCTGGATCTGCGTATCGCTCACTGAGACTACCGTCCCCGCGTTCCTTGCAAACGGAAGGCCCATCAGGATGTGCAGCCCGGTGACCAAGTTTCCGTGGGTGGATCCCGTCCAGAACGTGAACCATAGCCCCTGCAGGGCTAGCTTGTACTCTTCGGAGTTCTCCCGGAAGAAGTCGATCAGTACGCCGAAGTTTCGATAAGGCGTCTGGGCATTGATCTTCGTGACCTCCGCCCACAGGCTTTGCGTCCGCTTCTCTTCCGGCCCCAGCGTTTGAAGCGGCAGCGCTTTCCGGCTGGCGAAGATGCCACCGCGAACGATGTAATCGACCCCTTCAATCCAGACGATGCTCGGACCATCGATCAGGTCTTGAAGCAGGGGGATGGAGACAATGCTCTTGTCCACCCGCATCGCATACGGAAAGGCGGCGATGGTGTACACCACATCTCCGGACTGGGCGGCCGGGAAGGAGCCCACAATCTCCAGACTCGTCATGCCCGTCACCCGTAGCACGGTGTAGGTCCCCTCGTTCGGCCCCGAGGTGATGGTCAGAATCCTGCCTGGACTCACCCCGCCGAAGGTGTTCGTCGTATCCGTGAATGTCTTCAGGTCGACAAGGACTGCACCGTCACTGGACGACAGCGGAATCGTGGAGGTCGCATTGTACGTGTAGCCCGCCGTCACGGTGGCGCCCGACGGAATAGCCGTCGTCACCCCAAGGCGAGCCACCGAGACGTCCTCCTCGTCCACGACGTAATCGAGACCCTCGGTGTACTCTTCGTGGCCGTAGGAAACGCTGACGAGTGCGTCCGTCGGGATACGGCTATTGGGCGTGCGCTGGATCTCTCCGAGGGTCTCGTTGAGTGTGAAGTCGCGCTTCCGGGTGAACTCGATCTCCGCATTGCGAACCGAGATGGTGTTCGGCACGAGCTTGCCGTAGCGCAGCGTCCGCACCGTGTTGTCGAAGAATTGAATGCTCTCCGTGTTCGGGATGTTCCTCGTAGCGTTCGACACCGACAGGGTGTCAAAGAGAACGGCCTCGAACTGAAGCTGGGTCTCCGCACTCCCTGCAAGGACCACGGCCTCGGTTGTCACGAACAGATCCGCCGTAGCGTCATCCATCGTGTACTTGTTCCACCGCTCCGTCAGAAAGACGGGGACGTGCTCAATGAAGAGGGAGGCGTTCGCCTCCATCGTCTTTTGCTGCAGATTTCCACCGGCACGAACCAGGCCGCGCCAGTAGGTTTCGAACAGCTCTCGGTCCTCCGTGGGGAGCAGGTCCCACACGTCGTCGATGAACCGGTAGAGGAATGAGGCGGACAGGGACATCTCTAGTCCGTCGGCTCCGCACCGGACTGGTCTTGCCCGCGCAGGTATCCGTCATCCACGCCATCGGACTTCCCGGCCGTACCCGTTGGACCGAGATGGCCTGTTGGCACCCTGGACGGAAGGCGGGCGTTTTCCTTGATTCCTCGAGCAGTCGTGTCGGCCCGCCACGGGTAATTCGGATCTTCCGTCTCCGGGTGAACATCACCCACCGCCAGCTTCATCAGTTCGTCAGCGAACCCATCCATGAACCGCATCAGACCACCGTCCTTTCGAGCTCAACCTCTGCCGCAATGAACCGAGCAATACGCGGAGAAATTGGCTTGTCCGTTGGATCCGGAATCGGGTCATCGGGGATCCCCATGACACCGTTCGGATCCATGAACAAGAATTCCGTCTGTCCATTGTGGTGGTGAAGGATCCCTTTGAGCGCGGTCACGCTGTCCAGGTCCACCCGGACTGCTCCGTTGTCGTAGAGCAGGTCCACCAGGTCCGACGCCTCCAGGTCTTCGCCGCCGCCTACGTCGTTGATGAACGTCTCGACCAGTGTCGTCATCTCGGCCACTGTAACGGCCGTGGGTTCTGTCGATGCCGGGATTTGGTAAACGATCGGCTCAGGAGTCTCGATGAAGACGGGGTTGAAGTGACGCACCAACAGATCGGCCGCCTCCGTCCGGTTCTGCTCGTCCTCTACGAACGCCTGAAGCGCCGCAATGGCCGAGGCGTAGATGTAGTCCACCCGCACCGAGAACCCGAGGAACTCCAGGTTGAACTCGATGAAGTTGTCTTCCTTCTGGGAAAACCGAAGGGTTGGTTCGGTAACGACCAAGCGGTAGTCGGATCCGCCTCCGACCCCGAAGCCGCCGGTACCGAAGCCGCCGGTACCGAAGCCGCCAACGTTGTCGAGGAGCTCACCCGTGGGGTCGCCGGAGATGGGGTCAAGTACCGCGATCTGCACGAGCCGCATGAGTGGAACGTTGACGATGGTAAATGGCGAACGAGCCAGGGACCGAGCCGCTTGAATGACGTCGATACTGATCGGGTTGTGTTCGAACGCCACCGAGAGGTTGTCATCGATCGCATAAGTGACCACGGCGCCCGTTGGGAATCCTCCGGGGTCGGGAAACGCTCCGTAGATTTCGATCTCGTCGCTACTAATCTGATTTCTGACCGTGTAAACCCCCGCCATTGCAGCAGGAAACGTCACCGTCAAGATTTGGCCACCTTTCACGGACGCGAAGGCGCCGGCCTCTACCAAGCGTTTTTCAGTGGTGGCATTCCCGCTCACCCCCGTGACGTGCAGAATCGAAGACCCGGCAATCCGGGTCAGTGTTCCCAGCGTGTCATCGAGGGTGTAGTCGAACCCTTCGACGTAGGTGGCAAGCCCGTTGATGGACGTGACAACGGGGGCCACGTTGGTTCGATCAATGGCCCGCCGGCCGATGTCGTAGGCTACGTCTTGATCGAAGGCGATGACCGTGCCGCCGGCTGCGACTTGGCGCGTGGTGTCCACTTCGATGGACGTGATGTCGTCCTGCCCATCGGACAGACTGGCCGTCCGGACGTAGACATCGACGTTGCCGCCGATGTGCACGTTGTAGACGATGTCTCGCATCATCTCTGGGTCGCCAAACCCGATGGGTTGAATCTCTACGATGGTCGTGAAGTTCTCGGTCAGCGTTACGATGATGCCTCGGCCGGTCACCAGTGCTCGAACCGTCACTGCAATCTTGATGCGGTCGATGAGCTCGGTGTTCGTCTCCCTGGACCGCCCATCCTCTACGTCGAACAGGTTTGTCGTGTTGGCCACACCCGCAGGTTCTGCTTCCATCGAGGTAATGGAGCCAGCATCCACGTTGAATTCGGTGCCCGTATCTGAGGCGACGATGGGGATATCGATGTAGACCAGGCCGCCCTCGACGTTCAGGCTCATCTCCGCTTCGGTAATGGAGACCGCCTGCGAATTCACGAAGCGTTGGGAGCCGGATCCGCGAAAGACGAGAATGCCCTGCGATGCAGAGAAGTCCTGGGGCTGGAAGAAGCGGACTCGCTGTGTGGTCGAAGCGATCTCACCCAATCGCCGCTCGATATACACGTTGGAGGCGAGCCCGTCGACGATGTCCTCCGGGAACGCATCCGGGTCTGCCGATTCGAGGATTCGCAAGATCGACTGGTTGGACTGAACCCCCGACAGCTCGTTGATGATGGGCTGAAGGATGACGGCCAGCGGCTCGATCATCAGACTCGTAATGGCCGTCCCTCCGCCCACGTCGAACGTCGGATCGAACTCGAGCAACTGTTGAACGATGAGGTCTTGAACGGGAAGCGTCATGTGATCGGCACCAATGCTTGGCCAACGTCCTGATCCTCGTTGATGACGCCGAGGAGGACTTCCACCTGGTCCGAATCATCATTGAGCACGATGTCGATAAGGCTCAGGTCCCGAAGGCGTTCGGAGGGTGGCCTGGATGTATTCGCCTGGGTTTGAAGGATGTAGGTTCTCGTCCTCTCGATCATCAAGCGGATGTCGGCGAACAGCTCTTCTGGCTCATCTGGGTTGATGTTGCTTCCGATCAGCGACCGAACCCCCCCTCCTTTGCCTGGGCTGATGATAGACCGCCCGGGGTTGGTTAGAAGGACCAGACTCACGATCTGTACGAGCTTGTCGATTCCTTCGACGAACTGCGGCGGACGCGGCAACCCCAGGACCAGGGTCCCGTCGTTCCTTCGTGTGAACACTTTCAGATCAGCGCCCATGAGCGCCTTCTAGCATAACGGAACCCCTGCTCCCGGTCGTCGGATAAATTCGTCCAAGTCCGCAGAAAGACGTCCGTTCGCCCCCACCTGAAGTCGTTCAAGGTTCCCCGTCAGCTCATCGAACCCAGTACCAAGCTGCCCAAGGTTGAAGCCAAGACTTGTTGCAAGCGACGTGAGTTTCTCCACCAGGTTCTTGGCGGTCTCTTGCTTCTGCTGGAAGTCCTCGAGTGCAGCTCGTGCCCTGTCCAAGATCTTCGTCCCGCCAAAGTTGAAGTTGTCGGCACTGGTCAGGAGCTCGTTCGATCGCCGGGACTGAAGTTCGTCGCGAAGATTGGCAATCTCATTCCTCGTTCCGATGTCGTCCACCCCGTTCATGGCCTCCGTCAGACAGCTCACCGCCGTATTGACGTACGAAAGCCGGTCGAGCGTCGAATCAAAGAATTCACCCATCCTGCCAGCATCGAGCAGGTCTCGGCCTCGGTCGAACCCGACGGAATCGAGCAAACGGATCAATCGCTCAAAGTCCTCACGAAACCCCGTGTCGATTGTCAGGAACACCCGACAGGCGTCCTGAACATCTCGGGTCGCCTGGATGGACTCGTCGATGCGATTGCTTCCGCCGGTCGCTGCCTGGGCCACCAAGATCGAAAAGTTGGTCATGTCCGCTTCGGTGGGGGAGCGGTCGTCGAACAAGGAAAGGAGTTTTCCGCCTGACTTGCGGATACTCGTGACCAACACCCGCAAACCGATCATGTCGTCGACCCCGTTGGTCACGTTTGCCGAATCGATCGCATTGAGGGAGTCAATCAGGCCCTGGTAGGCAACCTGGAGCTCTTCCGCTTTCGTCGGCCCCTCCGACGAGCCGGCCTCAAAGGAGTTGCTCTGGACCCTCTCCGCGGTCACCACCATGCCCTGAAGCCGGGATGCCCACAGCAACGACAGCCGCGTCTGATCCCTGGTGCTCCCCGTCGCCCTCGCGGCATCCACCTGCGACTTCAGTGATTCCACCCGGTTGGCGAGGTCTCGAATGGTTCTGGCTCGAATTTCCCCTGCCCGCCCTGCCGTCGCAGACGATTTGAAACTGCTCAGAACGGACAGAATGCCTGTGATCTGGAAGTTGATGGCGTCGTTGACGCTGGTCGCTGCGCTGATCTCAGCGCCGAGAAGGTACTCAAGATGAGGGACCGCCAGGGCCGCCAACTTGACGTTCGAAGTCGAGACGTGGGAGGCGGATGTGGAGCCGGTCGTCAAGATCTTCGTCACGTCCAGAAGGCTCAGGTCTCCACCGGGTGGCGCCAGAATCCCCTCGGCTGTCGTGAGCGAGCTCACCGCCCTGAGCAAAGCATTCTCGTCGAACGCGAAGCCGCTAATCGACTTCCCGACCACTGCGATACGCAAGTCGCGCTTCGCACTGTCGAGCGCCAAGGAAACCTTTCCGAGCTCAGCGGAGAAGTCCACGACCGAGTTGCGCGCCTTGGCCAGCGCAGCCACGCTGTTGTTCATCTGAACGATGTGCTTTTTGATGCACCCGAGCTGAGAGATCTTAAGGTCCCCGAGCTCAATCACCTTCTCACACATGCGCTGGGCAATCGCGAACGGCGCCTCCTTCGAGAGTGCGAACATCAGCATCGTGTTGGAAACGACCTTCTCGGCCGTGTTCGCTGCCTGCAGAATCTTCCGCTTGGCCCCCGGGTTCGCCTCCGCCATGGCGTCCATCAAATCTTGGATCTCCCGGCGTACATAGGAGCCAGCCAGCCCGGAGGCTGCCGCTCCCATGCTCTCGACGATACTGCCCTCGCTCAGACTTGCAGCGTCATCCACCAATCCCTGGACATTCGTGTCCGCAATGGCTGCTAGTGGGTCAGTGACCGCCTGGGTGGCCGACACAATCTCTTCTGTCAGTCGGGCAATCTCGGTCGCCAAAAACTCTGGGAACACAAGGGAGAGACAGCCAATGGCGTTTGTTAGCCCTTCTTCGGTCGCCATTAGTAGTACTTCTCCACCCGCCGCCAGATCTGCTTCTTCAGCGCCCGGACCTTCTGGGGAGACACCTTCATCTCCTTGGCAATCAACTCCGCATCGCCACCGAGCTTCGGACGCCCATACATCCCCTCGGTGTATTCAAGAACCGTTTGCTGCTCTGGGCTCAGTGACCCATGCTCGAATACCAACCGGTCCAGGATTCGGGGACTCTCGACGCTCTGGTCTCCGACAAATCCCTCGGACCGAAGGTCAGCACGAAGCTCTCTCCGGAGGATTTCGATCTCCTTGGGTGCCAACACCATCTTGTCCGAAATCTCATGGGTCGATGGCTCCCGTCCCAAGTCCTCCATGAGCTGCGCGTGGATTCGCTTGAACTCCCCGATGTACTGCGTTCGGGTCGAGCTGATCTTTCCAATGTTCTGATATTTCTGGAGATAGCGACCCGTGTGCTGCATATGGGTCGTCACATGCGTCGAAAGCGCTGCCCCCTTGCTCGGGTCATAGCTGTCGAGCGCTGTGACGTACTGGCGAAGCATGTCCGAGCGAACCGCCGCCTTGGGAAGCTGGGTGGACCGCATGTAGCGGTTGCCCGCCTTGTCGATCATCTTCAAGTGGTTGTCGTACAGGAACTCGAAATCGTTTGGGTTCTTGTCGGCCTGCCACCGCTGAATGGCCTCGATCTCCTTGCTCTTGAACTCGCCAGGATTCCAGCCACGGGAGGCCGCGACCTTCTCCATCTCCTCTTCCCACTCGGATTCGAAGAGTATTTGTTCAGCCTGTGAATCCACGACTCTGCTTCAATTCGTCTCGATACGCAGCAATGACTCGTCGACGCAATTCTACTACCTGTCCCTCCGCCAGCGGCTGCGGAAGTGGGAGCTTCTTTGTGGTATCCAGCCCTTCGCCCGTTGGAGCTTGCTCTTCGGGCTTATGAGACTTCGTGTTCCTTGCCGACGTCACATCGCTGAGCCGCTGTTCCTTCGCTGCAGCAATCTGTTCTTCTCGGGTCAGATCGCTGGTGTCGTCATAGAGGAAGTTCTTGGGGGCCGCGGTCGCCCCCGCTTCGCCCCGTGACAGGTTGTAGAGTCGCTGCTCAAAGTCGAACGGGATCGGGCGCCCGTCATACCGAGGAACGTTGGTCTTGGCCACCTCGCTCTGGCGAAGCCCTTCGGTCACCACGGGGTGGCTTCGGATATCGAACTCGGAGAACACCCCGCTCATCTGCGGAAGACGGGTTGAGCTCGCCGTGGACTCCCCTGACGCCTTGGGGATTCCCGCATATCCAGCGCCCGGCGCCGTATCTCCGACGAACCGATCAAACGCTTGCCCAGTAAAGGACAGCTCCCGCTTCTTGGCGTTCTGCTTGGCAACGGCCTGGTCGGAATCAATTCCCGACGGCCTGGCCCCCACGAAGCGAAAGGCTTGGTCGATCCGTGTGAACGGTCGAGCCGTGAACCGAGACACCTCCTCAAACTCGCGCCCAGAGGTCCGCGCCTTGTTGTACTTGTCGATCAGCACGGTGGCGACCTCCATCAGGTCAATCTCGCCGGCCTCGACGTTGGCATCACCCGACGCAATCGACTCGGCCACTCGCTCGATGATCTCTTCGCTGGGCGGGTACTTGGCGTTCCGAAGCCGGGCAATGACATCGCTGGCATTCCCCTCGAACATCACCTGTTCCACTGTGGAAACCGGTGTTGGCTTGGACTCTCCCGAGAGCTCGTTGACCCCAAAGAACCGCTGGTAGGTGTCGGTCAGTCCGGCGACAGTACGCCAGTTGTTCCCGAACCAATCCGGGATCGCTGGACGGTTGACGCCATCAAACAACCGCTCGAACCGGAACTGTTGCTGCTCGTCTTCCTCGTCGTCCTCAAGCACCGACTGGGCTGTTCCTCGTCCTGCCTTGAAGGTAGGACGATTCCAGTCCACCTCCCCCAGCACTCGGGGGTACTTCACGTCGTAACTCGTTTGCGCCTGGCCGCGAGCATCGATGCTGTGAGTGACTGAAGCCAGGTACGCCACGATGTTCATGTTGGCGTCAGAGTCATCCAGCGTCAGCAGCGGGAACCCGGGCACCGGTCGCATGTTGAACGGACCTGTGAACGAAGAACTCCGAGACTGGAACTTCGACTTGTAGAACTCGTAGCTCGCGACGTTCTGGAGGTACTTGATGATCCCATCATTCGAGGTCGCCCCCTGATCCGCGAAGGTCAACGCACTGGCAGCCGGTGGAAGATTCAGGTGGTTGTAGGCGATTCCCCGAACACGCTCCTCGTTCGTCGTCCAATCAAAGTCGTTCAGGCGACCTGTTTGCCCCTCCCCGTCCCCGAACTTCGCATCCTCGGTCCGTCGCTGGTCCTCTGCTGTGATCGCCCGGAAGATCTCGAGCTCCGCCGGGCGCATCAAGTGAAGTGCTTGGAGGACCGAATTCTTCTGGTCCTTGAGCAAGGGAAACTGCGGCGTCATCGCCACCCGGGTCGTTTCCACCAGAAAGTTTTCCGAGTACGACTGATGGTCAAACATGTTGGGGAACAGCACGTTGCAGCTCGGTGGACTCAACGTGTACACCTGCGGCTTGAACAAGATGGAGCCAATCGTATCGTCGGTCGCTCGCTCGAAGTTGTTGAGCGTAACGTCCTGACCGTTGACCTTCTTCTTCACCGGAATCTTCCGAACGTTCCCGTAGACATCCCTCGAAAACAGGTTCGCGTCCTTCAGGTAGGAGGGCGCCACCACCGACACCCACTCGTGGTAGATCGGCGCCAGCAACGTGTTCACCAACTGAGCCAGGTTGGTTTGACCCGAAGTCCGCCCCGCCAGCCCATTGAGGAAATCGGTCATCAAACTGAGCGTGAACAACTGGTCCGTCTTCCCCCCAGGTACCTGGAGGATGCGGTCAGTGATCCGAAACCGATTGCGCTGGTTGTTGTAGAAAGGATTCACGTTGCCGATGTCGTCGAGCACGCTGATCATCGTGTCGAGGAACCGCTCCTCATCCGTCTGCGCCAATTTGGACAGCATGAAGCCGTGCTCGGGTTGGTCCCCAATCGACCCGAAACGCCCCTCCCCACTCGAAGCCACAAACGACAGCTCGTTGACCAATCCACCACTGGACTGCGCCAGGTTGAGCCAGGCCTGACGAGCGTTGACCCAATAGATCGAAGGGTCCGCACACTGCAACATCAAGTGGCGCCCTTCGCTCTCCTTGGTGAACCCGCGGCCAACCACCACCCCCTCGAACAACAGTTTGTAGTCCGACAGATCGCCCTGTGGGTCAGGGTCCCACGGGTCCGTCACAAACACGTGCACCCACGTCCCAGGCATGATGTGCTTGGCTGTGTTGGTGGGGACGATGCTGAGCTGACACGTCGAGGGCCCCCCGATCATGCCTGCCACCTGCGTGCTCAGGAGGGCATTTGGGATGTGGTACCCCTCCAGGTACAGTCGAACATCGACCCGGGATCCAACTCCCATTCTCGGCATGATTGCTTCTCCCTACAAACGCAGATTCACTAAGTAACCAGGTCGCCCGCATTCGGATCAGGAACGACAGTCGGGTCTTTCGCAGTATTCATATTGATGTACTTGTCGTTCGGGTCCAACGGACTGTCTTCAGCCACGTTGGGCTTGGTCCGCTCCGGAGCGATGTTGTTCGTCTCCGTCCGATGAACCGCCTTGCCCGCCGACGGGAAGCCCGACCCGTTGAGCCACTCCCTCATGAGCAGGAAGGTTTGAACATCCTCCACCGTCCCCCCCTCGGAAAGCTGGAAGGAATCCTTCAGCGATGTCAGTAGCGCATGCTCGAAGACCGTTAGCTGCTGACGGAGGGACCGAGTCACCAGGATGTTGCGCGGATTCAATTGGGAACGATTCAGCACCAACAGGTTGAACGTGAACGGAACCGTCATATCCTCGATGGCCGTTTGACGAATCTGGCTGTTCATCATGTACCCCTCGACGATCACATCGTCGTACTGCAGGAACATGGTCGCCCGATTCTCCACCGCCTTCGACCCACGCATGAAATGCTCGTAGTTGAGCTGGAACTCGTTCTTCCAGTCGTGGTTCAAACTGTTGAGCAAGGTTCCCGAGTACGTGTAGACCTCGGGGCGGGCACCGAAGAAGAAGGCGATGAACTCACCGAAGGTGTCCAGCACCTGGACCTTCTCTTCCCGGTTCTCTGTCACCTGCTCCAAAAAGAACTTCGTGTTCGGCGGGATAATGCTGACCCACGGGCGACCATACTCGATGCCGGTCTCCGGGTTCTTCTCGCCCGGTTTCACCCGTTTGAGCAAACGAATGACGGCAGGCTGGTCGCGCTTCGATTGAAGTTGGCGAGCCAGGGAGTTTTCCCGGAACGCCTCCCCGCCACCGATGATCGCCCCCGGCGCCGCATTGGCCTCCTGAGCTGCCCGCCGGGTGCCGTTAAGTAGGTGCGTCGACCGACGATATGAGTCGTCGTTGCTAAACCCGTCAATCTGCTTGGGAGCACCTGGGCCATCGAAGTAGGTGAGACCTGCTCGGCCGCCCCCCACGCTGGGGTTGTTCCCAAAGGAGTCGGACAGGAAGACGCTGTACTCGACAATCTCTTCGCCGCCAGCGGCGGCAATCTGATTGAGCGTGTCGGTCTGATCCTGTAGTGCCGTGGTTCGCTTCAGCCCCATTACCGCCGCCTTCCCCCGTCCTTGCCAGACCGAAGCGGAGAGGATGCACCGATGGACTTCAGTCGCTGTGAGAGCTGCTCGTGCATTGCATGGTCAATCGATCGGTTCACGACAAGCGTGTCCACGGTTCGACGAAGCACCGACCTCTGGGTCATCCCCATCGGACCGAACACCGTGTCGAACAAGTGGATTCGTGCATCGTCCTCGAGCGGACGATCGATAGTGAAGTTCACCCGGTTGCACCCCAAATCGATGGGGTTCCCGTTGGCGTCGAACACCTCTTTGACCGTCAGGGTGTACAGGCCCAATCCACCCGTGAACAGAAGAATGGCGGCATCCGTTTGCGACGAGCTGATGATGACATCCGTGATGACCATCGCTCGAGCGCCCGGCTGCAGTTCGATTCGGTAGTTCTCGATCTGACGAATGTTCTCGTCCTGCAACATCGCTTCGTTGAAGCGAACAAGGAGCAGCCCGTCTTGCATGTTGCGGGCGGAGAGGACACATGGACCAATCGCGTCAGGCAGCGGCGGAGGGGGTGGCGGCGTAAACCCACCACCCCACGCCGTTGTTCCGCCCCAGCCGGATGTGCCCCAGCCGCTCAAGTTACGCCGCTACTTCTTCGTCCGAGGCAGACTCTTCGTCCGAGGCGGACTCTTCGCCCTCGTCACACAGGGCGACTTCCTCGCGCACCGGCTTCACGGTGACTTCCTTTGCGTCGCGGAACTTGCGGATGAATGGGAGCAACTGCATTCCCATGTCCGTAAGGTAGCCGCCCGTCGGCATGTTGATCACATCCCACAGGTTCTTGTAGTGCTGATCCCCGAGGGCCAGATACCAGTCGGACTCAGCGACCATTGCCTTGATGTCGTCGGCCTCGAAGAGCCCTTCCGCGCCACGCTTCCCCCACTTGGGGTCGCGAAGGGGGACATCGATCAACCACTGCTTGGCATCCGTCTTGGTGGCAGACTTGACCCGCTGGCCGTCCGGCCGAGTCCATTCCAGGTTGTAACCTTCCTCTGGATATACGAAGTAGTACATTTTGTTCCTCCTCAGCTTCCTTGTCTGTTTGTGACGTTTTCCGCTCACGATTCACCCTGATGCAACTGCTTCAACTATGAGTAGCGGTCCCCCATAGCATAACGCAAACCACCCTCCCCATAAGGATTACCCCCTGGGTGTATGGACGGCCCGCGTATCCCAGCAAATAGCCGCCGACCCCGTCTTTCGCTCGAGCAGTGAGGTGAACGTGACGTCCTCCGAGATTAGCTGCCCCTGTTGCCAAAAATCAACGAACCAGGGCCCCTCCGACCACCGCTCACGGAATACGCCGAGATTGAAACATCCAAGCCCCAGCCCCATTGCAAGAACAGGGGAAGGCTTCGTCGGGAGCTCCGCCTCGCTTACCCATTTCTTCCCGTTGTGCACGCTCCACTCGCCGCCCCGGCGTAACTCATACGGGATTCCAACGAAGGGGACGCCCTTCTTTCGAACGTGCTCGATGACCGCAATCGCATCGCGAACGACCCAGGACACATCCGCATCTGCCCACCAAAGGATGTCGGCCCTCGAAGACAGCGCTCGCTCAAACAGTTTGTGACGAGCCAGGGAAGGTGGACACGCATGCTGGTCGTCCAGCTCTATCTCGATGTTCCGCCGACCAAGTTCGTGCGCTGTTGCAGCGAGTGAGCGCTGATGCGACGCACAGACCTGGTTTTCGTAGGTGGGTCCACCGAGACGGATGATCATGGCCGCAGGCTCTTAGGTCAGCAAATCTGGACTGACGTCAGTGATCGCCTGGGTGACCATCTCCCCAAGTAGATCGCGAAGACCTGTCTCTTCGGCGCCGGACATGGTGGGGAAGTTGGTGTTGTCTACGTGATAGGACTGCGTCTGCTTGATGTCTGCGATCAGCGGATCTGATGAGTGGATGACGACCGTGATCTCGGCCATGAGCTGCTCGGCGAACGTTCCACCAAGATTCGGATCTAGGTAAAAGCGGACACCTGATTCGGTGGGGGTCGCTGTGAGGTTGATTGCGAGTGCCATTGAAGTCTCCTTGTATTTCTACTACGGCTCGATTGCGAGCTGCTGATCCGCACCAGTCCCGAACCGGACCATAAGGCGGGTCTTTCCAGCTCCGTTGTC
>Ga0307380_10006910_pt1 | contig 14831 bp, 10 predicted proteins | sample UN3MG_FD_202239 | JGI IMG/M metagenome (GOLD analysis project Ga0307380, IMG submission 202239) | Soil microbial communities from Risofladan, Vaasa, Finland - UN-3 | ecosystem: Environmental > Terrestrial > Soil > Coastal area > Acid sulfate soil | place: Finland: Risofladan, Vaasa | collected... | reverse complement strand
TCGTGCTGCAGTCCCATCTTGCTGGCAACCTTCCCGCTATAGAAAGTGAGTGCCAGTTCGCAGGCGGCCACTTTCACGCCGCGTTCAATCAACTTCTGAAGCGCGGCAGCCTCGAAAGGAAGCCCACCGGGTTTTTCGTAGAACGGGTTGCGCGTCGCGGCTGCGCCGGTTTCGGGGTCGTCAATTTTGAATACTTCGCCCAGGCTGTATTTCGACCACATCTCATGCCCCAAAACGATCGGGATGGTGTTGTGGCGAATGACCAGCACGGCACCGGTATCGCTTTCCGGCACGCCATAGGCACCCGGCGCAGTAAGCAGGAAAGAAAACGTGTAGATCAGACCCATACCATGGTTCAGGTCAGGCCAGTCTGTCACCTGCTTGTGTTGGCCGGGGATGGAGTCGAGCCAGCGGGTGAACTCGGTGCTGGGGCCCGTCGCGGCGGCAGCGGTTCCCGCAAGCGGCAGGGTGGCGCCGAGGCCGGCCGTCGCAGCGGCGGCCATGACAAGAAAATCGCGTCGGTTTTTGGGGGTCGGGTTATCGTCCTGCATCATTGCCTCCTGAATTATTGATTTGTCGTTGATGGCACTCAGTGGATCTGGGCAAAAAGCCTGCATTCAGGCGCTACCGGATTGCCGTCTGGCAGCCCTACCTGGTACAAGCTCATTGTAAGACAATCGCTCAAGCCCCACCTCGCGTTTCAATGCCCGGATCATTTTGACCCGGGCGATGCATCGCATGATGATCGCCATCGACTTACATATCGCTGACAAATAGGCGCATGAAAGCAATCCAGCCCACTTTTTTGCGATCCGATTTCTTGCGGGCCAATTGCTTGCGGCCCCGTTTCTTCCGGCCCGATGCTTGCAAACCCGCTGCAGTGCCGGCATCAGAATGCGTCGACCGCACGGCCGAACTCGCAAGTGAAAAGAATCTGTCCGGCTGGCAAACCAGTTACTCGCAGCGATGCGTCAGTCCGATGCGGCAATCCGCCCGGCGCGTCGTCCCGACACGAAGGCCCATGCGAGATGATGGCCATGACCTTTAAGAAGTAAACCACCCTGCCCGGTCGATCCGACTGCGTACAGTCCCGGGATCGCCTGGTCGTTCTCTCCCAGCACACGGTGTTGTGAATCCACCGCAAGGCCGCCTTCGTTGTGCACGAACACCGAGCACACTGGGCCAAGTGCAACATACGGCGGCTGATCAAAACCGGTGGTGTTCTCAAGTGCCTGTTGGAGCCTCTTCGGTGACAGGTTCAGTTTCGCTGCAAGTTGCGCAAAACTATTTGCCTGATTAAAAGCATCAGGCCGGTTTCGCCGATAGTCCGGAATATAAGCGTAGGCAACGCCCGGCGCAGTGGACACAAAATGCGGCCACTTCGAAAACCGCCGCGCAACCTCGCCCCCCAATAAAATGTATCCCTGCTTTCTCGGTTGTTCCGCAAGCGCGAACGCGGGCTGATCATTCTCGTCACAAAACCGGTCACCTTCGCGATTGACCAGGATTGCTCCCTGACGGAACAGTTCCAGAGACGGTGCCAACGCAGTTGTGACAAAACTCATCACGAACGGACGCAGCAACGACATCGGCAGATGCGCCGTCGACCATGCCATCGTCTGCGCCAACAATGGCCACGGTGGCAGTCGACGTAGTAATGTCGTTTGCGCCGGCGGCAAGAATCGAATCTCCGGCCCGAGTGCGAGATCACCGTTGACGACGCGCGCACCGAGTTCGAGCGCCATCTTCTGTCCGTCACCGGTAGCCGTGACGTTGACGGCCTGTACCTGGGCTTCGCGCGGCCCCATGTAGCGCGCTTTGAGTTCCGGGTCGTTGGTGAAATCACCCGCTCCGAGAATGACCCCTCGTTCGGCGCGAAACCGCACCCGCTCTGTTTCCACACCGACGACTGCGTGCCCCTCTGTCGCCAGTCTCACAACACGACTGCCGGTACGAATGTCCACACCGGTCTTGCGCGCCCGCTTTTCCAGGTGATGAATGAACGACCGTGAGTTCGGCAAAACATTATGCATGCGCGGTTGCCGATGCGGTGGCTCCGGCATCGGGCCAAGAAACCGCACACCCAGCGACAACAGCCAGCGGAAAGCGTCGGGAGCTTCATCACAGAGAATTCGCCGCAACTCATCGTTGTCGCGATCCACCAGATCCGGTGCGAACAACGGCATATCCATAAAATGATCGTTAGGCGAGTCCTGCACACCGGCGCGCTTCTGGTGCGGGCTGCCGGTTGTCGTGATGGAGCCAATCGACCAGGCGGTGGACCCTCCTAGCTTTTCATTCTTTTCGAGCAATACGACGCGTGCACCAGCGTCGCGCGCCTCGATCGCCGCCGCAAGTCCCGAGCCGCCGCCACCGACGACCACGACATCGAACTGTTCTTCTTTCATGTCGATTGAGGACGGGTCAATTCGACACCGCCGCCTGTCCGGCACTGCCGCCGGCGATGCGGCCAAACACCGTGCCGGACATCAACCCGGTGCCGCCGGGGTAATTGAAATAGAACAGGCCTCCGACCAGTTCACCAGCGGCATACAGACCGGAAATAGGAATGCCGTCGGTATCCACCACCTGCGCGTCTTTGGTGATGCGAAGCCCTCCGAAAGTAAAAGTAATCCCGCAGGAAACGGCATAGGCTTCGAACGGTGGCTTGTCGATGGTATTGGCCCAGTTCGACTTGGGCACTGAGAGCCCCTGCGTACATCGACCGTCCTTGACGTTGGGATTGAAGTCAATTTCAGTGCGTACTGCCTTGTTGTAATCGTGAATGTGAGCAAGCGCCTTGTCGGCGCTGACGTCGTCCAGGCGTGCGACCAGTTCTTCGAGTGTGTCGGCCTTGACCCGGGTGACCTGCCGGATGCGGTACTCATCCCGCAACAGGTGGCTGACCTTGGCATCGAATATCTGCCAGGCGAACTGCCCAGGTTGGCGCAGGATGACTGCACCGTACTTGGCATACGTGTAGTTGCGGAAATCCGCGCCTTCGTCGACAAAACGCTCGCCGTTTGCGTTGATCATGATGCCAAACGGGTAGGAGTGTTTCTGAAATCCGTCGCCCACCGCGAGATCACCGAACTCGGGCGCATTGCGATCCCAGCCCACCGCGTGACAACCTGACCAGTTGCCGCAGGGTGACGCGCCGGCATCGAGCGCCATGCGGATGCCGTCTCCGGTATTGAATCGCGTCCCGCGCACCTTCGCCAGATCCCATCCCGGGCCAAGGTAACGGGTGCGCCACTCCGGATTGGATTCGAAGCCGCCGGCTGCCAGCACCACCGATTTGCAGTGCAACACACGAGTCCTGCCCTCGTAGCGCACCTGAATACCTTTCACGCCGGCGTCGTCCCGTACCAGAGACAAGGCACGCGCCTGATAGAACACCTTAATATCGTTCTTCGCCGCCGCCTTCATGTGGGCTTCGACCAGACCGGGACCACCGCCCCACGCTTCAACCGTGAGCCCGCCCCAGAACTTGAACCGGTCATTCACCTTGAACGCCTGGCGGCCATATATCGGTACGAAGCGAAACCCCTTGCTGCGAAGCCACATCATCGATTCGCGGCTGCGCCGCACCAGCAACTCGGCCAGATCCGGATCGGTGCGGTTCTCTGTAACCCGTGCCATGTCGTCAAAAAACTGATCCTCGGTATAAGCACCGAAATCGGTGCGAGCGACCTCCTCGTCCGTCAGGTCAGGCATCAGCTCGCGCAAGTCGTCGACGCCGTTATACGCAAAACGAATGGCGCCGGCGGTAAAGCGCGTATTACCACCGGCCTCATCTTCGGGCGCACGTTCCAGCACCACAACACTGGCGCCGCGCTCTCGCGCCGACAGGGCGGCACACATCGCCGCGTTGCCCGCGCCGACAATGGCGACATCACATTCATCCGGCAGCATTGCTCTTCCTTTCTTTCAGCGCCGGCCGTTACACCGGGACAGGCGCGAATTGCACTAAACTCGAAATTGATCTAGAACACAGAATTGCATTATCGCAGGCTGGCCGCGATTGGACAGCGCCTTGCCCCGGGGTCGCGTCCCCTGGAGGGGGCACATGAAGCAGACCGACAACAAGAATCTGACTGGGAAGGAACTCACATGCCTCGCATGAAGGGCGGAGATCTCATCTCCGATTTTCTGATTCAGGAGGAGGTGCCATACGTGTTCGGCATCTGCGGCCACGGTAACGTTGGCCTGCTCGATGCGCTGTGGGAGCGACAGGACCGGATCAAGCTGATTTCGCCGCGCCACGAACAGACCGCCGGCCACATGGCCGATGCCTACTATCGTGTCGCGCACCGCCCGGTGGCGACCCTGACATCCTGCGGACCCGGTTCATGCAATCTGGTGATGGCAACGGCGGCCGCTTCGGCGGACTCGTCGGCTTTCTATGCCATTACCGCAAACGTGCCGACGTCCCAGTTCAACCGCGGCCCGTTCCAGGAAAGTCACCGTAACCAGGCAGCCGAGTTTCCGGTGGCACTGCGCCCCTATGTAAAGCGCACCTTCCAGCCGACACGGGTGGCCATGCTGCCGCTGGCGTTACGGCAAAGTTTCAATCTGATGATGACGGGTCGCCCGGGGCCGGTAAACCTCGACGTGCCGTTCAACCTTTTTCAGGAAGAAGACGATGTCGAACTGCTGGCATCGGACCGCAAGGCCGGTTTTGCCCGTCCCGGCGCTGCGCCAGAGGACGTGCGCAAGGTCGTCGACATGATCGAGGCAGCACAACGGCCCGCCTTCTATGTCAGTCACGGTGTCACCCTCGCCGAGGCCGGTCCCGAACTGACACGCATTGCCGAACTGCTGGACATCCCGGTCATCACTTCGCCCAACGCGATGGGCACACTGCCGACGTCACATCCGCGTGCGCTCGGCTTCATCGGGCGCAATGGTACTTATCATGCAAACCAGACCGGGCGGCACTGCGATTTGCTCATCACCGTCGGCGCACGGTTCGATGATCGTTCGTCTTCGTCGTGGATACCGGGGTACTCCTGGAATATCCCGCCAACGAAACTGGTACACGTCGATATTGATCAGGCCGAGATCGGTCGAAACTACCCGGTTGCGCTCGGCATTGTGGCCGACGCGAAAGTGTTTCTTGAACAACTGCACAACGAAGCTGTCAGCCGCAAACTCAAAGGCGATCGCTTCGCGCCCTGGCTGGAGGCAATTGACGGCTGGCGCCGCGAATGGGACGAATTTACCCGCCCGCATTTCGATGACAGCGGCTCGCCGCTGCGCCCCGAGCGAGTCGTCAAGGATATCCGGGCAGCACTACCCGATGACGCCATCATTTCACTCGACAGTGGCGTGCATCACAACTGGTTCATGCAATTCTGGGACGCGCCCAGGCCGCAGTCGATGCTCAACTCCTGGGGATTCTCGGCAATGGGCTTTGGCGTCAGCGGCATTCTCGGCGCAAAACTCGCCGCACCCGATCGTGTCTGCATGTCGATCTGCGGCGACGGCGGGTTCATCATGACGCCACACGTGCTGGCAACGGCAGTCGAGTACGACATTCCTGCGGTGTGGGTGGTGTGGAACAATTATTCATGGGCGGCAATCCGGGACATCCAGTACGGCTTGTTCGACGGGCGCGAAATCGGCACCGGTTTTTATGCGGGCCCAGACAAGGAACCCTATAACCCGGACTTTGCGGCAATGGCGCGCAGTTGCGGTGTCGAGGGGATCTCCGTCAAGCACAGCGATCAACTCGGTGACGCATTGCGCCACGCCGTCTCGCTCGGCAAGCCCTGCCTGCTCGACGTGCACGTTGACGACAAGGTCAAACCGCCCAGCACCGGGACCTGGCAGCTACCGCCGACGCCATACAAGGAACCGGTGTTCGGCAAGCCGTGGAAAACGTCTTAGTCATGGATACTCAACCGCAACCGGTGGCGCGCGCCCTCATCGGCGGCGAATGGCGTTCTTCCGAAACGCTGCGGAAAATCCATGATCCGTATCGCGGCGATGTCGTCGGCACAATGGCTGTATCGAGCAAAGCAGACCTCGATGACGCGTTGAATGCTGCCGTCGCGGCACGCGATGCCGCAGCCGCCTTGCCCGGCTACGAACGAGCTGCGCTGCTGAAGAAGATCTCGCAGCTCATTGAGCGCGATGCAGGATCACTTGCAAAACTGATGGCGCGCGAGACCGGCAAGGCCATCAGGGATGCGCAAGCGGAGATCCGCCGCTCGCTGGAGACTTTCGCGCTGGCGGGTGAAGAAGCGATCCGCATTGAAGGGCGCCACATCCCGCTCGACGGCAGCGCCATGGGCGCGGGCAAGATGGCGTTTCTGATGCGCTTCCCGGTGGGTGTCGTTGCGGCGATCACACCATTCAACGCGCCGTTCAATCTGGCCGCGCACAAGATCGCGCCGGCGATCGCAGCGGGCAACACGCTGGTGCTCAAGCCGCCGCCGCAGGCACCGCTGATTGTTCACAAGCTGGTTGAACTGGTGCATGAAGCCGGACTGCCGGCAGGAATGGTCAATACCGTTTTTGGCGAAGCCGACATCGGCGCGGCGCTGGTTGCGGACCCGCGCGTTGAGTTCATCACCTTTACCGGCTCCAGCCGCGCCGGCGAAGAGATCAAGGCGGCGAGCGGCTTGCGTCGCGTTGCACTCGAACTCGGTGGCAACGGCGCGACCATCGTCTGCGACGATGCCGATCTCGACGCCGCCGCTACTGTTTGCGCGCGAAACTCGATGCGTCTGGCCGGGCAAAGCTGTATTTCGGTGCAAAGCGTTTACGTCATGCGCAGTGTCTACGAACGTTTCGTATCCCTGGTCGAGACCGAGGTGCGCACACTCAAACTGGGCGATCCGCTTGATCCGGGTACGGACGTCGGCACACTCATTGATGAACGTGCTGCCATGCGTGTCGAAAACTGGGTACAGCAGGCAGTCAAGAGCGGCGCGCGTGCAATCACCGGCGGCAAGCGCCACAACGCGGCATTCGAGCCAACGGTGATGACCGGTGTCAAACCCGATATGAAAGTGGTTTGCGAGGAAATATTCGGACCGGTGATCAACATCATCCCGTTCGACTCACTGGACGAGGCCTTCGACGCCATCAACGCGAGTCCGTACGGACTTCAGGCGGGCATCTTTACCAAATCAAACGAGGTCACATTCTTGGCGATCCGCCGGATGCGGGTCGGAGGTTTGATTATCAATGGCACGTCGACGTGGCGTACTGATCAGCTCGCCTACGGTGGCGTACGATCCAGCGGCATTGGACGCGAGGGACCGCGCTACGCCATCGAGGAAATGACCGAGCAACGGCTGATCGTGTTCAACCTCTGAGGGGCTGACTGATGCGGATACTGGTAACCGGTGGCGGCGGCTTTCTCGGAGCGGCCGTTTCGAAGGCACTTGTTGCGCGCGGGGATACGGTGATCGCATTCGACACCCGGTTCGCATCGCGTGATGCCGCCAAGTCGGAACATTGCATTCGCGTGCCGGGCGACATTACCGACATGGCAGCGCTGGCGCAGACGGTACTGACGCATCAACCGGACGCTGTAATCCACTGCGCCGCGATTGTCGGCGTGCTGCCCTCAATCGGCAGCCCGATTAATATCGTTCGCATCAACGTCGAGGGCTCGATCAACGTCTTCGAAGCAATGCGCGTTGGCGGCATAAAGCGCTGCATTCACATCAGCTCCGAAGAGGCCTACGGGGCGTTTCGCTCCGAGCGCATCGACGAGACGCACCCGCTGGAGCCGGTGTTGCCTTATGGCATCTGCAAGGCAACGGTTGAGCAACTCGGCCGCACCTATCGTGACCTGCACGGACTCGAAGTCATCAACCTGCGTACCTCCTGGGTCTATGGCCCGGAACTGCCCCGCGATCGCATCCCGCGCAATCTCGTTCTGGCCGCACTGCAAGGCCAACCGCTACATGTTCCCTGCGGTGCCGACACTGCAATCGATCACACTCATGTCGATGACTGGGTTAGTGCGGTAATTACCGCACTCGATCATGGCGAGCACCGTTACGACGTGTATAACGTATCGAGCGGGCAAGCCAGCACTGTCACAGAACTGGCTGCGATCGTCAGCGAACTGATTCCGGGTGCAAAACTTTCGGTCGGTCCCGGGCTGTACAAACACGGCAATCAGATCGAACTGGTCAGGAAAGGCGCGTTGGATATCTCGCGCGCCGAAGCCGAAATGGGCTGGAAGCCGAAGTACGACATTCGTTCCGGCCTCGCTACCTACATCCAGGCAGTGCGCGAAAATAGGGTCAGCGATAACGTTCCAGTCGCGCCGGGTCAATCAGAGGAGAAATAAATGGCGAAAAAGAAAGCGAAGCAATCGGTACGCAAGATGAAACCCACAGCTACAATCCGTCCAGCAGCGACGGTGATGTGGGATGAACCGCCTGCACATTATGGCGGCGCATTTTCCAAGATGCTTGTGCGCCCGGAGTCATGCGGATCAAAGAGCATCGATTACCGCATCTCGGTTTACCAGCCAAGAGCATACGTTGCGCCGCACCGGCACCGGATTCAGGAGCAGGTCTATCACATCCTTGAAGGCGAAGGCCTGATGGAAATCGATGGCAAGCGCACTGTCGTAAACAAGGATGACGTCATCTTTATTCCACCCGGCACAGAGCACGCGATCTACAATACCGGCATGACTGACATCAAGTTTGTCGTCGTCACCTCGCCTGCCGATGAATAGCGTTTGAGCAATCCTCACCACGGGGAGACCATCATGAAGATCGCACACGCCATGAAACTTCTGGCACTTGCTGTTTTGTTCGCAGTGGCACAGAGCGCCATGGCCCAGGGCGATTCGATTCGTATCGGGGTCGTCACCTTTTTGTCAGGCCCTGGAGCGGCACCATTCGGCGTGCCCGCACATAACGCGGCTGCACTGCTATTCGATGCACTCAATGCCGGTGAGCTACCGGCGCCGCATCAGAGCAAGGGCTTCGGTGGCACGCCGATTGAAATGGTGGTGATGGACGAGGCGGGACCACCTACGAGTGTAGCCACCCGTTACCGGCAACTGGTGGAATCGCAGAACGTGGACATGGTCATTGGCTACATTTCCAGCGGCAGCTGTTTAGCGGTTGCTCCGATCGCTGAGGAACTCAGGAAACTCACTGTGTTTTTTGATTGCGGCACGCCGCGCATATTCGAAGACGCCAGCTACCGCTACGTCTTCAGAACGAACTCGCACGCGGCCATGGACAATATCGCTGCGGCTAAATATATCAAGCGGCATTTTCCTGATGCAAAAAAGATTGCGGGCATCAATCAGAACTATGCGTGGGGTCAGGATTCATGGCGTGATTTTGAGATGACCATGAAAGCACTCTCACCGGACGTCAAGATCACCACATCGCAGATGCCGAAACTGTTCGCCAGTCAGTACGGCGGGGAGATTTCTGCATTGTTGTCCAGAAGACCAGATGTCATTCACTCCAGCTTCTGGGGTGGCGACCTCGAGGCGCTGATTCTGCAAGGCGCGCCGCGCGGACTGTTTCGTCGCGCCAAGATAGTATTGACGACCGGTGAAACCGCGCTCCACTCACTTGCTGACCGAATCCCGGACGGCACCATCATTGGTGCCCGCGGCCCGCACAGTATGTTTGCTCCGGACAATGCACTGAATCGCTGGTTCAGGAAGGCTTACCAACAACGGTTCAAGATGCCACCGGTGTTCACCTCGTATCACTTCGTCCAGGCCATTCTCGGAACCAAGGCCGCGTACGAAAAAGCGCAGCTGGCAAGCGGGCGCAAACCGGATCAGGCACAAATCATCGCTGCGTTCGAAGGTCTGAGTTTCGAAACGCCGAGCGGCGAGACGAGTATGCGGCTTGGCAATGGACATCAAGGCGTGCAAGGCACAGCTTACGGAATGATAAAACATGTCGACGGAGAAACCGCCATCGTCAACGTTACCCGTTACAGTGCTGACGAAGTCAATCCGCCCGAAGGAGTCAAAAGCGAAGACTGGATCCGTTCCGGTTTCACGCGCTAGTCGCCTGCACATGAAGATTTTCAGGCAACAGCAATCACGTAGCATGACCGACGACATTCGAGAGGCTTGCCGGATTTCGGGACCACGCTTCTGCGTCAGCCCGGGTGTGCCGGGTGTCCCATGCATTCTGTTGCTGCTCGTCGCTCTGTTGTATGGCTGCGCCACGTCATCTGTGCAGACAGAGCCTGTCGACTACCGCGCGCGGGCCGAAACGAAAACACAGGATGGCGTAAGCGTAAGCGCGGTTGCCTTGGACTCAGAGGAAAGTTTGAACACTTTTTCGCTACCGCTTGCGAAAAGAGGCATTCAGCCAGTCTGGATTGAGGTCGAGAACAGGGCAGATGAAAAGTTCGTACTGATGCTGCTCAGCGTTGATCCGGATTATTTCGCGCCTTCAGAGATTGCCTGGATGTTCCGGGGAGAAGGCGAACCGGGTTTCGACAAGAAAATGGACCTGTTTCTGGACCAACACATACCAATCGTCATCCCGCCTCGAGACAGGCCGTCGGGATTCGTCTATACGAATCTCGATCCCGGAGCCAAAGCCTTTGCCGTCGAACTCAACCGGGCGCCTGCAAAAGCGCCAGGGCCTGAAGCCTGAAAAGCAGCCGTAATCCCGTTTGCCGTGCTGATGCGGCCGGCCTTGTAAGAACGCGGCCACATACAAGCGATTGGTTATGCCTGGCGGTCAGCCTTCGACAAGGCGAGCGTCCTTCAGGAAAAATTCGGGAAGCGAAAGTGGTTTGGGGGAAGTCTCGATATATTTCACGTTCGCCATTGGAATGATCATCGCACTGTCTTCGGTTTCAAGGCAGAGATAAGGCCGATCGAGAATGAGCTGCGTCTTGCGAATCGCGTCCCAGTTATCCTTGGCCTGTTTCGGCCCGACAAACCGCATACTGCTCCCGTCCATGAAGTGAACTGTCAAGCCGCGTGCATCATCCTGAGCCATTGCGTGTCTCCTTTGATTGATATTGCTGGCGATTGTAACTGCTCCGCCGCATTGACTGTTTGGTCAGGAGTGTGGCGCCATTCGACTCGGATCAGTCAACGATACGCGCGCGGTGCATACGGTCAACAAATACGACCGAAACTCGCCAGCGCGCGCATGATGGGATCTGGCACACAAGCGCTTCGGTCGCGAGTGCGCCAACCCTTCTCAAAGTTCAGCGTCAGCTGCCTGGTGTATACCAGATGGGTGAGGTGTAGGCGCGCTCCTCCGTGATCATCGGCACCTCTTTTGGCATTTTTACGTTGTAGCGCCGTGCCTCGTACGCAGTCCAGCGTGGCGTCGGGATCTCGATGACACGGGCGTAATACACAGCATCGTGTTTCGGATCGAAATCCGGGTCGGTCCAGACGCCTATCAGTTCCGGGTCGCCAATGGTATTAGCCCAGGTTGCGGTTCTGACGTTGACGGTATTTCCAACCGGTGGCAACTTGCCCTTGCTGTCGAGCTTTCGCTTTTCGGCATCACTCCAAACCACTTCGTAAATCTTTTCGTGGCGCTTGCCTTTGTTATCGACCCAGCCCTTGATGATCTGGATACGGTCGAGGTTGCCGGAAAGCGGATCTTTCAACGCCGCCACGAGAAAACTCGGCGCTTTCTTGCCTTTCGGAGCAGGCGGCAGGTCGGAGCCCATCGGTACGCCTTTGACGTAACCGATATCCGCGGGCAGGCGGCTCAGGGTGTCATTCTTGTTGAAATCCCAGCCACCAAAAAACCGTACCAGCATGCGGGAGCCGGTGGTGGCATAGGTTTCCTTGCGCATCATCGCGTCGAAGATCGCTTCGCGCGTGTTCTCGCGGGCCCAGACACCGGCAAGACCCGATGCAACCATGGACCAGCCTTCGTATTTCTTGTCACCCACTTGGGCCATCGGGTGCTCCCAGCGCTTCGGCCCGGGTTCCGAACCGGAATGCTTGCCGAAGAAGTTGTCTTCTTGCGCAGTGGCCAGCCCGGTATGACTGTCGGTCGAACCGATCATGCCGAACTTGTACGGATTGACGCCAAGCTCGCGCTGTAACTGCAGCCCGGTCTGCAGCGCGGTACGCGCGTACTCGTACTGCAGCATGTCTTCTTCCTTGACCACGCTGAGATCGAGATTGCCCGTGTCCCAGGTTTCGTAGTTGGCAAACTCGTCGTTGGGCGACAAGAACGGGTGCGTCTCACCATCACCCTTGATCTGGGTGGCTTCGTACAAGGGCTCCCATTTAATGCGTTCTTCGGCATAGGCGCGATCAAGCGGTTTTCCGGTAAAACTGTCGACAATCGGAAACATGATGCCGTTGCTAAGGTTGCCGTTGTGGGCGATCGCAAGCACCTGGCCGCCGGTTTTCTCTTCGTAGATGTTCATCCACTTCCACAAGTCACGCGGATTATCACTGCCTTCAGGCCTGAGGGTGGTGTAAGGCAGCACCATGCTGGCCTTGGTGGCATCGTCGCGGTGAATCACAACGCGGTGCAAATTGTTGCCGCCGGTATTCGAGGTCCATTCGTAACCGATGAACGCGGTAAAGTTACCCGGATCGTTGTACTTTTCCGCAGCTTTGATGGCGACTTCCCAGGCAGAACGATAGGCCGGCGCGCCGGGGCGCGATTCCAGCGCTTTGGGAAACGTATTCTGTGAGAAGGCAACAATAATTTCGGCTGCGGCCTCGACGCCTTTTCTACCACCTTCCTGCACCAGGTCGTACCAGCGCTTTCCGGTCGGATCGGCGAGCATTTTCGGATCACCGGAGTACAACCGCGGGAAGAAGCCCATATTGTCCGAGTGATCGGCCACCACCAGAAAATCAAGCGGCCGGGAAAGTTTGACCTGCAAACCGGTAGATGACGTCAACTCTTCACCGCGCGCGAACCGGTAGGCATCTTCCGGTGTCAGTCGGGCACCGAACGCACCGGCATCCATCGACATCGCGGTGTGCAGATGCGTATCGCCCCAGAATACCTGCTCCGGGAAATTGCGCCCTGCGTAAGGAGAAAAATGTTTCTGCGAAGGGAATGCGTCCTTCACGTCCTCATGCGGCGCAGGAAGCCCGGGAGTGTGAGATTCCGCGGCATACGCCGTTACGACACAGCTCATCAATGCAATCGCCAAAGCCTGGCGAAGTACGTGCTCCGGTTTCTTCGACATAACTAACCTCTTTTCGCGAAAATTCTTCATGAATGGTGTTCGTACTGATCTGATTGTGCTCAGGCTTCGACCGACACCTTCGGACCATGTTATCAGTCGAGTGCGTCTTTCACGTTACCGGCAACAAACCCGGTGCGGAAAGCACGACAGCCTGAGCTTGTGATTGTCATGGCGTATACCAGATTGGCGATGTGTAAGCGCGCTCCTGATGTATTGTTTTCGCGCCTTTCGGTATCTCAACCCCGTAACGGAAAGCGTCGTACACGATCCAGCGCGGCGTCGGAATCTCTATGACACGCGCGTAGTAGAACGCACGCTCATTCGGTTTGAAATCCGGATCGGTCCATACCGTGCCAAGCTCGGACGCGCCAATGGTGTTGGTCCAGTTGGCATTCTTTATGTCTACTGTATTGCCGACCAGCGGCAGCTTGCCATCGGTGCCGATCTTGCGACCCGCCGACCATGCAACCTCGTAGACTTTTTCGTGCGTCTTGCCTTTGGTGTCGAGCCAGCCTTTGACGATCTGGATACGGTCGAGGTTGGCGCCAATCGGATCGCGCAGGGCGTAGACCATGAAAGTCGGCGCCGCTTGGCTTTTGCGCTTCGGCAGATCCGCCCCCATCGGCACGCCTTTTTTGTAGCCGAGGAACGCGGGTTGACGGCTGTTGAGATCGTTGCTGGTGTAGTTCCAGCCACCGAAGAAACGCACGCCGATGCGTGTGCCGGTTGTCGCGTAGACCTCCTTGCGCGCCATCGCGTCGAAGATGGCTTCGCGGGTATTGTCGATCGCCCAGACTGCGGCGAGCCCGGAGGCGACGGTCTGCCAACCCTTGAATTCGCCGAATTTCGTCTTGGTGAAGGGGTGCTTCATCCGGTCCGGGGAAGGCTCACCTCCTGCATGCTTACCGAAGAAATTGTCCTCTTCCGATGTCGACAGCCCGGTGTGGCTGTCGGTCGAGCCGATGAGACCGAACTTGTAAGGGTTGGTGCCAAGGCGCGCTTCCAGCAACAGGCCGTTCTTCAGCGCTTCGCGTGTGTACTCGTATTGCAGCATGTCGGGTGTCTTCGCCTCGCTCAGATCGAGGTTGCCGACATCCCAGGTTTCATAATCGGCAAACGCGTCATCCGGCGACAGCAAGGGATGTGCTTCGCCGTCCCCCTTGATCTGCGTGGTCTCGTACATCGGCTCCCATTTCGCCCGCTGCTCGACATACGTTCTGTCCAGTTTTCGACCGGTGTATTGCGCGTCGACGGGGAACATGAGCCCGTTGGAAAGATTCCCGTTATGCGCCAGCGCCAGCAGCGAGCCACCGCTCTTCGCCTCGTAGTTTTCCATCCACTTGTAAAGATCTAGCGGATCGGTACTCCCGATGGGTGCCTGTGTGGTGTACGGGACGGTCTGCCCCGCCTTGTCGGCACCGTCGCGGAAAATAACATTGCGGTGCAGATTGTTACCCTTGACGAGTGAGGTCCACTCAAATCCAATCAGGGCTGAAAATGTGCCCGGATCGTTGTAGGTTTCGGCAGCATCCACGACCTTTTCCCACACCGAGGCGTAAATCTTCGATCCAGGCGAGTACAGGCCGAGAAGCCCGGGATCGACCTTGCCCTGCGAGAAGGTGGTAATGAGATCGAGTGCGGTATCGACGGCGGCCTGACCACCGGCACGCAGG
>Ga0307380_10006909_pt1 | contig 14831 bp, 16 predicted proteins | sample UN3MG_FD_202239 | JGI IMG/M metagenome (GOLD analysis project Ga0307380, IMG submission 202239) | Soil microbial communities from Risofladan, Vaasa, Finland - UN-3 | ecosystem: Environmental > Terrestrial > Soil > Coastal area > Acid sulfate soil | place: Finland: Risofladan, Vaasa | collected... | reverse complement strand
TTCGGACATCCACTGGTAGCCGGTGTTGCTGCGCATCGCGTCGCGCAACTGCCGGATGTGCTCCAGGGCCTCGGCCTTGTTCTTCAGATCGGGATCGCGCACCGCGACATCGGCTACGCGGCCTAGCGTATCAGGATCGGCCAGGCGGTACTGCTCGGCCATGAGCAGTTGGAACTCCATGATGTTGGGTTCCCGGCCTTTGTTCTGGCTCTTGAACAGATCGATGATCTCGGTCGCAGCCAGACTGACTGCTCCGGCTGCGTTCTCACGGATCTGCTTGGCAGAGTGCCCGAGCATCACGCCTTTGGTATCGAGTGCGAGCTGCCATGCAGAGCGGTCCAGTGCGCTCTTGATGTCCGAGGCCGACAGCCGATCGATTTCGCGGTGCATGTTCTCGCGGTGGATTGGTGTCAGGATCCCGCGGTTGTAGGCGGCTTCCACGCGGTCGCGTGCAACGGGTTCACTGAACGGCAGCGTGCCGGGCTGGCCCCGCACCTGCGCATTGAACTGGACGGTCAGGTCCGCTGCGGTATCGAGGCTGCGCGACTGGGTGATGTTGTCGCGCTTGGAGATCTTCTGCTCGGGGCTCAGGTAGCGCGTGGCTTGCAGCGCCTCGCTGGCATTCTCGTACTGGCGATTGGCGATGGCGGCCCCGACGAATTCCAGCTCGATGTCCGCCCCGAACTGTCGCAGGATCTTGCTGCGCGTCAGCTCATCGAGGCCGGTCGTATTGAGCACCATGGCCTCGAACCGGGTCACGGCATCGAACATGTCCTCGTGGTTCATGCCTCCCGATGTGGCGATGCTCGACTCTGCCTTGGCGGCATCGACGAGCGAGGCTTCCAGGTTGCCCTGTCGGAGCGCCCGGATGTGCGTCCCGAGCAGCCGCTCGTCCGATCCGATGCGGGAGGCCCCGTGCATCTCCAGCAGATCGAGGTTCTCTGGATTCTCGACCCCGGTAGACAGGTGGGACAGCGCACTCTGTGCGTTCTTCTGGTAGACCGAGAGCACCTGATCGGGGTCGGTCGTCTCCAGGGCAAGCTGGACAGCTCCCGAGAGCGACCGCTCGACCTCCGCCCCAAGCCGGTTTTGTAGCGTCTGACTCTCCTGGCGGCGCTCCAGGTCGTCGAACTGGCCGATCCGGGCTCCTAGCTGCCCGAGTGCCTCGGCCGAGGCTCCAGTGGGATTCGCGAGCCGGGTCGGGGTCCCGACCAGGGAGCGGCGGCCGACGGCGCGGGGGACCTGGCTGGTGGGAAGCTCGGCCATCAGGCAAACCCTCGGAAGCGGTCGCCGCTATTCATGTCGATCCCGACCGCAGACACAGGCAGACCCGTGCTGATCGCGGTCCGACTCTGGGATCGACCGATCAAGCGGCGGAGATCCTCGTTGGCTTCCCGGGCCTTCTTGGCCTCTACGGCGTCCAGGAATACCGTGCTGAGCCCCATCAGGTTGCCGAACAGGGCAGCCCGTCCCTGCCTTTCTGTTTGATCGGCCTGCGCAGCCGCCGCAAACCGGAATCTTTCCACGTCTGCGGCCTCCAAATCGGCTGTCGTGACCGCTACGTCGGTTACAGTGGGTCCGGAAACACCTTGTTTGACTCTGGCAACGCGCTGTTCGGCGAGAAGTTGGGCTCCCTGGAGCGTGCGCAGTCGCGCGTCATCCTCCCCAATGAGTCTCACACGCTGGGCGGCGGCCTTGGCGAGCCGGTTTTCTGAAACACCGGCCGCAATCAGGGCACCCCCGCGAAGCACAGGGCTGGCGAGCAGTTCAAGACTCACGGCTGTCCTTCCGGATGCGGGACAAGATCCAGGCGTCCTCGCCGTGCATACCGTAGCGCCTGAGCCGGCCTTCTACTTCAAACCCCAGGAACCGCATCCAGCGCAGGATATCGGGGTGATCGCACCTCCCCGTCACCTCCAGCCGGTCCATGCCGAAATCTTCGAATGTGCTGTCGAGCAGCCTTCGATACTGCCGGCAGAACCCCATCGGGTGCTCCACTACGTAGCTTCCCAGGACGGAGAACCCGGCCCAGTGGTTGCCCCACTTGCGGAATACCCCCACGATGGCGACCGGCTCGGTCATCCAGAACGTGCGGCAGAACTGGTGGAGGTTCTCGGGCTCCATGTGGGCCAGGGCGTGCTGCACATCCGTCCAGTCCGAGAGCTGCTGGGGCTGGCATGACAGCTTCTCGATGTCGGTCGGCTGTGTCGCCAGCACGATCACCGATCGGCCCACTCCATTCGTGCGATCAGCGAGTTCAGGTGGAACGGAACCGGGCCGGTCACCTGCAAGAAGACCGTGGCCTCTTCATCGTACTCGTGCTGGAAGCCGCGCAGGTTCAGCAGCCCGGTGAACGGAGCATTCACCCCATCGGCTGCATTGCCAAGCGAGGTGGCATTGCCCGAGTTCTGCCCTGCAACCCCCGCATGGCTGCGATTGAGTCGTAGGAACAGATCCACGATGCGCTTCTTGACGGCCTGGATCGTCGTCTCGTCATCGACTACGGCATCGAGCGGCAGGGAGTTGTACTCGGTCGTGAATCCCAGACCGGCCACGACATAGGCCGAAGCGGTATCGATGGTGATGCTGCCACCAGCCACGACTTCGGGAAGCAGCTCTGCGGCATCGGCCCAGATTTCCAGTGTCTCCGCTTCCAGCCAGGTCATGGCTGCGAATGGAGTGGTCGTAGCGCCGCCGCTGTACGGCGCTGGTGCGGCATCGACATGGTGCGCTTCCGCGTCGAGCGACCAGTTCTCGAACCCGCGTGTCAGGAACTCGATGTGCTGCACGGGCGAGCCGTTGATGTCACGGAACACGCTCATCCACAGACGGTCGTAGTCGCCACGCGCCATGGAGGCGTCCTTGTGCGGGACCGCCACGACCGACTGCACATGCCCGAAGGAGTCGGATCCAAAGGAGCCACCCAGCTCATGGCGGTGCCAGCCGGCTACGGTCTGGTCACGGTCGTAGGTCATCCCATAAAGCCGTCCATCGTCGCGGACACACCAGGCCACCTTGTACGGCTCCTGTTGCCACGCAATCTGGATGATCTCGCTATCGGTTACATGTCCGGAGAGAGCGGTCAAGTCAACGGGGGCACTGGCTGCGGACAGACCATCGAATAGCAACGCCTGCACCTGGCGACCGTTCGCTGTGACGTAGAAGATGTCTGTCCCAGCACGAACCGGAATCACGGCGTTTGCCCCAATAGACGTGACCACCCGTACGTTCACGTTGCCAGGGGTAATCGCCTGTCGATCCGAGCTGGCAAAGATCTCGAAGATTTCCGTCCCCGTTCCCACGAGCAGTGTGTTGTGACCCAGCGCCCACCGAATTCCAGAGGTGGAGTTCGACACTGGGTCGATCGCAATGGCACCCGTGTCCAGGAGAGCGAAGGGCTTGCTCGTGACACTATCGAGCGGCAGTGTAAAGCTAGAAGACTGCAAGGATCCGAAGTCTACTTCCACGCCTGTCTGGGACAACCAGATGCGGTTCGGGAATGTGTACGAGCCACACAAGACATGACGCTGTTCGTGTAGGGCTCCCGCGCCAGGCCACCCGAGAACTGGACCTAGATCGCCGATGCGCCATCGGAAATCGGCTGTCCCTTCTGCGTAGTTGGCTCCACCACCGCTGATCGTAGTGCGGACATCGGCTGTGGCTTTATCGGCTCCGACGATCGAGGTGGACCCCGTATCCGCAGAGAAGAACAACTGTCCATGACCGATGGACGTGAACGTGACCGGAACCCCATCGTCGCTCCCGCCGTAGTGCTCCAGATAGAAACGCTGGGCCGGGTTCCGGACGGCCGTGCGCAGTCGGTAGAGCTTCCCGGGGATGCAGCCAGTCGGCGGCTCTCCGTTGGACCAGACCCCCAAGCGCTCTACGCGATCGGCATAACCCGTATTCACATTGACGCTCAGTTGATCGACGGCCTGGAATGCCATGCTAATCAGCAGGTTGTTCAGCCCCCCATCGAGTGTCGTGAGCACACTTGCACCGCCACTGGTGAGCGACAGCTCCAGATCATTCACCCCTGCATTGATGACGAAGTAGGGAACGTGCTCGGCCAGGTCGCTCGGGAGTCCATTGCCGCCGTCGGCAACGCACACTTCGTCGCCATTTACGAATGGATGCGCCGTCATCGGGAGCTTGGGACCGGCAATCAGCGTATCGAACGTCTGATAGACAAGACCCGTTCCTGCTGTCTGGAAGGCGTTGGCCCCATTGACCCTTTCGATCGTCCCAATGATCCACTCTTCCGCCCCCACCGAATCGTTCCGTACTCCACCCTGTCGCTGGAACGATTGCCCTACGTGTCCTGCGTTGAAGATCGAGCGAGCAGCGGTCGCTCTGGGAGTACGACCACGAGACTGGTTGGCTATCGCACTCCACGTCACGGTGACATCGGAACCCACTGGAGAAAGCTCGCCATAGGGCGTCTCCAGGAACCGCATCGGGCCAAACCGGAACGCACCTACATTCCAGCGAGTCAGATCGTGTATTGGAAAGTCCTTATGGTAGAAGTAGATCCGATCGAAGCTCTGTCCAAAGTTCAGCTCCCAAATCTGGGTCGCCGAGTACGGATGCCGGAAGATGATCTCTTCGGTCGTACGCACGGGTGACATCGTGCTTGCGAAGTTCCACGCACCGGCTGGTGCGGTGATACTGCCATGAAGATCATCGGGGTCCGTAGCCAAGCGTAACGTCTTGGCCAGTGCTTCTTCGTGCGGATACACAGCGACGTTCACCGTGTAGGACCCGGTCACTGCGAATCGAGTCCCGGTCGCACCGAAGCGCTCGTGCAGCATGTGCAGCGTCGTTCCGGTCAGTGGATTCTCGGTGTACCAGGGGCCACCAAACGGACCACCCCAGGCGACGGCATCGTTGTTGTCGCTGATGACCGTGTACGGACCCATACCGGCAGTGATGTTGGCTGCCTCCGCGGTCGTGAAGCTGCCAGCGAACGAATTGCACAGGAAGCCACGAGGCAGGCAGACGAAGTAGGTCGTATCGAGCGCCAAGCCCGTCGGAGCCCCGTCCGGGTTGTTGGCGGTCGCGAACTCCACTTCTTGTCCGTGGTAGAAGCCGTGTCCGTCATCCATCACGAATAGCGAGGAGCCCGGGATGTACTCGCTCGCTCGCAGCGGCCGGTTGGGATAGACCATCGGTCCATCGTCCTTGAACACCCGCATCTTGAATGCGCCCAGTTCCAGGATGTAGTTCTCTCCGTCCCCGATGCGGAACGGGATCAGACGGCTTCGCTGGGTCGGATGAAGGGCTGCCGCAGCGTGCTGCGTCCCCGGACGGCGGGTCACCGAGCCATTCACCTGCGGGATCAGGTTCAGGAGCTTGCGGGCAGAGTTACGGTACTGCGGAAGATCGGAACGACCTTCGGCACGCGGGTCCAGCTCCCCGCCGTTGAAGCTATTGAGTCCCAGGACGGCTTGGGACATGGCCTACCTCGCATCAATCCAGGTCGAGGTATCCTGCCGTTCCGGCGTTCCTTCTTGACCGTCGATACTTCGGGCTGCGGCCATCTTCTCGTCGAACTTCTTGTCCTTGCGGTCGCCAAGCGTCGTGGCCTTGACCAGCGGCTCGGCCCATTCGGCCTCCAGCTTCGCGATCAGTACCGACAAGAACTGCGCGCTGTAGAGCGTCACCGTAGAGACATACTGGATGTATCGGATGTCCACCGTGCGGCGGATAAGTACGTTGTCGGCACCGCCGTCGTTGGTCAGCAAGATGTTGGCCCCGCCACTGGTGATGGCGAGCTGAATCTTGTCCACGGTGATGAACTTGACGAAGTAGAGGGTGTCCTCCGAAACCCCCGTCGGGAGAACATCACCGCCCTTCACTGCGACGACAACATCGCCCTCCAGGTAGCCATGGGCCTCGATGTCGAGCGTATTGGCAACCACCGCTCCGAAGATCGTTTGCAAGTTCTGGGTCAGGTTGGTGAGGAGCAGCCTATCGGAGATGGTCCACTCGTCATACTCGTCGGCGCTCTGGTCCTCGACCTCCCAGACTCGCAGCGTATCTGCGGGTGTCGAGAAGGCATAGTCCCAACGCCAGGCAGGCTTGGGCTTGATCGCCATGTCGAGCGTGGCGTGCTTCATTGCGAAGTTCCATGGGTGCTCGCTCAGGACGGTTTCGAGGTGCTGCCGGTAGGTGGCGTTGGCGAGCTTGGCCTGCTCGGTGTTGTCGGTGAATGCTGCGATGGGATTCATGCTGAGCCCGGCAAGGGCTGCATTCACGATCCCGATGTCATCAGTGATTTCAGTCGCGGGCATGGCACACCGGGCTAGCTATTCGCGATGTAGTAGACTTCCCACGTCGTCCGCACATTGGAAACGGGAGTGCCTTCGATCCGCGCGGCAATTTCGATCTCACCGAGTGGGTCTTCCGTAAGCTGTGCGATCTCCCACAGGGTCAGTCCTCGCTCCCAAGTCTCGTGTGAGATGGGGTTGTACTGACCAAAGATATCCTGCCGCACCCCATCGGTGAAGCTCACGGACGGATCCAGGTTCTGTGCGAATGCGTTTGGCGTATGGAAGTCGCCGCTATGCCGATTCCCGCACTCCCACAGTCCGATGTCGATGTTGAAGTTCAGATCCGAAACGTCCTGCACAGTCAGATAGAAGGAGAGGAGGCGGTCCTGCCAACTGAACTTCATCAGCCGGAGAACATCGAGGTTTTCAAAGAAGCTGGCGTTCAGCCGGATCGCAGCGCGCTTGTACCGAACCACCCCCCCGTCAGCACCAAGCGGTGCCTGGTACTGAGCTTGGGGGAGTGCGCTAACGCTGTCTGAGAACAAATCGCTGTAGCGGTCGGCCAAGACGGAACCTCAGTCTCCGGAGACGTACTCGATGTCGATCACCAGCGTGCCGCCAGTGGTGACTGACCCGCCGAGCGTGATGACCATCTCCCAGTCTTCATTGGGATCATTCGCGTAGGTTGCCGGAGTGACGATGTTCATCTGCTCCCACAGAGCCAGTCCCTTGTTGACGCCGGTCACCTGAGCCGTGGTACGGCCATCGACTTCGACGTTGGTGGCACCGAGGTCCATCACGGCATCGAAGAAGTTGGCATCGATCACGATGCCGTCATGATTCTTCCCGGCTTCCCACAGCCCGAGCTGCGAGGTAGCACCCCCGACAACGGCCGCTTCGGTCGAGAACCGGACATCGAGCACCCGGTCACTCGACCGGAGCGGAACGATCCCGACGACTTCCGTGGTCAAGAACCCGACATCGAGCAGACAGGTGGCACGCTTGTAGCGCACGCGGCTCGACCCCTGACCAATGCCCGCAATGACGGGAACGGTCGGCAGGACATCGACATCGGCAGAAAAGACGTTGCTGAAATGATTTCGAACGGCCATGAGTGTCTCCTAGGACACGGTGAGATTGGAGCCCAGGGCGATCCCCGCCAAGGGCTCCGTTCTCGTTTGCTCGCTGCGGCGAAGGGCCTACGTCGGTAGGCTAGCTCTCATCACTCTGGACTTCGACCACGCCCGTCTCGTCCATCCGGGTCGCACCCGCACGGAACGAGTAGTAGATCTGCTGGTCGTGGTCCTTGTCGGGTCGATCAGAGATCCGCCCCGTGATGTCGATCCCGAAGGCCAGGAGCATCGACGCCTCGGAGTAGAACGGGTTGGACCGGATGCTTGAAGCAACATCAAACCCTTCGTAGCGCGTGAACTTGAACCCGCAGTAGGTGTTGATGTCCCCCTGTGCGAGTGCCTTGACGGTGTTGAAGTCGCTGGACGCCACTTCCGTGGTGTTCAGCAAGTCTTCCACCTGCTTCGCCGACACGCCGGCGTGGCGGGCCATCGAAGGATCGTTCTCGTTCTCGTCGAGGATCCGCTTGGCGGCCAGGATCTTCGCGATCGTGAGGCCCACACTGCCGTGGACGATCTGGTGGGTGGCGACCGGAAATGCCTGCGGCGTGGTCCCCGTCTCGCCCGTGTTGGACGAGGCGAAGAACTCGGCCGCCACAAGCTCGTCGATCTTGCGACCGGCGGCCATGGCCATCACCTTGCCGTAGGACCCGCTGGGGTCGTTCAGCACGGTGTTCAGATCCGCCATCCCTACGAGGTCGGCGGTGTGGAAGAAGCGCATCGCCACCGAGCGGCGTCGGTGCTGGACTTCCAGCAGCGGCGTATCGGTGTGGCGGGTGAGCTTCTCCTGCATGCTCGTCTGGCCGATCTGGTCGAAGAACGCGATCTTCGCCGAGATGCCAGATTCGACACGCACGATGCTGCGCAGGCGCGACATCTGCTGTTGCGCCAGGATCGTGATGCCATCGAAGTAGCGTTGAACTCGATGTTCAGAGATTTCGTCGGACATGGGTGCCCCTCATTCTTCGGTGAAAGAAGAAGAGGGCTCCCCGAACGTCGGACCCTATCGTTTGAACTTCTTGCCCTTCGGACCCACCCGGGGAGTTTCGGTGCTCGGACCTTTGCGACCTGATTGGCGCTCGGCTACCCGAACCTCTCGTCCCACTTCGGGGGCTGCCCGTTCGACAGAGTTCAGTGCGAAGCTATACGCTTCCTCGGCGAGCTGCAACATCATGTTGATGGTCATCCGGCCTGTGCGCATCTCGGTGATCGTGTGCAGCGACTTGAAGGCGACCTCCGGTTCCTTCTTGCCCTGGCACCAGAGGAAGAGGCGATCGGCTCCATCGCGGGGGTTCGCACCCACTTCATGCTGGCTGACGTGCTTCGCCAGCGTGAAGCAGAACAACCGCTGTTCTACGAGTGTCGCAGCGGCCACTACAAGCTCGCGTTCGGGTTGGGGGTGACCCCGATACTCCGCGTCCCGCCGATGCCGACCTGGGTAGCCGAGCCGAGGTTGCCCTTGTAGGCGTACAGCTCCTCGACCTTGGCCAGTGCGACCGCGTGATTGATGTGCTGCGGGCTGAAGTAGGACTCGCGGAAGTCCGCGTCTCCCATCAGTACTTCCAGCTCCTTGGCGGCTTCGGCCGGCGTCTTGGCTCCCGGCATCGTCTTAGTGGGATCGTCGATCAAGTCGTGCTCCTTGATGCCGTCGCTGGCCTTCATCATGGCACGCACGAAGGGCATGTAGTCCCCAAGTGCAACGCCATTCTCCAGACGCAGGTTCAGGATCTCTTCTGGGGCAGTGCCCTCGAACAGAGTCGTTACGGCGCGGTGCGTCAGGTTCATGCGTTCGGTGTACGCCTGGCCCAGTTCTTTTTGCAGCGTGCCGATGGTTTGCTGGTTGGTGCGTACGGCAAGCTGCTCGCGCTGCTCCCAGGCTTCCTTCTGGATCTCCACGAAGTCGCCGACCACGCCCGGCACCTGATCCTGCGTGAGCCCGCGTTCCCACATCTTGGCCACCATGCGTGCGCCCACCTGATCGTCCCACGGCATCCCCTCCGGCGGCTTGAAGTCGCCGAAGTTGTAGGCCCCGGGGTTCTCGGGCCGGCCAAGCTCCTTGTAGAAGCGCTGCTTGTCGGTCGGATCGCTCTCGTTCGGCAGGATCACACCCTTGCGTCCGACGGCCGATAGCAGGTTGATGTGCTCCTTGGCGAGCGAGGACATGTCATTGTGGCGAGTCAGGTTGGGGTTCTGCGCAAGCTGGGGGTCGATGCTGCGTATCAACGCCTGAAAGGCATCGAGGTTTCCACTGACAGCGGGCTGGAACGTAGTTTCGCCTACGCCCGGCAGTCCACCTACGGCTCCTTCACTCATCATCGTCTTGCTCCTGTGTTCTCAGGGGTGTGGGAAGTTGCCCGGGTCCAGCCATGCGGGCTTCGATATGAAGAAACACACGCTGCATGCCCAGGTTGTTGGCTGTCTGATCGAATGCGCCTGGGGTGTAGGCATCGTATCCGACCTTGCAAAATTCTCGAAGGTCATCGAGGACATCTTGACCCACTTCACTCCCGAATACCTGCTTGAACTTCTTGGCCAGCTCATTCTTGCGTTCCCATTCCGATCGGATCGTATTCTTCTGTAGGGAGTACAGCGTAGGATCCTGGCTCACTGGATCCCCGCTCTCGTGGCTTGTGCCTGCGCGTCACTGTTGATGGCCTGGCCCGCCTGGCCGGCGATCTGGGACAACTGGTCCGCCTGGTCGAGCTGCTCCTGGGCCTGCTGCGCTTGCGCACGTTCCTGTCGGAGTGCATCGCGCTCCCCGATGGGACGGAGAATGCCCGGCGGAACGCCCTGCGACTCGACGAGCAGGCGAGTGGATTCGTCGGGATCGAGATTGTCCTGCGCTTCGGGGACCAGTTGCGAGAGCTGTCCGACCGCAGCCCAAGCTCCCATGATGGCTCGTCCTTCGGCCTGCTTCTGCGCACGGTGCGCTGGACCCATGTACTCGATCGACACCTCGACATCGCGCATCTGCGGAGGCCGACGCGGGATGAAGCCGCCGCGTTCGAGTACGTCGAGCGTCCGGAATAGCATCGGGTCGATGCCTTCCGAGGTGAGTCGCCCGATCTGGCTCACCATGCTGCGCGCCATCTTGTCTTCTAGCTCGATCACCTGCGTTGCCGGCATCGCACGGGTATCGGGCAGTGCGATCATGTCGGCGAAGAACGCTTCCTTGATCTGCGCTCGCGTGCCTTCGATGGCGCGTTCGCCGAGGACTGGTTGCTGCGCGACCGGGAACGGCCGGATCGGATCGTCCTTGAACACATGTGCCCGGTAGACGTTGAGCGAGCCGGGTGACGTAGAGATCATCGACAGCACGCCATCATCGGGCACGAGCAGCGGCGGATCCGCCGCCTTCTGTGCCGTCTTGAGCATGGTCTTCTCCATCTCGTTCGCCATCTTGCACGAAGAGAGGGCCGTCCATGCCGGGCTGCGTCCGTACAGCTCGCTGTTCTCCTTGCTCCAGCGGCTCATCATGTGGGGCTGCGTCCAGTAGCCGCCGCGGCTGATGATCTTCTTCTGGCCGTGCAGCACGTAGACGCTGCGCCAGGGTTTGGTATCGCGCTCCCGGACGTTGGTTTCCGAGCGCGGGTGGATCAGGTGCAACATGCGTACGTCGCGGTCGGGCTCCTTCTCGGCCCAGCGTGTGACCTCGGAGTCCACGTCGCCAAACTGTTGGACGACGCGCCGTGCGCTCATCATGTACCAGCGGTAGAAGGTGTCGGGTCGTCCTTGCCAGGACTCGTCCACGTACATCTCGCCGAGCGGCCTACTGTGGAACCGGGGTCCATGGCCAGGGATGTCATCGACGAAGAAGTCTCCTGTGCCAAAGAACACCTGATCGAGCAGCCATTCGGCCGTTGCGTTCGTAAAGCCGAACTCCGCCTTGCGGAAGACGTGGCGCAGGCTCTTGGTAGCGAACTCCAGCCACTCGAAGATGTCGGGGTCGTGCGCCATCTCTTCGGGCTCGACCTTCAGGAAGAACCATTTTGCGGCGGGGTTGAGCATCGAGCCATGTAGTGCCGCGACGAGACGGGTTCCGGCGACCAGGCCGGTCGTGTCGTAGATCCGGCGCATGCGTTGCTCGCCAGGGGTGCGAACGGTATTGAAGTCGCGTAGGCCGAGGATGTTGTCGGAGATGTCCTGCCAGGTCGTCTCGAACGTGCCGCGCTGGGTGCGTAGCTGGTCGAACCGACTGACGATCATGCCGCCGGTTTCGAGCACCTAGCGACTCGCCAGGATCGCAGATCGTCCTGCCGATCCTCGCCCTCCGGTGGGCGCGCGGCTGCCACTCGACAGCGCGGTGCGGCGTCGGTCGCGTTCCCTTGATGCTACCTGTCCAGCGGCCGGACCTGAGCCGACACCGGTCGCCTGTGGGATCTTGGGATCGAATGCACCTGCGGCCTGGGCAATGCCCACTCCAGCAGAAGCCAGCGGTGCGAGTCCGACGGCTGTCCCGACTCCCGTTCCGATTGCAGATCCGATGTTGGCTCCCGTCAAGGTCGCTGCACTGGGAGCCAATGTTCCCGTTGTGGCAGTCCCGATGGCACTCCCGATCGAGGAACCGACCGAGCTTCCTATAGAACCTCCCGTGCTGGCTGCCGTAGGCACTGCACCCACCAGCGCGGAGCCGATCGAGGAGATGGCAGAGCCAATCCCACTCACGACTCCCGTTGCGGTGCTTGCGGCGGCGCTACCGACCGCGGCTCCGGCTGCCCCGGCCGCAGTGGCGGTATTGGCGGCGGCTGCGGCAACTGCTGCGATGATGGCTTCGAGTCCCATTATCCAGTCCTCACGAGTGTCGTTCCACCCGGTGACTCAGCAATCTTGCCGGCCAAGATGGTGGAACCAGGGGCGAAAGCGGCGGCGGGGTTGCTACGGGAGGAGGAGATGGCTCGCTGGATGTTGGTCATCGAGCTTGCCCCCTTGCTCCCTCGTAGCGATTCGAGCCGTGCCGTACTCAGTCTACTGGTCCTCGCACGGCGTTGTTCTTCGGTGAGAACGACATCGAGGCCCATCACTGCATCCTCGATCTAGGGGAGGACCCCAGTGGATCGTAGTCCATCCCAGCCATGACTGGGTAGGCACGGGTACGGATTGCACTGGCAAACCGCAACGACATCATGGCATAGCGGGTCGCATCCATCACATCGTCGTAGGCTTTGACGATTCGGCCGTTGTCCCGGTGGTAGAGCTTGAACTCATCCCACCAGTCCGTCAGGTGGTACGCCACCCTGAATTTCCCGGTCACCATGCGGTTGTAGATCTCGGCGATCCCGGGCTCGACCGAGTAGCTGCCATCCGGGTGGGTGGTGTGCTCGGCCAGCATGCGGATCCCCTCCTCGCGGTAGAGATCTGAGAACCGGGTGCCGTCGTTGCGGTCGCGGGTCCAGCCGTCCCGGGGCCAGGCGACGGGCAGCGGTCCCCAGGTCCGGATGGCCGAGGCGTGGATCGAGATTTGGGGCTGGTGTGACTTGTAGCAGGCGTAGACGTGGGCCACGTCCAGCTCGGCATCGTGCGCAATCGCCACCGCGGACATCGGGTGCTTGGGGCTGCCGCCGAGGTCGATCCCGATGATCCGCCGCCAGAAGTGGGGGATCTCCATGGGGGCCTCGGCCACCACGGACTCCGGCACGGGGTAGACCAGGCCGGAGCCCATCTTCGGGATGCCCTCCAGGCGGGCCGCACGCTCGTGCTCGGGGTACTGCAACAGGATGGTTTCGCGCATGGCGGCGGTCAGGTGCGGCGCATCCTTGATCCCCATGCGCGTCACGACCTTCTCGGGGCTATCTGGCGTGGGGTAGAACCCCCGGACCACATCGGACATGCCCTTCATGGGGGTGAAGGTCATCATACCAAAACCCTGTGTTGCGGTGAGGCGGGCGACTCCCTCGGTCCAGATGTCCTGCGGCGGCTCCTCGTCCCACCAGATGCCGTCCAGGGTGTCTGCCATCCACTTTTCACGGCCCTGTTCGTAGGATTTGAACCCCACATAGGTCGCTCCGCCCTTGGCGTGCTTGATTAGGGCGTAGTCGTACGCTCCGGGCACCCCACGGCTCGGGACCAGCTTCTCGATGAAGTCCTTGGGGATCCAGCCGGTGCCCTCTTCGCCGGGCTCACCGAACAGCTTGCGCTGGATCACGTCACGGGTCGTAAGGCTGGTGATGCCGCCTACCCAGTAGCGGCCTGGCTTCTCGACGCGACGACCCTGCCACCAGTCCGGGTACATGCCGGTGAAGTGCATGCCCATCTCGGCCGACCCTCCATGGGATTTGCCGAGCTGGTTGCCTGCCATCAAGAGCCGGAAGCGGAACTCCCTGCCGTTATTGTGGAATTCCACCACTTTCGGGTAGGGCTTGTAGAAGGCCAGCTTCTTCGTCCGCATCGCCTCCATTCGGGAGGCCAGAATCTGTAGGGTGGCCCGAGACGAATTGTTCGAGGAGTTGGGCATCGAACTCCAATCCAAGCTCGCCTGCTGCGCGCTCGATCATGTTGACTAGCTGTTGTGGAGAGGCATCCCCGAATGGATCGTCCTTCATCCGTTTCACTTCACTCTTCTTGATTAGGTGGCCGTTCATCTCGGCGATCGTCCGAAGGCATGAGTGGACGACGGCAAGCTGTGGCTTCTCCAGCTCGCGTGCCATCTTGACGGTTTCGAGCAGGCTCATCATCAGCTCGTCCTTGGTAATCAGCTTGCTCTCTACCTGTTTGTCAAACATCCTTTCACGCAGGTACTCCGCGCGATCCAGGATCTCGGGGTTGTTCTTGACCAACCGGCTGGCCGCAGAGCCAGGGTGGGCGTCATTCCAGCCCGCCACCTTGAACGCGGTGGCCTGGTTGTCTCCCATGGCCATGCGCTGCGCCATGACCTCGTGTTTGCCACGGCGTAGCGGGACCGAGCGATCCTGCTTCGGGAGGTTTAGAGGCATCGCGCTATCATAGCCGCATCTCTTGAAGGAGGGTCATCATGGCCTGGGACGCCGTAGGCGGACGCAATGGCACCGAGCGTGGTCGGATGATGAGGCGGATCCCGTTCCGGCCCGTCAGTTCGTACCCCGCAGTGGACAACCGGGGATGCAGTGGACTGATCGTCCGCGAGCAGTACCGGCAAATTGGGACCACCGGTCCACGCTCGACGGCATTCGATAACACGATCGAGGTGATCGACAAGCGCGTGTCTCGGGACAACGAGGATCTGACCATGACCCTGCGCACGGCAGTCAACGAGGCCATCCCGGCGGATCTCGCCGTGACCTCTTCGCCGGTTCGTGCCGAAACATTCCTGAGCACGGGCACCAACATCCGGCCGGGCGGTCGCGCCAACCGGGTGGCCGCCGCAGTCACCGCTACCGAATACACCCGCGACACCAATTCTGGCCCGACGGGATTCAACGCACGCGCCGACGTGGCGTAATCCCATGGCCATCCG
>Ga0307380_10006908_pt1 | contig 14831 bp, 12 predicted proteins | sample UN3MG_FD_202239 | JGI IMG/M metagenome (GOLD analysis project Ga0307380, IMG submission 202239) | Soil microbial communities from Risofladan, Vaasa, Finland - UN-3 | ecosystem: Environmental > Terrestrial > Soil > Coastal area > Acid sulfate soil | place: Finland: Risofladan, Vaasa | collected... | reverse complement strand
TCGGCCCTGAGGCCAGCAAGGTTGCGACGTCGCACGGTGCGCAGCAGTGCACACCGGTGAGCGTGGTGGCAGGGAGTGCCGCCATGGCGCTCGACATCCGATCGATCGCCTCGTCGGGCGGGATCGGGAAGCCGGGCTGCATCAGCTCGGCGAACCAGGGCTCGTCCAGCACCACCATCTGACGCGAGTTCGGCAGCGCGTCGCTCACCACGCCGGAGAGCGCGGTGAGACGGTCGCGGACGGTCGACAGCGCCAGGTCGAACGCCGATTCGCGGTCGAGGCCGGCCCGATGGAGCGCGACGCCGAGCGTGACCGGGCCGACGAACTGCCACTTCACCGCAGCACCGTCGAGCCTGACCTTGCCGGCGAGGTCGAGGAAGGCTCGCAGGCCGGTGAACGCGTCGTGCTCGATGTCGGTGGCGATCGAGGCGAGCGGCTTCACTGATGTCGGATCGACGGCGATCGCCCCATCGGGACCGACCGTCACCCCTTGCACACCGGCGAGCGCCTGACCGAACATCAACTCGTCGGGCGAGCGGCGGGGCAGCGTCGGGATCGTCGCGATGTCGAATTCGCCGATCGCGAACGCTGCGGCAGCTGCAGGATCGAGATGCGGGAGGCTGCCGATGCCAGCAGTGGCGCCATCGGCGAACGCGGAGCGGGCAGCGGGCAGCGGACGAACGCCTACCTCGGACTCGCTCACGACACACCTCCCATCGGTGATCCCCCGACATTTTGCCAGCCCGGCGGACACCGAACTGGGATCTCCGCATCGTTCCACGCTGCGCGGGCTCCGTCCGAATCGATTCCAGCGCCCGGAGGTGGTCAAACGTCACGTCGCGATCGATCCGTCGTCGACGACCGCGCATGCGTCCACGACCGCGATTGGCCGATTCGGCGGCAACCTGTGGGGATGTCGACAGCTCCCGACGAATCGATCGACCGGCTGGCCCGGTTCGCGCCGTGGGTCGCCAGAGTCGCCTGGATCGTGGTTGCGGTGATCGGCGGCACCGCCGTCGAGTCGGCGGTCGACGGGCGGAGTGCGGCCGTGGCGTGGACGGCTGCGATCGGCGGCTGGACACTCTGGGCCGTCGCCGCGCTGGCGCTGGCGATCGCCGCGGTCTGGTCACTGACGATCGTTCGCGTGGTCGTGCCGTTGGGGCTGGTGGCGACCGCCGGTGCCGGAATCGGGGGCGCAACCGCCGTCGAGTTGGCGCTGCTCGGCGGACCCGCGACCGTCGGGGCAGCGGCCGTGATGTCCGCCGAATTCGGCCGTCAGTGGGTGCAGGCGTCGGCCTACGGCGACGAGGAGCGATTCCCGCTTCGACTGCCGGTGGGCGCGGGCACTGCGGCGGTGGTGTCGTGGATCGTGTGGGCGCCGATGCTGATCACCGGTCCGTTCCTGCTCGCCGCCGAATCGTGGATCGCCGGTGCGCTCCTGACAGCGCTGGCGGTTGCGGGCGTCCTCGTGCTCGGGCCCCGATGGCACCGGCTGTCGCTGCGGTGGTTCGTACTGGTGCCGGCCGGCGTCGTCGTGCACGACCCGGTCGTGCTCGCCGACACCTTCCCGCTGCGAACGGCGCAGGTCGCCTCGATCGGGCTCGCTCCCGCCGACACGCAGGCAGCGGACCTGACCGGACCGGCCAGCGGTTACGCGGTCGAGGTCGCGACCACCGAGTCGGTGACCGCGGTGTTCGCGTTCACGCCGTCCGAACCGAACGGGAAGGCGATCCATCTGCGCTCGTTCCTGATCGCGCCGAGCCGCCCCGGACGCGCGCTGCGATCGGCCCGAGCACGCGGCCTCCCGATCGCCTGACCGACGACCCCGTCTCTGCGGACCGACCCTGCCCTTGCGGAACCGACCCGAGAGGACCGGGTGGGGGCGGCGACGTTCAGCGGCAGATGCCGCCGCCGAGGACCCGGGTATTGGTCGGGTCGTAGGCGACGACGCTCTGGCCGGGAGCGATACGACGTTGCGGCTCGAGCCAGCGCACCGAGATCGAGTCGTCGGTGACGGTGATCGTGGCGGGCAATGCCCGGCCGTGGGCGCTGCACTGCACGAGCGCGGCTCCGTCGACCGGTCCGTCGACCCACGACATCCGATCGACGACGAGTTCATCCCGCAACAGGTCGGCCCCGGTGCCGACGGTGACGGTCGCCGAGGCGGTGTCGACGTCGATGACATACCGCTTCGGCCCACCACCCGGCAGCCCGATGCCCTTGCGCTGACCGACGGTGACCAGCTCGACCGACTCGACCTCGCCGACCCGCTTGCCGTCGGTGTCGACGACCGTGCCGGATCGGAACGGGATCCGTTCGCCGAGGAACGACGTGCGCCCGCCGGTGGAGGTGATGAAGCACACGTCCTGGCTGTCGGGCTTGGTGGCGGTGCGCAGGTCGATCGACGCGGCGAGGGCGCGCAGATCGGACTTCTGCATCCCGCCGACCGGGAACATCGTGCGGGCGAGCTGCGCCTGGTCGAGCATGTGCACCACGTAGCTCTGATCCTTCGCCGAGTCAGCGCCTCGCTCGAGCGTGTAGCGGCCGTCGACGGTCTGCCCGATGTTGGCGTGATGGCCGGTGGCGACCGCATCGAAGCCGAGCAGATCGGCGCGCTCGGCGAGGCGGGCGAACTTGACCGACCGGTTGCACTCGATGCACGGGTTCGGCGTGACGCCGCGGGTGTGGGCGTCGACGTAGAGGGCCACGACGTGTTCGTCGAAGTCGTCGCCGAAGTTGAACACGAGGTGGTCGATGCCGAGCTGTTGGGCGACCCGCCGGGCGTCGTCGACGTCGGACACCGAGCAGCAGCCGGTGTCGCTGTCGCCGCCCCACAGCTTCATCGTGACACCGACGACCTCGTGGCCCGCACGCTGCAGCAGCAACGCCGCGACGGAGGAGTCGACACCGCCGCTCATGGCGCACATCACCTTCACGAGACGCTCACGACGAGCTCGCGATCGGAGCCGAGGCCATCCGGCGTCGCAACTGATCGACCGACGAACCGACCACGTCGATCGCCCGATCGACGTCGGCAGCAGTGGTGGTGTGCCCGAGGGTGAGGCGCAGCGCCCCGAGTGCCACCGACCGGTCGACACCCATCGCGGCGAGGACATGCGACGGCTCCATCGCACCGCTCGCGCACGCGGACGCGGCCGACGCACACACCCCGGCTTCGTCGAGGAGGAACAGCAGCGCCTCGGACTCGATTCCGGCGATGCAGACATGGGCCGAGCCGGCCACCTTGTGCTCGGGCGGCACGGTCTCGACGACTCCGTCGAGACGCTCCTGCAACCCGGCGACGAGCCCGTCGCGAAGGATCGCCAGGCGCGTGTTCTCCTCGACGCGGTCACGATCGGTGAGGTCGAGTGCCACGGCCGCGGCGACGATGCCGGCGGTGTTGTGCGTTCCGCTGCGGCGTTCGCGCTCCTGTCCACCACCGATGATCAGCGGGTCGACCTTCGGCCCACCCCGTTCGATGAGCACACCAACGCCCTTCGGCCCTCCGAACTTGTGCGCGCTGAGCGAGAGCAGGTCGACGTGCGGGGCTATCTCGCGCAGGTCGAGCCAGCATGCCGACTGGACCGCGTCGGTGTGGAGCAGAGCGCCCGGAGCGTGGCGCCGCACGATGCGGGCGACCTCCGCGATGTCGGTCACGGTTCCGACCTCGTTGTTGACGGCCATCACACTGACGATCGAGACGTCGGGAGTCGCGTCGAGGACCGCCGAGAGTTCGTCGAGGTCGACACGTCCGAACGAATCCACCCCCACCACGCGTCCGTGTTCGCCGAGGTGCTCGACGACGTGCAGCACCGCGTGGTGTTCGACCGCCGGACAGATCGCGACACCGCCACGACGCGCGACCGCTCCGGTGATCGCCATGTTGTCGCTCTCGGTACCGCAGCCGGTGAACACGACCTCGTTCGGGTGGCAGCCGACGACGTTCGCGACGGTGTCGCGAGCCTCGTCGACGGCCCGACGGGCTCGGCGGGCGAAGCGGTGCGAGCCCGACGGGTTGGCGTACAGCTCCGAGAGGTACGGCATCATCGCCTCGACCGCCTCGGCGCGCATCGGCGTCGACGCAGCGTGGTCGAGATAGGTGATGGCCGGCTCCGTCACCTCCGCCACGCTACCGATTACATTCCGGCATAGCCTCGGGTGGGTGCGGGGATACGACCATCGTTCGTACGGCGACGGGTTCGCGGACGTCTACGACGAGTGGTACGCCGACGTCACCGACGTCGGCGCCACCGTCACGCGCATGGTCGAACTCGCCGGTGCCGGCGGGCGTTTGCTCGAACTCGGTGTCGGAACCGGACGTCTGGCCGTGCCCATGGCAGACGCCGGCCTCAGCATCGTCGGCATCGACAGCAGCGAGGCCATGCTCGCCAAGCTCAGCGAACGCGACCCTGCCGGGCTCGTCGACGCGGTGCATGGCGACATTGCCGGCGACCTCCCGATCGGTCCGTTCGACGTCGTGCTGGTCGCCTACAACACGATCTTCAACCTGCTCGGCGAACACGACCAACCGCGGCTGTTCCAGCGCGTCGCCGAACGGCTCGCACCCGGGGGCGCGTTCGTCGTCGAGGCGTTCGTGCCCGCATCCGAAGGCGCCGATGGCACGGCAGCGTCATCGGAGGTCACCGTGCGGTCGATGGCGGTCGACCACGTCGTGCTGTCGGTGTCCGTCAACCGCCAGGACCAACAGCTTGCCGAGGGCCAGTTCGTACAGTTCTCGCAGGACGGCGGCGTGCGACTCCGGCCCTGGTCGATCCGCTGGGCGACACCCGAACAGCTCGACGCCATGGCAGCCGCGGCAGGGCTGTACCTCGACATGCGATTCGGCGAGATGGGCGGCTCGGCGTTCACGGACGACAGCGCCCAACACGTCTCGATCTATCGCCGGGTCGGCGATGGCGCCGGAGAGACGGCGGGAGCGCGATGACGACACCGAAGTTCGGCCTCGGCGTTCCCAACGGCGGCGACTTCGCCGATCCGCGCCGTCTCGCGGAGCTTGCCGCTGCCGCCGAGACGTCCGGGTGGGACGGCTTCTTCCTCTGGGATCACGTCATCCGCCGCCGGCCATGGCAACCGATGGTCGACCCGTGGGTGTCGCTCGCCGCTGTCGCGGTGGCAACCGACAGGATCGTCCTCGGGCCGATGGTGACCCCGCTCGCGCGACGGCGGGTGTCGGTGGTCGCGCGGCAGTCGGTGACGCTCGACCGGTTGTGCAACGGCCGCCTTCGACTCGGCGTCGGCCTCGGCGCGCCCGACGACGAGTTCACTCGTTTCGGCGAGAGCGCCGATCCCAAGCGCCGGGCGCGGTTGCTCGACGAGTCGCTCGACGCGCTGCAGCTGCTGTGGTCGGGTGAGTCGGTCTCCTACCACGGCGACTTGGTGACGCTCGACGACGTCGAGTTCCGCCCCACCCCGATCAACGGCCGCATCCCGATCTGGGTTGCCGGCGGCTGGCCGGGCGGCGCGCCATTTCGTCGAGCCGCTCGCTTCGACGGCGTGTGGCCGGTCGCGAGAGCGGGCGGTTACCTCAGCGTCGACGAGTTCGTCGAGTGCATCGCCGAGGTCCAGCGCCTGCGCGACACCGACGATCCCTTCGATGCGTGCTTCGTCGACCGCAGCGCCGGAGCGGACGACGCCGAGGTCGCGGACAAGATCGGCCGCCTCGTCGATGGCCGGATGACCTGGTGGATCGAGTCGCTCGACGACCCGAACGTCCCGTTCGAACAGCACCGAGATCGCGTCGTCGCGGGCCCGCCGGGCTGACCTGCCCAACCGATCCCGGGGTACGGTTGGCGGCGCCATGGCGTACCGCTACCTCTGGACCCCGCAACAGCTCGGCCCCGTCGAGGTGCGCAACCGCATCGTGTTCTCCGCACACCTCACGAACTACGCACGAAACGGGCTGCCGACCGACCAGCACGCCGCCTACTACGGCGCCCGCGCCGCCGGTGGCACGGGCCTGATCATCACCGAGGAGCACTCGACGCACCCGACCGATTGGCCGTACGAGAAGCTGATCCACGGCTTCCACCGCGACGTCATCCCCGGCTACCGCAAGATCACCGACGCCGTCCATCGACATCGGGTCCCGGTCTTCGCCCAGATCAACCACAACGGCGGCCAGGCCTCCTCGATGTACTCGCGCCTGCCGGTCTGGGGCCCGTCGCCGGTCGCCGATCCGCTGTTCCGTGAGGTCCCCAAGGCGGTCACGCACGCCGAGATCGACGAGATCGTCGCCGGCTACGCCCTGGTCGCCGAGCACTGCGCCGAGGGTGGCTTCGACGGCATCGAACTGCAGTGCTCGCACAGCTCGATCGTGCGCGGCTTCCTCTCCCCCGCCACCAACCACCGCACCGACGACTACGGCGGATCGCTCGAGAACCGCGCTCGGCTGCTCGTCGAGATCGTGGCCGCGGTGCGCAAGGAGATCGGTCGCGGCATGGCGCTCGGCGTGCGGATCTGTGGCGACGAACTGATCGAGCACGGCACGACGATCGACGACGCGGTGCGCATCGCCGAGATCGTCGAGGCCACCGGGCAGGTCGACTACATCAACACCTCGATCGGCGTCGCCACGGCGAGCCTGTTCATGATCGAAGCGTCGATGCACATCCCGCCCGGCTACGCGATGTTCATCCCCTCCGCGATCCGCAAGGCAGTCGATCTGCCCGTGGTCGGCGTGGGCCGGTTCAAGGATCCGCTCCAGGCCGAGCGGGCGCTGTCCGAAGGTCACTGCGACCTGGTCGGCGTCGTACGCGGGCAGATCGCCGACGCCGACTTCGTTGCGAAGGCACGGGCAGGCTCGACCGACGAGACCCGACTGTGCCTGTCGTGCAACCAGGAGTGCGTCGGCCGCATGGGTCTGAACCGGTGGCTCGGGTGCATCGAGAACCCGCGCACCGGACGGGAGTCCGAGGGCGTCGGCACGGTCCGGATGACATCGAAGCCGAAGTCGGTGATGGTCGTCGGCGCCGGTCCGGCCGGGCTGCAGGCGGCGATCGCTGCGCGCCGCAACGGCCATCAGGTGACGGTGTACGAGAAAGAAGAGGTGGCCGGCGGCCAGGTCCGCCTCGCGGCATCGGTGCCCAACCGGGCCGAGTTCGGCGACATGATCCGCAACCAGCTCACCGAATGCCGGCGCCTCGGCGTCGAGTTCCGGTACGGCGTCGGCGTGTGGCCGGGATTGGTCGAGGAGCAGCGACCCGACCACGTGATCGTCGCCACCGGCGCCGAGGCTGCACGTCCGTACTGGGTCCCGGACGGCGTCGAGAACGTCGTCGACGTCCGCCAGGTGCTCGACGGATCGGTCCAGGTCTTCGGCGACGTCGTCGTGATCGACGAGATCGGTTTCCACCATGCGACGTCCACCGCCGAGGTGCTCGCCGATCACGGCTGCAACGTCGAGGTGATCACGCAGGGCATGGTCGTCGGACAAGATCTCGGCATCACGCTCGACATGGAGAATTGGTGGATCCGCGCCGGCGAGAAGGGGATCGTGCAGACCACCGATCTCGTGCCGATGGGGATGGAGGGTCGCACGCTCACCCTCCTGCACCACCCGACGGGCACCAGCGTGACCCGCACACCCGACTGGGTCGTGCTGGCCGTGCATGCCAACCCGGTCGAGTGGCTCTACCGCGACCTCAAGGCCGCCGGCGTCAGCGTCGAGCGGGTCGGCGACTGCGTCGCCCCCCGCCGCGCCCACGCCGCCGTCATCGAGGGCGAACGCGCCGGCGCCGCCGTGTGACCCCAACCCCACCACGTTTGTGTCGCGTTCTCGGTGGGACGGGTCACCAGTTCCGCAACGCAAACGGGGTGGGCGTGCCAGGATCGGCGGCGTGATCGACATCGATGCGGCGCTGCAGGCGCTCTCCCTGGACGACAAGTGCACGCTCGTGGCGGGACGCTCCGGGTGGCGGACGCACGCGTTCGCCGAGGCCGGCGTCCCACAGCTCAAGATGTCCGACGGACCCAACGGGGTGCGCGGCGAGGGCCACGGCGGATCGAGCACACCGGGGGTCGTCGTCCCGTCCGGGATCACGCTCGGTGCGACGTGGGACCCCGACCTCGTCGGCGAGATCGGCTCGCTCATCGGCACCGAGGCACGCCGCAAGGGCGCCCACATCGTGCTCGGGCCGACGGTCAACCTCCACCGCACACCGGTCGGCGGCCGCACGTTCGAGTGCTACAGCGAGGATCCCGAACTCACCGGATCGCTCGCCGTCGCCTACGTACGCGGCGTGCAGTCCCACGACGTCGCTGTCACCGTGAAGCACTTCGCCGCCAACGACACCGAGGTCGAGCGCAAGTCGGTCGACGTCGTCGTCGACGAGCGCACGCTGCGCGAGCTCTACCTGCGACCGTTCGAACGCACGGTCGACGAGGCGAACGCATGGGGGATCATGAGCGCCTACAACCGCCTCGACGGTGAGTTCTGCGCCCACAACCGCCGCCTGCTCACCGAGATCCTGCGCGACGAATGGGGCTTCGACGGCTTCGTGGTGTCCGACTGGTACGGCGTGCACGACGCGGTCGGCGCCGCCAATGCCGGGCTCAGCCTCGAGATGCCCGGGCCGGTCCGCGTCTACGGCTCGAAGCTCGTCGCCGCCGTCGAACGCGGCGACGTCGACGAGTCCCAGGTCGATCGGCTCGTGCGCGATCTCCTCGTGCTCGCCAACCGCGTCCACGCCGACGAGCGATCGGCGGACGAACCCGAACTGTCCGTCGACGACCCCGACGAGCGCGCACTGACGCGACGCGCCGCGATCGCCGGCACCGTGCTGCTGCGCAACGATCTGGCCGTCGACGATGCACCGGTGCTGCCGTTCGATCCGACCACGATCTCCTCGGTCGCCGTCATCGGCCCCAACGCTGCGATCGACCGCTCGATGGGCGGCGGCTCCGCCAGTCTCAAACCGTTCGGTCACCGTACGCTGCTCGCCGCGCTCACCGACCGGGTCGGCCCGGACAGCACCATCGGTGCGACGGTCACCTACGAACCCGCGGTTCGGATCGACCGGTTGACCCCGGTCCTCCGCAAGGGTCAGCTCCTCCGTTCCGACGGCGAGCCCGGCCTCCTGGTGGAGTACGTGAACGGCGCTGATTGGGACGGTGACGTCGTCGCCGAGCAGACGTCGAGCACCTCGTTCGTCCGGTTCTTCGGCTCGACTCCGCCGAACGTCGACGCCCACAGCTTCTCGACGCGCATCACCGGCTCGTTCGTTCCAGAGCACGACGGCCCGCACACGATCGGGGTCGTGTCGACCGGCCCCGTCACGCTCGCCGTCGACACCGGCTCCGGCCCGACCACGCTGATCCACGACCCCGACATGGAACTTCCACGCAGCGAGGAGTTCTTCGGCGACGGCAGCATCGAGGCCACCGCCACGATCGACTGCCGAACGGGTGTCCCGATTCCGCTCGCGGTCAAGTGGTCATCCGAAGCCGGATTCGGGTTCGCGGCCATCCGCGTCGGCGTGCGCCCGCCCGAACCGATCGACCTGATGGCCCGTGCGGTCGAAGCTGCGGCTGCCGCCGACATCGCCATCGTCGTGGTCGGAACGAACGACGAGTGGGAGACCGAGGGCCACGACCGCACGACGATGGACCTGCCCGGCCGCCAGGACGAACTCGTCCGCCGGGTCGTCGCCGCGAACCCGAACACGGCGGTGATCGTGAACGCCGGATCACCCGTGACCATGGACTGGGCCGATCCTGACGATCCGGGTTCGGCGCCGGCCATCCTCACGTCGTTCTTCGCCGGCCAGGAACAGGCAGAGGCCCTCGTCGATGTACTCCTCGGTGTCGCCGACCCGGGCGGCCGACTGCCCACGACCATCCCCAAACGCCTCGCCGACCACCCGGCCTACCTGCACCATCGCCCCGACCACGACAGCACGGGAGCCGGCACCCAGCGCTACGGCGAGGGTCTGTTCATGGGGTACCGCGGGTACCACGCTCGCGAACTCGCGCCTCGGTTCGCCTTCGGCCACGGCCTCAGCTACGGCACCGCCGAGTGGGGTGAGCCAGCTACGTCGGCCACGACGATCGGGGTCGGCGACACGGTCAGCGTGGTTGTGCCGGTCACCGCCAGCGGCGACCGCGACGCAACCGTCGTCGTCCAGGGCTACGTCGCTCCGGTGGCGCCGGCGGCGGTCCGACCGCCCAAGGAGTTGAAGTCGTGGGCCAAGCTCGTGGTCCCGGCCGGTTCCACCGTGGACGCGACGCTGGAGTTCGGCGCGGAGGCGTTCCACCACTGGGACACCGCGACGGCCGGCTGGCTGATCGAACCCGGCGACTACGACCTCGTCATCGCCGCCTCGGCCGACGACGAGCACGCCCGCATCCGCATCACCGTCGCCTGATCGCGAACCCGCGAACCTCCTCCGAGCGATGAGCCAACCGCCCCAATAGCGCCACTTCGCTCATCGCGGATCAGAGGCTCCTGCACGCCGTCATCGGGGCGGCGGGCGGACGCGGCCCGCTAGCGTCGAAGCGTCATGGTCGGCATCGTCGCCAACATCATCACCGACTTCACGGACTGGATCGACGAGTTCTCCGCGAACTGGTGGTTCCTGCTGGTCATCTTCGCGGTGGCGCTGCTCGACTCGGTGCTCCCGATCGTCCCGGGCGAGACGACGGTCATCGCAGGCGGCGTCGCGGCCGGTGCCGGCAACCAGAACCTCGCGCTCGTGATCTTCGCCGGCGCATTCGGCGCCTTCCTCGGCGACAACCTCGCGTACTGGATCGGTCACCACTTCGAACCACGCGTGCGAGCGTGGGCCGCGCGCAAGCCGAACCGCGAAGCCCGGCTCGACTCGGCGGGGCGCCAGATCAAGAAGCGGGGCGGGATGCTGCTGGTCACCGCCCGATTCATCCCGGGCGGGCGCAGCATCCTCACGATCTCGTCGGGCATCACGCAACAACCGCGGGTGTGGTTCGCGACCTGGGTTGCGATCGCGGTGACGATCTGGGCGACGTACGCGGCAGGGTTGGGCTACCTGTTCGGACAGGCCTTCGAGGACAACCACACCGCTGCGTTCTGGCTGGCGTTCGGCACGGCGCTGTCGATCACCCTGCTCGTCGAGGTGATCCGCTGGATCAAGGATCGCCGAGCCGCCGGGAGGACGGCGCCGGCCGTTGCAGTGATTGCGCACGCCGACGACGCCGACCGTACGCTTGGCGGATGATCGCTCTGGTCCCGGTTCGCGACGGCGTGCTGCCCGCTGGCGCACCCGATGCGATCGCGGAAGCCGGCGGCCGCGTCGTGATCGCCGGGTCGGGAACCGCCGACGCCGCCGTCGACGGACTCGCGTCGCAGGTGTACCTCGCCGAGCTCGGCCCCGTCGAGATCTCACGCTGGACCTCCGCCCTCGCACCGGTGATCGCCGAACTCCCCGACAGCGACATCGTGGTGCTCCCCCACGCGCCGGACGGCCGCGACCTTGCTCCGCGCCTGGCCGCAGCACTCGAACGCCCACTGCTCGCCGGAGCCACCGAGGTCGGCACCCATCGCGTTCGTGTCGCCCGGCGCGGCGGTCTCGAACTCCACGAGCTCAGGCCGACCGGTCCGTTCGTCGCCACGCTGCAACCGGGCACCCGCGGTGGTCTGACGCTGGACACCCCGCCCGAGGTGCACCGGCTCGACGTCGATCCCACCGGCCTGTCCTTTCGGGGTGGGTCGGGACAGACCGGCGAGACGGGCGAGGGCGGCATGCACGACGCCCACGTGGTCGAGGTGTTGCCGCCCGACGTGATGACGATGGACCTGACCGAGGCGAGCCGGATCGTCGGTGGCGGTGCGGGCCTCGACAGCGGCGACCGCTTCGCCCAACTCGACCGGTTCGCGGTGGCGATCGGGGGCGTGATGGGAGCCACCCGCGTGATCACCGACCGTTCGTGGGTGCACCACGACCGTCAGATCGGCACGACCGGCGTGGTCATCGACCCCGAGCTGTACCTGTCGTTCGGCGTCAGCGGCGCCGTCCAGCACACCAGTGGGCTCGGCCATCCCGACCACATCATCAGCGTGAACACCGATCCGCACTGCCCGATGATGTCGATGTCCGACCTCGCGATCGTCGCCGACGCCAACGAGACGTTGGACGAGCTGCTGCGACTGCTCGACGCCATCGACACGGCGCAGGCGGCATCGTGACGGTCGACGCCATCGTGGTGGGGGCCGGACCGGCGGGGTCGGCAGCCGCGACGGTGCTGGCGCGCAAGGGCTACTCGGTGATCCTGCTCGAACGGGGCTCGTTTCCCGGGTCGAAGAACATGTACGGCGGCGTGGTGTACCCACGCATCCTCGATCAGCTGCACCCCGAGTGGTGGAACGAGGCGCCGATCCAGCGGTGGATCACCCGCCGATCCACGATGGTGCTCACCGACACCCAGGCCCTCACCGTCGACTTCCGTTCGGCCAACTGGGGTCAGCCTCCCTACAACGGCGCCACCGCCTACCGTCCGGACTGGGACCATTGGCTCGCCAGCAAGGCCGAAGCCGACGGCGCCCAGCTCGTGGTGTCCACCACCGCCACCGGGTTGCTGCGCGACGCGAGCGGCCAGGTCGTCGGGGTCACCACCGACCGCCCCGACGGCGATCTGCACGCTCGCGTCGTCATCGCTTGCGACGGCGTCAACAGCTTCCTCGCCAAGGAAGCGGGCCTGTACGGCGACGTCGACGCCGCCAACTACACCGTCGGGGTCAAGGAGACCATCGCCCTGCCGAAGCACGTGATCGACGAGCGCTTCGGCGTGCGCGATCGCGAGGGCGTCGACATCGAGATCCTCGGTGGCACCTCGGGCGTGAACGGTGGAGGGTTCGTCTACACGAACTTCGACACGCTCGCCGTCGGCGTGGTGCTCAAGCTCCCCAAGCTCGCCGCCCAGAAGCTGCGACCCGAGGAGATCATCGCCAACCTCAAGGCGCACCCCGGCATCGCCCCGCTGGTCGAGGGCGGCGAGATCAAGGAGTACTCGGCGCACGTCATCCCCGAGGCGGGCCTGTCGATGATGCCGAAGATGACCGGCGACGGGATGTTGGTCGCGGGTGACGCCGCGGCGTTGTGCCTCGCGGCAGGCATCTGGCTCGAGGGCGTGAACTTTGCGATGGCGAGCGGGATGTACGCCGCCGAGGCCGCCGCCGAGGGGCTCGCCGCGAACGACACCTCGGCCGCCGGGTTGGCCGGATACGAGCGCCGCCTGAACGACACGTTCGTGCTCCGCGACCACCGCAAGCTCCGGCGCGCCCCGTCGCTGGTGCTGTCCGATCGCGTCCAGCATCTCTATCCCCACATGATCACCAATACGGTGGAGCGCATGTTCCGCGTCGACAATCCAGCACCCAAGCCTGGCCTACGGCGCGTGCTGAACGAGGAGCGCAAGCGCGCCGGCGTCAAACTCAGGGACCTGGCGAGCGACGCCCTCGACGGCCTGCGGAGTTTCGGGTGAGCGAGCGCTGGCCCGAGCTGTCGTTCGAGGACCTGATCGGCACGACACGGTTCGACATCCACGAACGCGCCCACATCACCGTCGACGACGAGATCTGTGCCGACTGCTCGACGCGCGGCTGCGTGGTCGCATGCCCTGCCAACCTGTTCGTGCCCACGAGTGACGGCGGGATCCTCTTCAACTACGAGCAGTGCTTCGAGTGCGGCACCTGCTACCTGGTGTGCAACGAGGAAGGCGCCATCACCTGGACCTATCCCGAGGGCGGCCACGGCGTCGTCTTCAAGCGAACCTGACGCGACGATGGGGACCTCGTGAAGATCGCCGTCTGCTGGAAGTGGGTGTCGCTGGACCGCGAGCGCGAAGCCGACCGCCGATGGTCGGGCGTGTCGGCCGCCGACGAGGCGGCGCTCGAGGTCGCGTTGCGCATTGCCGACCGGGCCGACACGGCGCCCGACGCGGCCCCGAGCGAGGTCACGGTGATCTGCCTCGGACCACCGAGCGCGGATGACGTCCTGCGAGAAGCCATCGCCGCCGGAGCCACGTCCGCCGTCCGGGTCGACGCCTCGACCGAACTCGAGAGCCACGTCGTCGCGGTCGCACTCGCCGAGCACCTCGGCGACCGGGATCTCGTCGTGTGCGGCGACTACTCGCTCGACCGCGGCACCGGTTCGGTCCCGGCGTTCCTCGCCGGCGAGTTGTCGATGGCCCAGGCCCTCGGGCTGCTCGAGGTCGACGTCGACCGCGACGACACGAACTCGAGCGCATTGCGCGTGATTCGCCGCCTCGACGGCGGACGGCGCGAGATCCTCGATGTGACCCCACCAGCGGTGCTGTCCGTCGAGGGATCGGCCGCCTCGCTTCGCCGCGCCTCACTGGCTGCGTCGCTGGCCGCTCGGACCGCCCCGGTCGCGACGGTCCGGGGGCCTCACGGCCGCCTACCGGAAGCCGAGATCCATCCGTATCGGCCTCGGGCGCGGGTGCTGCCCGCCCCCACCGGTGGGTCTCTCGACCGGGTCCGCCAGATCCTCGACGTGGGCGGCGGCGACACCCACGCCGAACTCGTCACGCTCGACGCACCGGCCGCAGCATCGAAGATTCTCGATCAACTCCGCAGCTGGGGGTACCTCGATGCGCCCGCATCGGGACGCCCCGGAGCCGGCTGAGCGACCGCGATGCGACTGGGCGACGCGACCTGGCCGGAGGTCGACGGCATTGCACGACGGCGGACCGATGGCCGGACCGATGGCCGTACCGAGAGCGCGGTGCCCGCCCCGATCTTGTTGATTCCGGTCGGTTCGACCGAACAGCACGGGCCCCACCTCCCGCTTGCGACCGACACGATCATCGCGGAGGAACTCGCC
>Ga0307380_10006907_pt1 | contig 14831 bp, 8 predicted proteins | sample UN3MG_FD_202239 | JGI IMG/M metagenome (GOLD analysis project Ga0307380, IMG submission 202239) | Soil microbial communities from Risofladan, Vaasa, Finland - UN-3 | ecosystem: Environmental > Terrestrial > Soil > Coastal area > Acid sulfate soil | place: Finland: Risofladan, Vaasa | collected... | reverse complement strand
GTAATTGAAGAAAGTTGGAAAAACAGAAAGAAACTGAAAGTCAGGAATTCTTTCCTGGTTTTTTAATTCTTGTAGGATTGGGCGAAGAACCTTAAAAATTGAATAACGAAACAAATAAATTCAGCATTAAATATCAGTTATTTTAAGTTGTTCCGAATCTATTCACCGCGTACTTAAGTTTTTTAGGTACTGCGGTAAATTTTGAGAGTTTGATCCTAGCTCAGGATGAATGCTGGCGGCGTGGATAAGGCATGCAAGTCAAGGGGGTCGTCGCAAGACGGCAACCGGCAGACGGGTTAGTAACACGTAGATACAAACCCTTTACACAGGCATAACTCGGAGAAATCCGAGCTAATTCCTGATGGTCCCTGAGAGTAATCAAAGGGTAAAGATATGGGCAACCATGTCGGTAGAGGATTGGTCTGCGTTCCATCAGCTAGTTGGTAGGGTAACGGCCTACCAAGGCTATGACGGATAGGCGGTGTGAGAGCATGATCGCCAACAATGGGACTGAAACATGGCCCATACTCCTACGGGAGGCAGCAGTCGAGAATATTGGTCAATGGGGGAAACCCTGAACCAGCGACGCCGCGTGCTCGAAGAAGTCCTTCGGGATGTAAAGAGCTTTTCTCAGGGATGAATCTTTGGATGACAGTACCTGAGGAATAAGGGGTGACTAAACTCGTGCCAGCAGTAGCGGTAATACGAGTGCCCCAAGCATTATCCGGATTTATTGGGCGTAAAGGGTCTGTAGGCGGTTTGGTAAGTCTTCGGTTAAAGGTCCAGGGCTCAACCTTGGGAATGCCGAAGATACTGCCAGACTGGAGGGCGCTAGAGGTTGGAGGAACGGTCGGTGTAGGGGTGAAATCCGTTGATATCGACCGGAACCCTAAATGCGAAGGCATCCAACTGGGGCGACCCTGACGCTGAGAGACGAAAGCGTAGGTAGCAAAAAGGATTAGATACCCTTGTAGTCTACGCTGTAAACGATGGACACTGGCTATTTGAAGTGTCGACCCTTCAAGTGGCGAAGCTAACGCGTTAAGTGTCCCGCCTGGGAAGTACGGCCGCAAGGCTAAAACTCAAAGGAATAGACGGGGATTCACACAAGCGGTGGACCATGTGGCTTAATTCGACAACAAGCGAAGAACCTTACCAGGGTTTGACAGGCTAATGAAACCCTGATGAAAGTCAGGACTACCCACAAGGACATTAGCTCAGGTGCTGCACGGCTGTCGTCAGCTCGTACTTTGAAGCGTATGCTTAAGTGCAACAACGAGCGCAACCCTTATTCTGCGTTATAAGTGTCGCGGAAAACTGCCTGGGACAACCAGGAGGAAGGTGGGGATGACGCCAAGTCAGCGTGGCCCTTTGATACTCTGGGCTGCACACGTGGTACAATGGAACCGACAATGGGTTGCCAAAGCGCAAGCTGGAGCTAATCCCAACAAACGGTTCCCCAGTTCGGATTGAGGTCTGCAACTCGACCTCATGAAGCCGGAATCGCTAGTAATCGCGCATCAGCCACGGCGCGATGAATACGTTCCTGAATCTTGTACTCACCGCCCGTCACACCAGGAGAGTTGGTAATACCCGAAATATCTCGCAAGAGGTCCTAAGGTAAGATCAGCGATAAAGGTGAAGTCGTTAGAGTAATCTACTTGTTGCGACTCCCGAAAAGTAATTTTCGGGAAAAAACTTGGCTATATGCTGGAACATCTGTGTATCTGGAGCTACGCATGCTAAAATAGTATAATATGCGTGAAAAAGCTTCCAGTGCAGACAATCAGCAGGGAAGTCTTCGTGACCCCTCAGAGACTATACGCCGAGCTCCATTGAAGTTCGCTCAAAGAAGCTACGCTTCTTTTCGACCTTCGTCCCGCTATGCGGGACTCGGTGGATGATGATATAGTCCATGCTCTATAGCGATATAGGGAATAACATGAACAAGGCACGGGTAGCGGAAGCTGTCCGTGGATCACTACATTTCTAATTTTTTAAATTAGAAAAATGAGTGTCGACAAGGGTTGAAGATTGAGAATTCTATTTTCAACTCTAAGGTTTTGGCCGAAGAGCCTTTAAATCTCGGCTTTCGGAACAACTTAAAGCAACTGATAACTAAAAAACGCGGCTATTAACCGCGTTTTTTAGTTATTTTATTTTTATTTTTGTTATAATAAAATTATAGTATAATGAAGACGATAAGAAACAGCAGGCGATATTATAATGACGAAGATTGATTTTAAAAAATTCTTCAAATTTTTATTAGTTTTTTTGATTATTTTCAGCTGGATTTTTTCCGGCTGGCCGCCGATTTGGCAGAATCCGCGGGTGCCGCCGCAAGTTGAACAAGCGGCAGCACAGCCGACCGTTATCTATATCACCGACACGGCCTCAACCACCTGGACCGTTCCCAGCGACTGGAATTCGAACAGCAATACTATTGAAGTTATTGGCGGAGGCGGAGCCGGAGCACCCGGCTCGGGCAGTTCGCCGGGCGTTGGCGGCGGCGGCGGCGCTTCCGGCGCCTATGCGATAAAAAGCAATCTTTCGCTTACACAGGACAGTTCGGTGACAATTAAAGTCGGCATTGGTGGCCTATTTCTCCCTACTACAGGAGGCGATACTTATTTTAACGGCGAAGATTGCGCTGGTTCTTCTGTTTGTGGCAAAGGCGGCGGCGGCGCTTCAGGACAAACAAAGGGTTCTACTCAGGCAGGTTCAGTGGGTGATTCAGTCAATGCTGGAGCAAATGGCGGGGATGGAGGTCCTGCCGGCGTAAAAACCGGAGGCGGAGGCGGCGGAGGGGCAGGCGGAGGCGGACCTCAAGGCGCTGGCAACGCCGGAATCACGCCAACCGGTCAAGATGGAGGTGCGGGCGGACAAGGCGGCGGCACATCGGGCGGCGCTGGCGGCAATGCCAATGGTGGCGCTGGCGGCAATGGAACAGAATGGCAAACCGGTCCTCCTGCTTACGGTTCCGGCGGTGGCGGTGGCGGTGGCATAGGAGGAGCTAACAGAGGCAATGGAGCAGGAGGCGGACAAGGCGGAGCTTCCGGCGCAGGCGGCGCTGGCGGCGGCGGCATGGGCAGCGGCGGTACCAGCGGCGGAGCAGCCGCTGGCGGCAGAAAGGGTATTATTGTTATAACCTACACGCCGGCTGTGACAACTATTGCCAAACAAGGCAGCCAGGTTGGGACTTTATATATAGACACTGCTGACAATTATATCGGCGGCGCCTTTACTTTTCAGGTCAATATAGGCACTGTTAATGTCACTTCAATCACCTTGACTGAAACCGGTACGGTAACTGCCGACGCTAATCTCAGCAATGCCAAGCTTTTTTACGAAACCGCCGGCACCTGCACTTACGATGGCGATGAAACGCAGTTCAGTACGGTCCAGAGCTTCAGCGGCGAACAAGCCACTTTTGGCAGCGATACTCTAATAGTCGGCACTGCACAGGTCTGCCTTTACGTTGTTTTGGATGTTGGTTCGGAGGCGGGAGACGGCGAAACCTTAAGCATTGAAATCAATCAGTCAAGCGACATCACGGTTTCCAGCGGCACGATTAGCGGCAGTTTTCCAATTAATCTTGGGATAAGCGAACTTATTCAGAGCCCGCCTGTCTCGCTTGACCAGTATTCTTACCGCTGGCGGAACGATGACGGCGGTGAAGGCGTTGCTTGGTACGACGCCGGCTGGCCTTACAGGAAACTCGTGCCCGTGGTCAATTCAACTTCAACTTTAACCAATTATCAGGCCAAAATAATCGTGGCAAATTCCACGGGCGGCAACGTTACTTGCGGCGGCAACTGCCAGCCCGATTTTGACGATGTTTTTTTTACGGCAGATGATGGAATAACCCCTTTGGCTTTTTGGCGGGAATCCTACATAGCTTCGGCTACTTCCACTTTTTGGGTGAAAATTCCTTCTTTGCCGGAATTGTCTACTGTTAATATTTTTATGTATTACGGCAACGGAGATGCATCCACTGCTGGCGACGGCAATAGTACCTTCGAGCTTTTTGACCATTTTGAAGGAACCGAGTTGGATCCGTTGAAATGGTATGAATGCGACAACGGACCGCAAAGCGTGGCTAACAGCGAAATGGAATTGCGCGCCACGGTGACGGCCGGAGAAAGAGGTCTTGTTTACAGCAATTCAACAACTTTTACGGTTCCGGCTGGCAGTACAGTCGGCTATGCCGTTAAACAAAGAGCCAAAAAAAACAAGGATTATGGATTTTACGGCGCTGGTTTTGCCGGCTTCAGGGAAGTAAGCGGCTGTTCCTCGGGGAATAACTCTTATGCTTTTCTTTACGGCGTGACCACGACCAATAATCAGGCCTTTAGCGCAAACGGCAATGGCAATAACGGCGGCCCTTCGGTTGCCATGGCCGGCGCCACCACTCTTGATTACCGGATTTATGAAACCATCTGGGAACCCCATCAGGTGAGATTTTATTATGAGGATATATTAAAATATACGGAAATAACCTATGTGCCGACCAGCACTGCTTCTGTTTGGTTTTTAGAAGGGGCAGGCAGTGATTTGGAAGACCGCCGGGCTTATTTTGACTGGGTTTTCGTCCGCAAGATAGTTTCTCCGGAACCGAGTATCGGCACGCCGGGCAGCCAGGAGACATCCGGCGGCGCCAGCTGGCTGGCTGATGAAAACACTTTGGCGGTTCTGACATCTGGACAACAGGCAAGCAATATCAGAGTCAGATTTTTGATAAAAAACGCCGGCGGTCAGGCTGGCGATATTCACTACCGTTTACAGTACGCAGGACTGGGCAGCTATGCGAATTGTCTTGCAGTTGACGAAGAAGAATTTGCCGACGTGCCGACAACCACCGGCCAGGCGGTGCAAATGGCGACATCGACTTATTTCAGCGATGGAGACGGCACAACCAACTTTTCAGGCAGTTTGACCGACCCGACCAACGGTTGGTCTTGGACAGCCGGTAAAATGGTGGCATCTTCTTCCAATCAAACCGCTAGCCTGACTTTAAACATAAATGAATTTACGGAATTGGAATATGTTTTTGAATTTACCGATGAGGCGCCGGACGGCACTTCTTACTGTTTTCGGGCAGCCCAGGTTTTGGGAGAGGTCATACTTGATTTGGACAGCTATACAAATATAGCCAGAATTTCCACCAAGGCCGATGTAACGGTAGCTTCCATCGGCCAGCAGACAGTTTCCTTGCAGATTGCCTCGGCTGACAATTACATAGGCGGCGGTTTTGTCATCCGGGAATTCAGCGATTCCAGGAATGTCACTGCCATTACCATCAGCGAACAGGGAACCATTGACGCCCAAAACAATCTTGAAAATATAAAATTATATTACGATTTGGACACCACTTATCCTTATAACTGCATTTCCGAAAGCTACGAAGGCGGTGAAGAGCAGTTCGGCGATACTGTGATAGGCGGTTTTAGTTCCGCCAACGGCACCACCAGTTTCAGCGAGCCGGTTGCCATTTCCACTGAACAATCTTTATGCCTTTACGTTGTTTTGGATGTGGGTAGCGGAGCTTCGGTCGGCGAAACCATAGAAATCCAGATTACCGATCCTTCGGTTGATGTTGAAGTAAGTTCGGGCACGGTCGGGCCGCCTTCAATAGTGGCTATTCCCGGAAGCACGGAATTGATAGGCCTGGCCCAGGTCCATTACCGCTGGCGGGAAGATACGGGAGGAGAGGCATTGGGAAATTGGCAATATAAGAAATCAATCGGCATCCAGAATTCTTTAGGCAGCGAGCTGACCGATTTTCAAGTCGAAATAAAAGTGGGTTATGACGGTTTAGGCGGAGCTGACGTCAGCTGCGAGGGCAATTGCCGGACTGATTTCGGCGATATCAGATTCATCAATGCCGACTATAACCTTCTTTTTGACTATTGGCAGGAGAAATACACCGCTTCGGCCACTTCCACTTTTTGGGTCGAGATTCCTTCTCTGCCGGCTGACAGCACAACCACCATTTATATGTTTTACGGCAATGCCGATGCCGAAACGACCAGCAATGGGGAAAATACCTTTATTTTCTTTGATGATTTTGAAGACGGGACCTTCACAGATGTATGGGAAGTTGTTTATGGATACTGGGCTGAGATAGTAGGAGGAGTGCTGTATAACTGGAATCCTCCGACGCATCCCGGCGGAAAATTTATTCGTTTAAAAAATATCACCAGTTCTAACAATGATCCAAATGTTCATGAATATAAGATGAAATGGCTGAGCGGCGAAACCGGCACCCATTTAGCCGGCACAGTCTGGCATTGGAATACTCCCTCGCCTTCGTCTGCTTTTTATCGGGCTTTTTGGTATGCTGCGGAAAACCAATTATATATAAGATATGTTGACACTGACCTGGGAAATTCGCCGATAAGCTACACCGCCAGTTACGAAGAATGGTATAATTTTCAATTGAAAATAGAAGGAGGGGGGAATTTTCATTTCAGAATCAAAAAAATCGATGATACCAATGTTCTTAGCAATGATTTTTCTGATACAACCAGAACTTCGGGCAGCATAGGACTGGGCGGTTTCGGCAGCGGCTATATGAGTGCTCATTACGACGACTATAGAATCCGGAAATACGCGGCCACCGAGCCGACCGTGGTGTCTACCGGCTTGGAAACAGCCGGCGGCACCGGCTGGCTGGCGGCTGAAGATACGGCAGCCAGTATTGCCAAAAATACCAATATCAGAGCCAGATTTTTAATAAGGAATTCCGGCAGCGCGGTCAATAATGTCAATTACCGGCTGCAGTACGCGGAATTGGGCGGAGCAGGAACCTGTCTTTCGGTTGACAGCGTTAATTTTGCCGACGCGCCGACCACTACCGGCAGCGCGGTCCAAATGACGGCTTCGGATTGGTTTATCGGCTGCCCGGAAAATAGCCAGGCCTCGACCACGCCTCAGCTTTCGGTTATCTCCGGAGCCGCTTTTGCCAGCGGCAAAATGGTGGAAGACGAGTGCAACCAGACCGCTTCTTTCAGCTTGGCCACGAACTATTATACGGAGTTTGAATTTAACTTTAAATTCACTGATGATGCTTTGGATTTGACTGCTTATTGCTTCCGGCTGGTTAAAATTGACGCTGGCGAAGCAGCTGACTTGGACAGTTATCTGCAAATAGCCAAAATTACCACTACCGGCGAAGTTTCCGTTTCCTGCGTTACGCCGCTTAACGACGACACCAGCGCTTTCGGTGAAATCAATTTTAATGATGTTTACGTGGCCTGGCCTTTAGCCACTACTACGGTAACTTGTAGCGGTTGTGAAAACGGTTTCAGTATGAAAATTTACGGTACTGGCGACGCTGTTAATCCGGGATTGTATAAAGAGAGTGCGCCGGTTGACTTGATTAATTCGGCAGAAGAAGCTCTTTTGGAGCCGGGCGTAGAGGGTTACGGCATACAGGCGACAACCACTTCGCCCAGTATAACCATTAATTCGAGATTCCTTAAAACCGGCAATAATGTCGGCGGCTTGCTGGTCGGTTCGGAAAACGCCGTGACGGTCGCTTCTTCTTCCGGTCCTGTCACGGGCCAAGTAATTACCATTATTTTTATGGCCGCAGTTTCCGCGGCCAATGAATTGGGCAATTATCAGGATTTGGTGACCATTTCCTGCACGGTTAACAGCCCTCCTTAAAGAAGTTTTCCACAATTGATATTTACAGATGATTTTTGTATAATTATAAAAGATAGAAATTTTGAAAAAGGCCGGAGAAATAAAATATTAATATAAATTCAATGAAAAAGATAGAAAAAATAGCAAAAGGATTGTTGATTTTTTCTTTAGCAGGGCTTCTAATGGCCTGGTATTTTCCGGAACCGGTTAGCGGAGCAGTAACCGTCAGCGCCGTGGTAGAAGCAGGAGTAATCACTTGCACGACCGATTTAACAGCCGCTAATTTCGGCACTATAGACGACAGTATCGTTTACACAGCAGGCGATAACAGCACCACCACCGTCAGTTCAAATGGTTCCATTTACGTGAAAGCTATCAGCGTTGGTGATAGTACTAATCCCGGTTTGGCGACAAGTTCCCCGGCTCATTTGATTCCTTCGCCTAACGCCGCTTTCAGCGAAACCGCCGCTTTGTCAGGAGGTACGGAGGGTTACGGTATACAAGCCACTACCACCGGTACCATAACTATTGCTTCAAGATATCTTCAAATCGGCGATAATGTCGGCGGACTGGCTTCAACTACAGCAGCTGTAGTTGCTTCATCCTCGGCTGCCGTTACCGATGAAATAGTGGAAATTATCTATAAAGCCGCGGTTGCCAGTGATACTCAGGCAGGCGTTTATGAAGATACAGTAACTATTAGTTGTTCCACTTCTTAAAGGAAACGATTCTTGAATGAAAAAGTTAATATTTTTGACAATTTTATTCGTTTTGGGATTGGCTTTGGTTCCGCGGCAGTCCGAAGCTTTGACCGTTTCTCCGGCGAAAATTCTCCTTTCCGCTGACCCGGGAGAAAGAATAGAAACCAAGATGAGGGTAAGGAATGACTCGGAAAGAATTCTGACTTTTTATCCGGTATTCGAAAGATATTCAACCAGAGGCGGAGAAGAGCCGATTTTTACTCCGGAAAAATTCGGTTTGGTAACCTGGATGAGAACCGAACCTTCGGAATTGACTTTAGGATTTAAAGAAACGGGCGAGGTTGCCGTGATAATCGATCTGCCGGAAGACGCGGAACCTGGCGGCCACTATGCCGCTGTTTTTTGGTCTACGGCTCCGCCGGAAGGCAAGGGTACCGGCGTAGGCATTGTTACCAGAGTCGGCGCTTTAGTACTGCTTGAAATATCCGGGGAAGTCAAAGTTTCAGGGGAAATTATTAATTTCCAAACTCAGAAAAAAGTTTTAAACCGTTTGCCGGCCAATTTCACTTATGCTTTGCAGAATAAAGGCACGGTCCATCTGGGGCCAGTAGGCCAAATTACTCTTAAAAACTTGTTTGGCAAGATAGTGGCTGTTTTGGACGCCAATCCTGGAAAGTATCATGTTCTGCCTGGCGACAGCCGCACTTTCACGGCTGTTAATTGGGAGCCCAAAGGTGGCATGCCTAAAATTGAAGGTAAAGGGTTTTTGAACGACGTTAAAAGAGAATTGAAAGGATTCTCTTTCGGCTATTACCGGGCTTATCTCAGCGTGGAATACGGCAAAGAGGAAATGCAAACCGCTCAAGCCAGTTTCGGTTTCTGGGTCATCCCTTGGCGGGTTTTAACTTTAAGCATTTTAATCTTAGCCCTGGTCACATTAATCATCGTTAAAGGAATCCATAGATACAACCAATGGGTTATAGACAAAGTGGAAGAAAGGATTACAGCTAAGGCAAAAAGAAAAATAAAAATATAAAAAATGAAGAAATGGCTGATTTTATTTTTTTCCATTATTGTTGTTAGCGGATCGATTTTATTGATTCTCAGTTTAAAGGCAACTCCGGCTTCAGCCGGAGTTAATCTTTCCGCTCATATATCTTCCATTTGCGGTAACGGCCTGGTTGAACCGGGAGAGCAATGCGACGGAGTAAATTTAAACGGAAAGACCTGCATAGATTTGGGTTTGGGCTATATCGGAGGAACATTAAGCTGTTATGCGGTTGGCTGGCCCGATGAATGTCTTTTTAATACTTCGGAATGCACTTCGCCTTCGCCAACGCCGCCGCCGGGCGGCGGCGGGGCTCCATTGCCCGACACGGGTACCCGGGTTATTCTCCAGGGATTGGCTTATCCTTCGGCAAAAATCACGGTTTTGGTTGACGCTAAAGTATATGCCTATATTACGGCCGATTCTTCGGCTAATTTCAAAGCAACGATTAGCGATATTTCGGCCGGCACTTACAATTTCGGGCTTTGGGCGGAAGACAAGTATGGCAGAAAATCAATCACTTTTTCTTTTACCATTACGGTTATAAAAGGAATGACAATTACGGTTTCCGGCATCTTTCTTCCGCCGACCATTGAATTGAACAAAGTGAATTTAGATAAAGGGGAGGATTTGACTATTTTGGGCCAGACGGCGCCCAAAAGCCAATTAAGCGTTCACGTGGAATCGCCGCAGGAAATCATTCGAGAAACAACGGCCGAGGAAACGGGCGATTGGCAGCTTCTTTTCAACACCGCTATTTTAGATGAGGGCGCCCATACCGTCAGAGCCAAAGCCGAAAGTCAGGAAGAGTTATTAAGCTCTTTTTCCCGGGTTTTGCTTTTTTATGTCGGCAGATACGGCGTAGACGAACTTTGCCCTCGGGCGGATTTCAACAAAGACGGCAGAACGAATTTGGTTGATTTTTCCATTATGCTTTATTGGTGGGGCAAAGCTAATGCTTGTATTGACCAGAACAAAGATGGGATAGTCAATCTGCCGGATTTTTCAATTTTGATGTATTGGTGGACCGGGTAATATATGAAAAAAATATTATTTTTATTAACGATTACTTTATTATTTTTTCCTCTTTTGAGCCAGGCCGCTATTTTATATTTGGAGCCGGCGGAAGGCCAATATTACCAGGGCGATACTTTTTTAGTCGAGGTGAGAATAGAAGTGGAAGAAGAATGCATTAACGCCGCAGCTGTCAGCTTAACTTTCCCCAATGACATTTTAGAAGCGATTGATTTCAGCAAAAGCAATTCTATTTTGTTAATTTGGCTGAAAGAGCCGGAAATTTTCCAAGAGCAGGGGATAATTTCCTTTTCCGGCGGCATGCCCGGCGGCTTTTGCGGCATTCTGCCGGGCGACCTGGGCAAAACCAATCTTTTCGGCAGAATAATATTTAGAGTAAAAGAAGTTCCTAAAGAGCAGTTCTTTGCGGAACTGAAATTTTCAGATAATTCCCAAATTTTCTTAAACGACGGCTTTGGCACAGCAGCCGAGTTGAAAACCGAGAAAGCGGTTCTTGATATTTTATCCGGCATTCCGGAAAACGGCCGGAAAGAATGGGAGGAAGAATTAAAAAAGGACAGAATATCGCCCGAGCCCTTTGAGTTTGAAATCATCCGCGACCCCTTGATTTTTGACAACAAATATTTCATTGTTTTCCAAGCCCAAGACAAACAAAGCGGAATTGATTATTATGAAGTCAAGGAAGGAAAAAGGGATTGGCAGAGAGGGGAGAGTCCTCATTTGTTGGAAGACCAGGAATTAAGCGGTATAATAATGGTAAAAGCGGTTGACAAGGCGGGCAACGAAAGAATCGTGGAATACCTGCCCGAAAAGAAACCCTTGTCTCGGTTAATAATCGGCATTTTGATAATAATAGCAATGGGAATCGGATATTTGTTTTATAAAAAATCAAAATGGAAACTGAAAAAATAAGAAAAATTTTCCTTTTTCTGATTTCTATTTCCTGTCTTTTATTTATTATCCAGGCGGCAGGTGCTGGCGCTGCCACTTTGTATTTGTCTCCCTCCAGCGGCGCTTACACCACGGGCAACGCTTTTTTGATTGAAATCAAGGTGAACAGCGGCGGTATGCCGATAAACGCGGCTGACGGAACTTTGATTTTCAATCCCAATAATTTAGAGGTGATTAACGTTTCCAAAATCGGCTCGATTTTTTCGCTTTGGGTTCAGGAGCTGGCTTTTTCCAATTCCTTGGGTACAATAAATTTCGCCGGCGGCAAACCCAGTCCGGGATTTATCGGCGCCGCAGGCACTATTGCCAATATCACTTTCAGAGCCAAGACCGCAGGCACGGCTAATGTGACTTTTGCCTCGGGTTCGGTTTTGGCGGATGACGGCAGAGGAACGAATATTTTGACCAATATGGGGGCAGGCAACTATATTATTTCAGGAAGAACGATTACTCCGATTCCCCTGGATGAACCTTCCGTCCCCGGAGTTCCCGGCCTGCCGATTGTTTTTTCTTTAACTCATCCCGACGAGAATAAGTGGTATTCAAACAACAATCCGGAATTCAGCTGGGAACTGCCCGAGGGAATAACGGACGTAAGTTTTTTATTGCATGAAAATCCGACCGGCGACCCCGGACCCGAATCCGACGGTTTGTCGACTTCAACGAAATTTGAAAATATTGAAGACTGGGTTTGGTATTTTCACATTAAATTCAAAAATCAATACGGCTGGGGACAGATTCTGCACAGAAAGGTTTTAATCGATACGACGCCGCCTCTGCCTTTTGAGATTGTTATTGACAACGAGGACGATGAAACGAATCCGGCTCCGAAATTCATTTTTGAAACAAGCGATACGCCAGCCGGCCTGGAATATTACGAAATATTTTTGAACGGCAAATCGTACGAAATAGTTCCGGCAGAAGATATCAAAAATGATTTTTACCGGCCTTCGCCTCTGCCTCCCGGAAATTATTCGGCAACAATCAAGGCCTTTGACAAAGCTGGCAATTATTCTTCGGCTTCAGCCGCTTTTGACGTTCTGCCTTTCGGATACATTAAAATCACCAAGGTACCGTCAAGAATCAGAATGGGCGATGTCTTGAAAGTCGAGGGAGAAACTTTGCCGGAGATAACCGCCAGAATTTACATCCAGAAACAAGGAGAGGAGCCGATTTTGGCAAAGACCATTGCCGATTCGCAGGGCAAATTCGTCCTGCAGTACGAGGAAGTTCTATTACAAGGCGATTATTTCGTCTGGGCCCAGGCAGAAGACGAAAGGGGAGCTTTGAGCGAACCGACCAAGAAATACGCTTTGAAAGTGGGTTTGCCTCCTTTTCTGCAATTTGGTAAAATAATCTTGGATTATCTTACCATCATGATAACTTTAATCGTCCTTATTATCGGGGTATTGGTCGTGATATTTTACAGCTGGTACAGGATTACCGTCTGGCGGAGAAGAATCAGGAAGGAAACTAAGGAAGTTTCTCAAAGCGTCAGCGGCGCTTTCCGGGCTTTGAGAGAGGAAGTGGAAGAACAAGTGGCCATGCTTGATAAAAAGCCCGGTTTGACCAAGAAAGAAAAAGAAATACGCGACAAGCTTCAGGAGGCCTTGGATGTTTCAGAAAGATTCATCGGCAAAGAAATCAAGGACGTGGAGAGAGAATTGGAGTAAATTCAATAAATTAAAGAAATAAAAAAACAAGGTAAAACCTTGTTTTTTTATTCTAATTTGCTAAAATTTTAACATTGGGCGTGTGGCTCAGTGGTAGAGCACGTTCCTGATAAGAACGGGGTCGAAGGTTCGATTCCTTCCACGCCCACCAACCCGGCAAAACTTTTGGGAAACTTTACAGAGGGCCCGTAGTTCAGCTGGTCAGAACGCCTCATTTGCAATGAGGAGGTCGCCGGTTCGAGTCCGGCCGGGTCCACCATATTGGAATTTTCAAAAAAACCAATTTAAGCACCTTAAAAATAGGGAGGAAAAAGTGGATATAAGGATTCTGGAAATTTCAGACAGCCTTTCTCAAACCGGTCTATCGATGAAAGAAAGACTCCAGGCCCTCAGCGAAAACATAGCTGATTGCCTGAAAAAAAGATGCTGCATCTATATAGTCAGGGAAAACAGCGAAAATTATTTCTTTTTGATTGCCGGCTATCCTTTGGAATTTCACGGCATAGGAAGAAAATTCTCTTTCAAAGGTCATCTGCCCTTGGAAAAAGTGCTGAGAGAGAAAAAACCCTTTTTGATAGAGGATACGGAAACCAGCTCTCTTTTAAACGGAGAACAGAAAGATTGGGCCAGAGGAACGGGGACGAAGTCGATATTGTTCGTTCCCATCGTTTTCCATCAGCGGGAAATTCTGGGCATCATAGTTTTGGATATCGTCCAAGACGAGGAAATTGCCGAAAAGGAAATCAATCTCATCCAGCAGGTTGCTTCTCACGTCGCTTGGGCCATTAATAATGCCGTAGTTTACGAGAAACTGGAAGAAAAAGAAGCGGAATTGGCCAAAGCGGTAAGATTGGCCACTTTGGGGGAAGAATGGCTGAAATTGGCCGATGAATTGGGAAATCCCTTGGCAACTATCGGCGGCTTTGCCAGAAAATTGGTCGAATTGCTTCCCGAGAATGACCCTTGTAGGGAAAAGGCCGTCATTATCGCTAAAGAAGCGGCAAGAATGGAAAATTGGCTTCGCAGCCATTTGGAATTCGGCAAAGGAGAAACGGTCTTACATCCCCATATTCTCAATTCTTTGCTCTCGGAAGCTATCAGCGATTTTGAACGAGAGGCGAATTTTCCCAGCCGACTGCTTGAAGTCGAATATACGGAAAGGCCCACTTATATTTTGGCCAATCCTTTTCAGCTAAAAAGAGTTTTCCTTAATATTTTAAGAAATGCTCAGGAGGCGATGGAGGGAAAAAAAACGGAAGAAAAATCAATCTGGCTAAGGACTTGGCGGGAAGATAAATTCATTTGGCTGGAAATCAGTAATTTTTCCTACGGAGAAAAAATCCCGGAGGAAATCCTAGACCGTATTTTCGACCCGTTTTTCACCACCAAAAAGCAAAGCGCGGGTCTGGGGCTTTCTATGGTTTACCAAATTCTGGACCTTCACGGCGCTGAAATTCACTGCAGGAGCGACGAGGAAAAAACCTCATTCATGATGAAATTTCCTTCAACTCTTTAACTTAAAAAAGTTCCCCATGCGGGGAACTTTTTAATTTTACGGCGGTTTTAAATTTGCTTTTGACCGGAAAAAGTTATCCACAGGGGAAACTTTTTTGTTTTCCTCAGAATGGTATAATATTTTAATCAACAAAAAAGGTCGAATTAACTAAAGATTAAAATTATAAAAATTATGGTATTAGATTGGATCGATGTTACCATTCAGGCCCTTCAGAATCTTTGGCAGGGTTTCCTGAGTTTCATTCCGGTTCTGCTCGG
>Ga0307380_10006906_pt1 | contig 14833 bp, 12 predicted proteins | sample UN3MG_FD_202239 | JGI IMG/M metagenome (GOLD analysis project Ga0307380, IMG submission 202239) | Soil microbial communities from Risofladan, Vaasa, Finland - UN-3 | ecosystem: Environmental > Terrestrial > Soil > Coastal area > Acid sulfate soil | place: Finland: Risofladan, Vaasa | collected... | reverse complement strand
TGCTACAGCGGCCGTGGCGGCGAGCGGTGGGACGGCCAAGTGTGGGTGCACGCCAGCAAGGAAGACGTTAAGACGGCCTTCCGCGACCGCCAGGAGATCAAGATTCTGCTGTGTACGGAGGCGGCGTCCGAGGGCCTGAACCTCCAGACGTGCGGCGTGCTCATCAACTACGACATGCCCTGGAACCCGATGCGGGTAGAGCAGCGGATTGGCCGCATTGATCGTATCGGTCAGACTTACCCGCGCGTAGGGATCCTTAACTACTTCTACAACGGAACGGTCGAGGCCGACATCTACCGGCGACTGGACGACCGGATCAGTTCCCACGAGAATGTGGTGGGCGAGTTGCAGCCCATCCTGGCGCGCGTGGCCCGCTTGATTGAGGCGGCCGCGATGGCGACCGATAAGCGGCGCGGCCAGTTGATCGCCGAGGAGGTCCAGGCAATCAACAACCTTGTCCAGTCAGCCGAGATCGCGGTCTTGAACCTGGATGAGTGCGGGGACGACACGGTCGAGGCCGCGCGGCAGGAGAGCGTGCCCGTTTCGCTGCCGGAACTGGAGCGGACCGTCGTCGGGTCTAACGCTTTTCGAGATCGGTTGCGACCCCATCCGGACATTGCTGGTGCTTACCTCCTGGACTGGGCCGGGGAGTTCCAATCGGTTACGTTCAACCCTGCCGTCTTTGACGACCACCCGAACACGTTGCGGCTGCTGTCGTTTGGATCAGAACTGCTGACGGATGTGCTCGGCGCTGTGGAGCCTCCGCTTGAAGCAGACGCGGGCGGCGTGGTCGCCCGGTGCTCCGCGCGGGCCCCCTGGAGTCTGGCCTGCTTCTACGGCGCGAACCGCGGCGCGCCGGCAGCGATCCCGTCTCTCGACCAGTTACAGGCTGTGCTCAGCGATGCGGAGGAGAGCACAGTTCTGCGTGACCTTGCCACCGTGATAGCCGACGAATTCGCCGGCCGAGTTAAAGGGCTGCTGACCCACGAAGAAGCAATCGCCAAGAATAGGCATAACAGTTATGTTGCGTCGCTCAAGGCGGAGGTCAGCCAACTCCTGCTCCAGGCTGCTTACGTTGAACTGGCCATCGCAGCGAAGCCTGAACTCTTCGATGACGCACCACCACTCGACTTCTCGGAACAGGCCGTGCGGCGCTTGGCCCGACATAAGTACCCCTTTGCTGGCGCATTGCGGCTGGTCGATCCGGGCGACCTTTGTCCGCGAAGCGATGATCACTTCTATCGTCGTTTATGCGAATTCCCGCGGTCTGCCCTGACCAAACGGTTCGAGGTGGTCAGTAACAGGCTTGGGGAAACCCTTCGGCGACTGGCTGATGCGACACGCGCCACGATGCCGTGGGCGATCAAAGACCCTCTGCGCGACAGCCGTCTCCTGCTTCCCGTCCTGTACGCTCGTGGGGCCCAGTGACACCTACTCACCGCGCAGCCCCGCCGTCGTGAGGCTTCGCCGACGGGCAGTGCGTGGGGCGAGACGGTCCGCATGCGACCCTTGCCGGAGGGGATGAGGATGACTTCGGTCAGGCGACCGATGAGGCCGACGCAGGGCTTCTCGTAGCCGGCGGCCCAGAGTTTCTTCGAGAGTGCCGTGCCTTCGCAGCCGCGCACCTAGTTCACGTGCCGGCCGCGGGCTTGGCGGGGCAGGCGGGGCGGTGGTGGGGGACGGAGCCGGCGACGGTGATGGTGAAGCCGGCGGCGAGGATGGCGGCGATTTCGCTGCGGCGCTTTTCGGGCGTCATGTCCATCGGGTCGGTCGCTGTGAGCATGCTCTCCTCCTGGCTGAGCACCCACAACGACCTTCCCTTCGGGACCGGCGCGTTGTCTGGTGTGTGGTCTTGGCGGCGCGGCTGGTTGACGCGCCCTCTACTATTAACCTACCCGCGAGAAGCGTGGAGTGTCGGCGGGAAGCCGCTGTGTCAACGCAAAGTAGAAATGTCCGCTTTTTCTTGAAGGGTCGGCGCCAGGGGTGATCCTCCGGGGGACGATAAGGCGTGGGGGCCGGAGGGCCGGGGGGTGGCCCGGAGGCCCCCACGCCCGGCCGCGGCGTTGGCGTCGCCTTGACCGGGGGCACCTCGTGGAACCGCAGATACCGGCCCCGGAACCGTAGCCGCAGCGACCCGTCCAGTCGTTCCTCCACGATCACTTTCGATCCGCGCAGACCGCCCGCAATGGACCGCCGCTCGATCTGATACCGATGCCCCGCGTGCCGCACCGTGTAATCGTTGGCCACCGTGCGGACGGTCTGAATGCTCAGGATGGCCGCCAGGTCGTACCCCTTCGCCGGGCGGTGGGCATCGACCGACGAGGCCGGCGGCACGGTGAACCGTTCGTTGAGCATCGGCTCGTACTCGGCCTCCAGATAGGCGTTCGCGGAGGGGATGTCCGAGATGCCGCGCAGCCGGAGTTCCTTGACCAGGCGGTCCTGGTCGGTCTGGAAGGACCGCTCGACGCGGCCCTTGGCCTCGGGGCTGGCGGCCGGGATGTAGTCGATGCCCAGTTCCCGCAGCGCCCGGCCGAATTGAGTCTCGGCCTGGCGGCCCTGGAGGGCCTCCTCGGCCGCGGGGGGCCGATTGACCTGGAAGATGCTGTCCTGGTCGGCATAAATCGCCAGCGGCCGTCCGTGCCGACGCACCCACCGCCTGAGCACCTCCAGGTTCGCCTCCGTGGTGTCGGCCGGGAAGAACCGGAGCACAGTCCGGCTGGTGGCGTCGTCGATCATCTTCACCAGGACCGGCTCGGCATCGCCCCGGCCCTCGAACCACGCGTGTTCGCTGGTGTCCATCTGGACCAGTTCCCCGAACGACGGACGCCGCGGACGCCACAGGTGCACCTCCCTGCGGGGTCGCCGGGGCTTCCAGAACCCCTCGGCCATCATCCACCCCCGCAGCGTCTCCCGGCTGACCACGAAACCCTCCCGCTCCTGAAGCTTCTCGGCGGCCAACGTCGGCCCGAAGTCCCGGTACTGCCGGACCACCCGGCCCATCACACGACGACGTAGGGTCTCCGGCACCCGCCGGTTCGACGGCCGACCCCGCGCCCGGTGCACCAGACCAGCGTCCCCCTCCGCCCGGTAGCGGACCAGGATCCGCCGCACCTGACGCTCGCTGAGCCCCACGAGCCGCCCCGCCGCCCGCTGCCTCAGCCGACGTTCGGCCAACGCCGCCATCACCTTCAACCGATCCCGTTCCTTCCGGCTCATCCGCAGTTCCATCCTCGTCCTCCTCCCGGCCACCACGCCGGAAAGAGGACAATTCTACTTTGCGGAAACCGGACATTATCACTTTGCGGCGACAGGCGGGAAGCCGCTGTTGCCATAGTGGCAGGCCCTATGTAGAATCGAGAGGCATTTTCCAGGCGGTACGATAGAAAGGCGGCTTGCCATGTTCCTCGCCGAAGTTTTCATCGAGAACTTCCGAATTTTTGGGGCTGAATCCCAGGGGAAACACTTTCGTATTGCTCTGCGCCCTGGGCTCAATATCCTTGCTGGCGAGAATGACTCTGGCAAAAGCGCGGTAATTGATGCCATCCGTTACGTCCTATGGACAACCAGTCTGGACTACAATCGGCTGAGCGAGGATGACTTCAATGTGTGCGGCGAAGACAGAGCAACCACCCTGACGATTACATGCGCCTTTGCAGGCCTGTCAAAGGAGGATGCCGCGCGGTTTCTCGAGTGGCTGAGTGTAGTCAAAGGCGAGGCCCGCCTGTACGTGACCCTCCAGGCGACCCGTTTGCCCGAGTCGGTGACTGGCAGAGGGGGCAACAGGCGAATCCCAGTCACCGTTCGGTCGGGGAAGAACGCTGATGGACCACCGATTGAGGGAGAGATCAGGGAGTTTCTGAGAGTGACCTATCTGCGCCCGTTGCGCGACGCAGAGGCGGAGTTGGCCGCAGGTAGAGGATCGAGGCTTTCGCAGATTCTTGGCAGCCACCCACGTTTTCAGGACCAGGGGCAAAGTGACTTTGACCCCGACAAACCAGACAAAGTGCCCCGGACCTTGGCTGGGATCATGCGCCAAGCCGAAGAGCGGATCCGGACTAACGAGGTTGTCACTGCGGCAAAGCGTCGCTTGAATGTGGAGTACCTAGAACCGTTCTCCATCGGGGGTGACGTCCTTAAGGGCGAGATTGGCGTTGCTCGGGAAGCAGACCTCAGACAGATCTTGGAGAAGCTCGATCTATGGCTTGAGCCACCGGCAGGAGTTGAACTGCGAACCCGGCGGGGCCTCGGTTTCAATAATGTGCTTTTCATGGCCACCGAGTTGTTGCTCCTTGGCGAGGCATCTTCTGGAGCGCTCCCACTGCTGTTGATTGAGGAGCCGGAGGCACACTTGCACCCGCAGATGCAGCTGCGCCTGATGGAGTTCCTTGAGAGCAAGTGCTCACCTGCGTCTTGCCCGGTGCAGGTGCTCCTGACTACACATAGCCCGAACTTGGCATCCAAGGCCGACCTGGAGTGCATCACTCTAATGTATGGCGGACGCCCGTACTCACTCGCAGCCGATTTCACCAAGTTGGCCCCCTCGGACTATCGCTTTCTTCGGCGCTTCTTGGACGTGACGAAGGCGAACCTCTTCTTTGCCAAGAGTGTTGCCATCGTCGAGGGAGATGCCGAGAACATACTTTTGCCGGTCTTTGCCGAGCTTCTTGAGCGCCCTTTCTCCAAGCATGGGGTCTCTGTGGTGAATGTCGGAGGCCGCGGCCTGTTTCGCTATGCACGCATCTTCCAGCGGAAGGATGATAAGGACATGCCTATCCGCGTAGCCTGCTTAGCCGACAGGGATGTACCTCCGGCCGACGCAACCTATGTACCCAAGAGGACAAACCGCTGGGGGAAGGAGTTGCCTACGTTCGACAGCGACTTCACACCGAGCAAGCTTAAAAAGATCGAGTCCAAGTTGAAGGCAAATGACGGCGGCCCTGTCCAGACTTTCGTTTCGCCAGCATGGACGCTGGAGCATGACTTGGCGATCTGCGGTCTGGCCGAGGATGTACATGTGGCCATCCAGCTCGCAAGGAAGGCAAACAGGAAGCCCGATGGTCTCACGGGAGCGGACTTCGACGAGACAGAGGCTGAGGCGCGGGCAGAGTACAAGGACTGGGGGGGCACCCATGAGGAGATTGCGGCGAAGGTGTACGAGGACCTATTCAGAGGACGCGCATCAAAGGCGGAGGCGGCGCAGTTCCTGGCGGAAGTATTGCATCACCGAGCGCCGAAGCCGAAGGTTCTAAGGAGAATGCTGCCCAAGTACCTCACCGATGCTATCGATTATCTGACTGGTCCCGGTGCCTCCGGAGGTGCCGCCGATGCCTCAGCAGATTGAGATTACGCAAAGCGATGTGGCCGAGATAGAGCGGTCCCTGGAGATTAATCTGGACGACCAGAGGAGAGAGTGCATTCGCTGTAGGGTCACCCGGGATGTTCAAGCATGTCCCGGGAGCGGCAAGACCACACTTCTTGTGGCCAAACTCGCAATCTTGGCCCGCAAGTGGACTTGGCGAGACCGAGGGATTTGTGTGCTATCCCACACAAACGCCGCTAGGCGAGAAGTGGAGCAAAGGCTGTCAGGCTATCCTGCTGCGCACCGATTGCTGGGGTATCCTCACTTCGTCGGTACGATTCAGGCCTTCGTGGACAAGTTCTTGGCAATTCCACATCTGCGCAATGAGGGTCTTGACATTAGCATGATTGATGATGATCGCTTCGCAGAAAAGGCGCTGCGGCTTCTTGATTCACATTACACGGCAAAGGCATTCCTCAGTCACCGATACAATGGCGATGACATAGTGGCCGGCCTCAGGTTCGAGGGGCCCAACCTGTCGCTTTCCAGTGCGGGCGGCACGATTCCATGCGGGGAGCATACGCCGACGCACAAAGAGCTGACCGCCATAAAACGCACGCTTTACGACGAAGGCGTCCTCCGCTACGATGACATGTATGCATTTGCGGAGAAGTACGCCACCGATCATCCGTGGGTCGTGGAGGCGGTCCGCCACCGGTTCCCGTGGGTCTTCATCGATGAGATGCAGGACACCGATGCGATTCAGGACAGGCTACTCTTGACGCTCTTCGGAAAGGACTGCATCCTCCATCGCTTCGGCGACAGCAATCAGGCCATCTTTCGAGGAGTTGAGGTAGAGTCGCAGACCAGTTTTCCAAGAGCACCGCACCTCGACCTTCCACATAGCAGGCGGTTTGGCCAGCAGATCGCGGACCTCGCCAGTCCGCTTGCGGCAGTGACCCCCCAAGACCTCGTGGGAAGTTCCGGTGTGCCGTCGAAGCGGCACACGGTATTCCTTTTTGACAAGAAGACAGTACTTGAGGTGCTGCCAGCGTTCGGGAAACTGATATCCGAGGAGTATGCAACCGGCCTGCCGGCTGAGTTCGTGGCTAAAGCGATTGGCTTTCGGAAGACGCCCCCCACCCAAGCGGAAGCGGACAAGGCGCCGTTTAGCATCGGTCACTACCACCCAGCTTTCCTTCCGAGCACGACCTCATTATCTTATCGCCCGAAGTCTCTGGTTGAGTGTGTCCGAAGGGCAAGGTACCTATGTCGAACGCAGTCGGAGTGCGACCAGGCATTCGATGTTCTGATCGAGGGAGTGTTGGAGTTCCTCGGGGCCTGCGGCGGTCGCGACGCCTCGGGGTCGCGCTTCACCAGGACACGGTTAGTCGATGCCCTTGCGGCTGCGGAAGGTAACCTGCTTCCGCGATTCCGCAGCCTGCTGGGATGGATGATGCTTGGCACAAAGCCCCTGACTCTAGACCGGTGGTCGGTGACCGTTGCCAAGTTGAAGGATGTGCTCCAGCCGTGGACTGGCGACCGCCTAAGTGCACCGGCACAGAAGTTCACTGCGTGGTCGGCTGAAGAGCAAGCACCTGCGGATGGCGAATGCGCAGCATCGGGACGGCGGGCGGACGCATATTGCCTCGACAGCTCCATCGGGCCAGTCGAAATCCTGCTCTCAACGATTCATGGCGCCAAGGGTCAGACGCATACAGCCACTATGGTTCTTGAGACGTACTACAAGAAGAAGCACGATCTGAAGGAAGTGCTCCCGTTCCTGAGGGGGCAGACTAAGCCGATGACAGAGTGCCTGCGAGGGCACATGAAGCGCATCTTTGTGGCAATGACAAGACCCCGCGAGTTGCTTTGTCTGGCCATTCGGAAAGACCACGTTACGGCCGGTGATGCTCAGGCTCTAGCTGCCCGTGGATGGGCAATCTGCGACCTGATGAGATCAGGCGCGGGCCAGTAATGCCATCATGCAAGGAGAAGGTCCCCGCCTGTAAGGCGGACGATTGTGGGAGCGCTTGTGGGCGCGCTACTGGGTGGCGGTGGCAGATAACGGCTGGTCACCACAAGGAGTGGTAGCATCCGAGGATGAAGTGGCGGCGAGCCGGTGACGAGAATACGACCACCACCCATGCGACGGAGTTGGGAAACGGTTGCCGATGCTCACCCAACGGCACCCGCTGCGTTAACCAACTGGCGTCTGTCAACCAGAGAGTCCGAGAGTTTGAAACGGTTGCTGTTGCTCATCAACGGCAACCCGTGCCGCCGTCCGTGGCCGCCCAGGAAGGAGAGAGCGCGGCGGCGGAGGCGGGAAGCGAGACAAGGGCCGTAGATATTGGCCGAAACGCGAAAACCCCGCTGGCTCTCGCCAACGGGGTTCTTCGCTAACCAACTCGACCACGGATTCCGTGGAAAAAGTCTTGGCTCCCCGGATAGGACTCGAACCTGCAACCAAGTGGTTAACAACCACCCGCTCTGCTGTTTCGGCAATCCGCGGGAGGGGTAACGAACTATTCGGCGCGGCGGTTGTCACGACAACCGCGAATGTCGGGTCTTCGGCGTTGCCCTCAATGAGCTGGTGGTATCTGATCCACCCACCGAATCGGATTCCGCGACCAAGAGTGCCGGAAGTGAGCCTCCTGGTGCTCAGTCGAAAACCCACGACCGCGAATGATAGAGTCCTCCATCTCATGCCCCGATACACAAGCACACGAATTATGGTACCTGTTGGGCTACTGCCGTTCGGGCAGCAGGTCCACTCGGCCATGTCTGCGGGAATAGACAAAGACGGACGTTTCCGGTTTCCGCAAGAGGTCGCCACCCAAAATGACGAGGATACTCTCAGGGCAGTTCGTCTTACTCGAATGGGAAATGGCATTTTGGTTGGTATCATCGGTTGGGCTCGGCGTACACGGACCGAACGGATGACTGTGCCACTCGCCCACATAGTGCTTCTCGCCGTGTGAAGCGTCGAAGAGGGCACGGAAGAAGCCCTTCAAGCCCCTGATTCCTCGCTGGAAGGCCCCGCACTGCCCCTTCGAGTCCGAGGACACTGGCGCGATGTCCAGGACGACAGCATCGAAGCCGTCTGGTATGTAGCTACCTATCAGCGATGTGCCAATTTCCCGTGGCAGGTGCTCTTGGGCCAGGGACACCATCTTGTGAAGGCAACCATCGGCGATGGAGACCGTGTACCGGCCAGAAGCTGACCGCCATTTGCATGTAGAGTATAGGCCTACCTGTAGTATCTTGACCATAGCAGTTCAACCAGCGGCCTCGGGTCCACCGATCCGGCCAGAACCGTGTTCCTTCGGATCAGCACGGCGAGTCCCGCATCGCTCTCAAGGCTTTGGAGATGGGCGTCAATCACATCGAGGGCAGTTGCGGCGAGAAGCCACACATGACCAAGCATTGCCGGAAAAGTCGGGTGCCAACAGCCTGCGCCGGGCATCACCTGGTCCGTGGAGTCTGGATGGCGGAAATACTCTGACGCTGGTATCGGCGTGTTGCCTACTCGGACATCCTCGTACAGGCAGGAAACCACCTTGCTACAAGGGGCATTGCCCCCAGACATGCAGATCGTCAGGATCTCCGCACGCCAACTGAAGAAGAAGGTCACGAACCGCTTTCGGTGTTCACTCGCGTAATGGTCAAGCCAATCAAAGGCGGTGTCACTGGTTGTGCAGTCAAGCAGCCAGTCGGCCTCTTTGATGGCCGAGACTGCGTCCTTGTCCTGCACGACATCCGGCGGCACGCGACAACTGTAACCTCGAAACCTGAGTAGCGGATTGCTGGCGGCCAAACGCTCAGCCAGCGCAGTCGCTTTGTTTCGGCCGAACGCCCCTCCATCCAGAGTGTGGCGACACTGGTTCTCTGGCTCGAAGACGTCTCTGTCGAACAGACTCAGACTGGTGACACCGCCACGTGCCAGCATTTCTCCGATGGCAGATCCAAGGGCACCGCAGCCGAACACCGCTAATCGCGTGCTCTGGAAGGCGGATGAATATGCACCCCTTGCGCAAAGACGCTCACTTGCGACATTGGTTGCTTCACCCCAGGGAATCTGTACGCCATCGCCAAAACTGTCTCGCTGTAATGACTCCCAAACCGGCCCTCTCTTCTTAGTTCCGCGCAGTTTCTTCGAGTTCTTGACATCCGTCTGACTGGTGTCAAAGAGCAGTGGCTGCCAGTGGACTTCACAGGGGGCGTCACCCACTACCCTGGGAATCGGAAAACCCACGAGAACCACCGCCGTTCGTGGGTCAGTGTTGTCTTCTTCCCAGGCTCTTCGGAGATTGACGCCTAGGTCAACCCCATCACGCTCGCAAAGATGCCGAAGCTCGCCGTACGTTTGCGCAGGACGATGCCGCTCGATCCGTATATCGGAAAGGAGAATCCATCTGCCAACGAGGGGAGTTCTCCTCTCACACATCGTCTCGTCAAACGGTGCCTCCCAGATCGTCTGCCTGCCAGCCGCCAGAAACCTGGCGGCGAACACCCCATTGGATCGTCTGCCCTTCATCAGCCATACGTTACCGCTCTCGCCGATGCGCGCTTGCCACCGCGGGTAAGAGGCAGGCGTTTCGCAGAAGAAGATGGGTAGATCGCTGGGCAGTTCTTTCTTCAGTAGCTTCCGACTGAAATCAGGCAGTTCGTACGGGTCGCCGTGTGCCAGGAGCGCGCCAGTGGCGGCATCATGGACCCACTGGCTGGCCCAGTCTGTGTAGATGTACAGGCGACGGGAGTCCCTCGGGGCGAGGTCTTCGCGGCACAGGCACAGCTTCCCAGTTTCCGCGTCTTGATGAGGGAAGCCTCTGACTTGCTCGGACTCGGAATAGAAGGACACTGGAGCATAAGGGAAGAGGTCTGGTATCAAGACACGGAATGCAACTTGGCTGGGAACCCCTTGGCTGTTTGGTTGGGGGGAGTCAATCGTGCAACAAAAAACCAACCCCGGCTTGCCGTCAACCTTGCTCCAGCACAGAGCCTTCGTCACCGCAACCGTTCGGCGCTGAAGAAGAAGGCTGTAAGCCTCAAGGACGATGGATGGGATTTCCCGCGGCTCAGCCATCCATGCCATACTTTCTTGGGGTTAGGTCGCCAGTCTGGGACTTGGCCCCGAGTGCCAGAAAGGGACCCTTCGGGTCGCTTTCTGCCCCGCCCTCGTCTCCTGCCGGTGGAAACTTATCGCCGAAGAGCTTCCGCCAATTGTCAACAGACGCTTTGAGGTCCTTGGCATCGAATGCCGCTCTCGCCAGCCTAGTGGCTCTCTGAGCATGGTCGTAGAACTCTGCAAACTCTTCAGCTGTAACCCTCGCAAGTACGTCGTGCTCAGGCACCCCGCGATCAGGCAGAACCGGCTTTCGTCCCATGGGGTAATTTCTGACCATTCCCTCGAGTGCCGACACAACGCCAGCGGCCACTGAAGGAGTGCCATCTAAGCAGCATTCGCCGACCAAGTGCTCAAGAGGGTAACTCTTGGGCCTGTCATCCTCATGGTTAACTCGTTGCCACCACTTCACCGCCTTCACGACGTTGACATAATGTCCATTGCAGCGGGCGTTCTTCCCCTGCGTCCACTTGATCTGCTCCAGCGGATGCGTCCTCCTCCACCTCCGTGCCTCTCGGTCCGGAATCCAAAGGGGCTCGGTCTGCCACTCTCCGGCGAGTAGCGCCTCCTTGAGCATCACCCCTCCGGGCCGCTCCGTAGGCGGGCTCCACGCTTCCACAAGCCTCCAGTCCGGTGCTTCCTCCAAACTCACCGCTGACGCAACAGCCTTGCTCAGATAGACCTTCTCTTCCTCCTCCGACGGCGCGGAGGTAACCACGAGGTCAAGGTCGACATAAGATAGTTCAATACCAAGCGATCTCCCTTGCTTTTGCCACTTGCCTTTGTAGTGGCGCTCCAGGAAGGAGATGAACAGGTTCATGGCGGTATCGGGATTCGGGTGCTCGCTTCTCTTGATCCTTGTGACAACTACGACATCAACGTCGGAACGCTCGTCGCCCGCTGGTCGGACTGCCGTGCCTCTCTTGTAGCTTCCCTGAAGAAATGTGTTTACCAGAAGAGGCTTGAGGTTCTCATCATTCATCAGCCTCTCACGGAGCGTGGTCTGTCCGGTCCTGCAGTCTTCGTCTTGTTTGTCCGTCGGCCTTATCTCACGCAGGAACTTGGCGAAGTAACTGGGCAAGTCCATGTCGGCCTCCTTATCTTGAACGCCGTCAGCAGTTCAGGGGAAGAGCCAGTGACGGACAGTATCGGGCTCCTTTGCCGCCGCCCTCAAAATCGTGCTCATAGAGTTGTATGCACGGTGCCACACCTCGCATGGTATTACCAATGATATAAGCCAAGGCAGCAGGGCCGGCAAGAAAAACGTGCACCGTATTGCACGTTGCAGGCAACGCGTTGCGCAACATGACCTGCAGGCCATACCCAAGATGCCAAGCATGATCACCGTCGCGGACTGCTTGAGGGCCAATCCCGCCCCTAGGCGCCAAGCATAGCCGCGGTAGTCGTGCCAAGGGGGTGCCCCCCAAGAAAGTCGCGAGATGCTGCTCAACAGGATGGGTGACTGATACCGCCACAATTGCTTCCCTACCGACCTTGCCAATGCTCTTACATTCCCACACATCGTTACGCTGGCCGGCAGGGCGGGGCCATATCTCATACCCCGTACGAGGGTTCTTCTGCACCGGTACGATCTGCAACCCAAACTTCGGGTCTAGAAGATACCCGGCTGCGAAAGCAATGCTTAGATGGCAGTCGAAGAAAAGGCAGATGGGCTGAGGAAGGCTGCAAATCTTGCCCTCCAAGAGGAATTCCTTGAGCAGACGAGGGATATCTCCAGCCCAAGCGGAAGCCGAGCGCGGAAACCGACCATCAAAGAGAGCGGTAAGGTCAAGCAACATCGCCTGGGTGTCATCAGGGCGCCTGGCAAACTGTAGACAGCTGCGAATCGAAATCTCGCTGTGGTTCTTCTTGGGTACCTCAAGCAGTCTCTCATCACGGACCATCGCATCAAATGACGGTCTGTCAAACCGGTTCCGCCCTTGCTCGAACAACTTCCAAGCAAGATCGTCATACTCGATGTTTGTGGCACATGGATCTATGGCACGGAGTCCTGCCAGCCTCAAGAGCGGCACGAGTTCATCTGCGAGCGAACCAAGGTTCTTCCCTAGCACAAACCTCACCGTTGTGAGAAAACTCTTCAGCTGCTGTTCATCAACCCGTAGGTGCTCGGCCAAACGCTGCCGGACACGCCCGGCTGTTGTCCGCGGCCCTCCCTCATAGAAGGTATCTCGAATAAGCCCTTCGTGCAGGTGCAAAGCCATGAAGTCACCTGTGTCCCAGAAATAGTTGGAGATAACGTTAATGCGAAATGGTCGCCCACGCGCCGACAGTGTCCTGTAGGCCTCGTACATGCGACCAAGCATCGATCTGTTGGCGCTGTTGATAAAATCTGGATTGATGAGATTCTCGCAGTTGAACGCGGCACTTGAGGTCATGTGATACTTGCATTGAAAGCAATCCAATTCAACGCGCCTTCCGGTTTCGCGTTCTTTGATCGCGAGTCGGTAACCAACCAGCACATCGTCCATGAATGAGACTTGATCGCTCTCAAACTCGACGAATTCGACATGGTCATCGGTGCGCAGTTTCACGGCGTGAATCCAAAACACCCGAGCTTGATACTCATCGCCTTTCCGTCTTGCGATGATTGCCTTGGCCATGATCCACCCTATCTTCTCGCGCTCTGAGGAACGGCTTCAAAGAACTGACAAAGCCAGAGATCGAGTTTACAGCAGTGCACAGTTTTGTCAAGATGCGCTTAGGACACGAATATGCCCGCAGAATCCAGCGTCGAAGAGGCCCTGTGGGGGACGCGCGTGAGTCCCTCGACCGTTAGCGACCTCAATCAGCAGATCTACGGGCGGATCGAGGCGTGGCGGAACCGGCCGATCCGGGGGGAGCACCCGTACGTGTTCCTGGACGGCCTGCGGCTGAAGCGGTCCTGGGGCGGCGAGGTCCAGAACGTCTCGGTCCTCGTGGCCATCGGGGTGGGCCATCGTACCATCCCGATTGGGCGTTAATCCAGGCATTTTCGATCAGTCCAACTGCCAATGTCAGGGCGGACATGGGGGCGGTGGTTTCATCTCCGCCCTAGTGCTCTGTCCCTATTCTATTGATGGATAGAGTGACTTCGGTTTGATCCGGGCGTCGTCGGTGCGGAACTGCCAATCGACGGTGAAGGCGTGGGCATTGCGTTGCGGCTCCCACCCGCCCGCGGCCGAAGCCAGATTCTGTCGGCTCTCCATGTGTTCTTTCAGACACTGGCGGCTGAAGACGCCCAGTTCGATCTCCGCCATGTTCAGCCAACTGCCGTGTTTCGGCGTGTAGTGCATCTCGAACTTCTCCGCCAAGCGGCGGGCTTCCTCCGGCTCGAACCTCTCGTACAGACTGCCGGGCGTGTGCGTGTTCAGGTTATCCATCACCAGTACGATCCTCTCGGCCTCGGGGTAATGCACGTCCGCCAGCTCCTGAAGCCGTTCGGCGAAGTCCCTCTTGGTGCGCCGGTCCGTCACCTTCACGTGCCGCTTGGCCTTCAGCGGCTCGAACATCATAAACACGTTGGCCACGCCCTGGCGCCGGTACTCGTAGTCGTAGCGCCGGACCTGCCCCGGCCGCGCCGGTAACGCCTTCCGCGTCTCCGCCACGAGCTGCTTGGGCATTTCGTCGAAGCACACCATCGGGCGTTTCGGATCGTACGGTCGCTTGTACACCTCCAGCACGTCTTCCATCTTCCAGACGAACTCGCCGTTGGCCTTCGGCGGAATGCACCACGCCTTCTTCAACCAAGGCTTAAGCCGGTTTTTTTTAGCGCCCGGTGCACGGTGTTCTTCGAGCAGTGCCCCACGTACTCCAAGGCCACCATCCGTTCGGCCAGCAGCCGCAGCGTCCAACGGGCGTAGCCTTCCGGGGCTTCGCTGCAGGCCAACGCGATCAGCTTGGCCTCGCCGTCCCCATCCAGCCGGCGGGATCTGACGCGTTCGGCCTTGTGCCGACCTAACGCCGCCTCCAGGCCCTCCGTCACGAACCGCTTGCGGAGCCGCCCGAGGATGGCCGTCCCCACGTCCAAGGCCTCGGCAATCCGCGCGTCCGTCCAAGCGGGGCCGCCCGGACCGGCGTCTGCCTTCAGCAGGATCTCCGCATGCCGACGCTTGTACGCCGCCACCTTGCCCGTACGCACCAGCCGGGTCAACTGCTCTCGCTCTTCACTTGTCAAGTCCACCACGTACGTCTTCTTGGGCATCGTCGGCCTCCTTGCCGTGGGTCCAACCACCCCATCGGCAAGAAGGCATCACCTCGTTCATCATTTCAACCGGGACAGAGCACTAAGCCTTTTTAGGTAAGTTTTGTCAAGTTAGCCAGGGGATTTTGCAGATGAAGGACCATGGAGCGTGGAACCTCGGGAGGGAGGCTCACAGCCATGGCCCATTGCCTGTTTGTCCGTCCGCTGA
>Ga0307380_10006905_pt1 | contig 14834 bp, 13 predicted proteins | sample UN3MG_FD_202239 | JGI IMG/M metagenome (GOLD analysis project Ga0307380, IMG submission 202239) | Soil microbial communities from Risofladan, Vaasa, Finland - UN-3 | ecosystem: Environmental > Terrestrial > Soil > Coastal area > Acid sulfate soil | place: Finland: Risofladan, Vaasa | collected... | reverse complement strand
CGGCGCGTACGGTTGAGCCGGTGGAAGAAATGCTCCGCAAGCAGGGGGACGTCTTCCTTGCGTTCACGCAGCGGCGGGAGACGGAGGGGGATGACGCTCAGCCGGTAGTACAGGTCTTGGCGGAAGCTCCCCTGTTTCACTCGCATGCCGAGGTCGGCGTTCGTTGCCGCGATCACCCGCACGTCGACGCCTATCGGCTGGGTGGACCCTACCGGTGTGATTTCAAATTCCTGTAGGACTCGCAGGAGCTTGTGCTGGACGCCGCCACTCATGTTGCTGACTTCGTCGAGGAAAATCGTCCCGCGCTCAGCCTGCTCGAACATTCCGGGCCGGGTGCAATCGGCGCCGGTGAAAGCTCCTTTGACATGCCCGAAGAGCCTGGCCTCGGCAAGGCTTTCAACGAGGCAGCCGCAGTCAACCGCAATGAACGGCGCTTTGGCGCGGGGGCTGTGATGATGCAGTGCCCGCGCGACGAGCTCCTTGCCCGTGCCGCTTTCGCCCGTGATGAGCACCGTGCTGCCGGACGATCCGATTCTGCGAATCATTTTTCCCAGCCGCTTCATCACGGGTGTCTCGCCGATCAGGGTCCCGACCCCCGGAATGTCGCCCACCGCGTCGGCGTCGTCGCGGGCGGCTCCGGCGCTCCGCTGGTGCTCAAGGGCGCGGCCGACCACCGATCGCAGCATCGCCGGGGTGAACGGCTTGGGGATGAAATCGAATGCTCCGCCCTTCATAGCCTTGACCGCGGTTTCAACCGTGGCGAAACCGGTGATGATGATCACCGCCACTTCGGGATCGATCAGCCTGATGCGCCCGAGGGCCTCGAGCCCCTGGATGCCGGGCATTCTGAGGTCAAGCAGCACGACGTCGAACGGCTCGCACTGCAAGTGTGCCAGCCCCTCCTCGCCGTTTTCGGCCAGGCTCACGCGGCACTCCTGCGAGGAGAGCGTCTGCAGGCAGCCGTCTCTCATGGCGGGATCGTCGTCGATCATCAGGATGTTGGAGGGCGTGATCAAGCGTTCTTTGCTCCGTCGGCCGGAAGCTCCACGAAGAACGTGGCGCCCCGCGTGGTGTTGTTTGCGGCGCGAATGGTGCCGCCGTGTTTCTTGACGATGCCATGACTGATTGCCAATCCGAGCCCCGTGCCCTGGCCGCCCTGCTTGCTTGTGAAAAACGGTTCGAAAACCTGCTTCAGATGCTCGGGCGCAATCCCCGGGCCGGTGTCCGATATGCTGACCACCACCCGATTCCCCTCATTGCACGCGTAGGTTGAGACGTCGAGCTCCCCATCGCCGTTCATTGCCTGTGCCGCGTTGAGGAGGATGTTGGCAAACACTTGCTCCATTTGCGAGACGTCCATGTTCACCTTCGGGAGTTGGGCGGACAGGTTTTTCCTTACCGTGACCTTGCCGAACTCGCCGAGCTGCGTGACGAGGTTCAGGGCGGCCGACAGCACCGCGTTGGCGTCCGCGATTTCCTTTTGCGGCCCGTCTTGGCGGGAGTAGTCAAGCAGCCCCTTCACGATCTTCTTGCACCGGTCGGCTTCGCGGATCATCTTGCGAACGTTCGCGGCGTGGGGATCGTCGGCCGGCAAATCCTCAAGGAGCAGATGGGAATAGACCATGATCCCGCCGAGGGGGTTGTTGATCTCGTGGGCCACGCCCGCGGCGAGTTGGCCCAGCGTGGCCAGGCGCCGGGCTTCCATCATCTCCCGGGTGTCTTCCTTGATTCGTTCGTCGCGCTCCCTGATCGAATCGGCCATGCCGTTGAAGGTGTCCGCGAGCGTCGCCAGCGGGTCGCGCGGATCGATGCTGACGCGGTGGTCGAGATCGCCGGCGGCAAGTTGCCTCGCTCCCTCGGAGAGTCTGCGCAAAGGCCGAAGGATGGCCGCCGCCCGGGCGAAGGCAACGGCCATCGCCGCAATCATGGCGCCTATCGTGATGCACGAGAAGAATGCGATCGCTTTCCGGCGTGCATCCGCATATTCCTTCTCCCTCACGCCCACGCGGATGGTGGCCACCGAGGCGCCGTGGAGGTCGCGAACCGGCTCGGAGGCTCCGATGTACCATTCGCCAGCCGCGAGATAACGTTCGTGCCGGCGGCTGCCTTCGTTCGAACTGACACGGCGGTTGCCCTCGCTCGAACTGATGCCGCCGCCCAACGCGTACATGATTCTGCCGCCCGAGGAATCCGTGAGGCTCGCGGAGACCGCTTCATCGCCTCGCAGAATGGCGACGATGCCCGGGTGCTCGGCATCGTGGAAAATGGTGTCGCGCATGAAGTCAACAAGCGGGCACTTTCGGCGGCTGCACTCGCCATCGAGCAGATTGCCCCCGTACAGCACGCCGAGCGTCTCCCCCGTGTCGCTGAGGATCGGCGCGGCAGCCGCCAGCCATAGGGAGCCGTCCTTGCCGGACCGACGCCGGGCCGCGTTGTCGGCGCCGGCCACCACGTGCACCGAAGCCGCCGCTTCCGGCAATTCGCGCTGCAAGCGTTCTGCGTTCCAGATGCCGGTGCATGCGACCGGCTTCTCTGCCTGCAATACGCCGGCAATCAGGTCGTCCGTCGACAGGTCGTCTCCGGTGCGGCCGCTGCCGGAGCGGAGCAGAACGCGCCCGGCCGCGTCGGTCACGCCGAGCACGTCCAAGCCGGTCTCGGTTTTCACCTTCGCAAGCGATTCGCCTAGCGTCTGCCAGTCACGTTCAACCAGGGCACGGCGCACGGTGACGGGGCGTATTGCGGTGAACGCCAGTGCGGTGCGGATTTCATCCTGTTTGCTTTGCTGAAGCTGGAGTGCCATCTTGACGTCTTGGTCAACTTCGTCGCGTGCTTGGTGGGCAGCGGCGTTATCGAGAAGCTTCATGCCGACCGCGGCGATTACGCAGCCTGTAACCGCCGCAACCAGGAGAAAGCTGATGAGGAGTCTGTTTCTGAGAGGCACAGACATACCAAAGCTCTGCACAAGGAGTCATTTCACGGACGCCGTGCGGGGATGCCAAGTCGTTTCCCGCTACCGTTGGCCGATAGCGCGGGCGGAGAAGCCGCCAGCCGCCATCGCCGAGGTCAAGACTACGGCAAGACCGGTAGGGATTATACACGGCCGAGCAGCGGATGTCAATAGGCGTTTCAGCGAGGAACGAGGCACTTCGCCACACCGGACGAAATGGAGCGGGGGTGGGCGAAACGGACGCGATCCGGCGGTCAGAAGCAGTGAACGGCGGATTTCCTGAAGCCGACGTGCACGCTGGAACCGACCTCGATCCCAAGCTTCTGGAAGGAGGCGTGAGTGATCAGGCAGGTCAGGTCGGGGGGCTCGGGCACACGCGGGTTCGTGAGCGACACGCATACCGACATCAAGGGGTCGCGATGACGCCATTCGATCACCCTGCCCTCGAACTGGTTCCGGCCGCCGTCGCGGAGGGATTGGCTCGACACCATGATCTCCTCCGGGCGAATCCAGACGTGGGAAGCGGTGCAGGGCGGGGCGTTCACATGGATTTCGACTCCGCGCACGACGCAGGCATCGTCTTTCAACGCGGCCACCGGCAGCACGTTCATCATGCCCAGGAACCGAGCGACGTCGGGGTCGGAGGGTTTACGGAACATTTCCTCAACCGATGCGGCCTGCCGAATCCGGCCGTCGAGCATGACGCCGAGCCTGTCGCCGACGGCCATCGCTTCTTCCGGATCGTGCGTCACGTGGAAGACGGGGATGCCCAGCTCCTTGTTGATCCGCCTGAGCTCCTTCTGCAGCCTGGCTCGATTGCCGGTGTCGAGTGCGGAGAGCGGCTCGTCGAGCAGCAGCAGCCGCGGCTTGATTGCCAGCGCGCGTGCCAGGGCAACACGCTGCTGCTCCCCGCCGGAGAGCGCCGCGGGAAGGCGGCCCATTATACCCTCGATGCCCAGCATTTCGGCGATGGCCGAGGGGCGTTCGATTATCGTCTCGCGCGCCGCGCCCGTTGCCCTGAGCCCGTAGGCCACGTTCTGCGCGACCGTCAGATGCGGAAACAGCGCGTAGTCCTGGTACACGACCGCGAATCGTCTCCCTTCCGGATGATCCAAGGTGATGTCCCGCCCATCCCACAAAACACGCCCGGCGTTCGGCCGCATCAGCCCCGCAATGATCTCGATCAGCACGGTCTTTCCCACGCCAGATGGCCCCAACAGCACGAAGTACTCGCTGTCGTCGAGCGTCAACGAGACGTCGGACATCTCGAATGATCCGAGGCGTTTGGCGATGCCGCGCAGTTCAAGCATTAGGGGGTTCCTCGCTTCCGGGCCGCGACAGCACCCGGAGAACGATGAACAGGGCGATGCAGATGAGAATGAGGAGCGCGGCCACCGATCTCGCGGCGACAAGCCCGAAGTCGTTGAACCGCTGGAATACCATCACCGGCGTGACCATCGGATGATAAGCGATTATGACCACGGCGCCGAACTCGCTGATCCCGCGAGCCCACATCAGGATCATCCCCGACACTATTCCCCGCCAGGCAAGCGGCAATGAGATGGTGAAAAAGACGCGGGCGGGCGAGGCTCCCAGTGTCCTTGCCGCTTTCTCCACCCTCGGCGGAACGGCGTTGAATGCTTCGCGGGCACCGTTGAGCAGCAACGGCAACGACACGAACGCCATCGCCACGGAAATCCCGGCGACCGTGCCGGCAAGCGAATGGCCGAATAGCCGTCCAATCAACGACTGCCGCCCGATCACGGTGAGCAGCGCGATGCCCGCAGCCGAATGCGGCACGACGATCGGCAAGTCGATGACGGCAAGCAGCAAGGCGCGGCCGACGAATCGCTTCCTTGCCAGCAGATAGGCCAGCGGGATTCCCGCCGCCGCCGAGAACACCGTGGCGAAGAACGCAGCACACAGCGTCAACCCGATCGAGTTCACCACCTCGCGATCGGAGGCCGCGTCCCGCAGGTCCCCCAACGGCGTTGACAGCGTGATGCTGATCAGCGGAGCGGCCACGAGCAGCAGGACAAGCGATCCCAGCAGTGCCAGAACCAGCTCAAACCATTGCACGCTCGGGCACTTGATCCAGCGGTACGCGTCAGCCATCGTCGCGCCTCCCGGCGGAACGTGGCTCGGCCTTGATGCACAACGGCTTGAGGCTTTCGGGCAGGCGTTCGAACCCATCGGCCTGGGCCGGCCCCGACCACGGCTGCCCGTTCTTCTCCATGATGGCCCGGCCACGCGGCGACAGCAGCAGTGCAACCCATTCCTCGGCGGCTCGGCGGTTCGGCGCATTCCGGGGAATCGTGACCGAGTAGACCATGCTCTCACCCCTCACCGTTGCGGTAACGCCCGGCTTCCTGCCCGGCAATCGTACCGTTGCGGTGGCGTACAGCGAAGCGAGGGCGGGCGACTTCAGGTTCACCTCGTCGGGCAGCAGCAGCATCTTCAGCCCGTGCTGCTGGGCAACCGAACGGTAGATGAACAGGTAGTCGATCTCGCCTGATTCGAGCAGGGCGAGCATGTCGGTTTCCTTGGGCCGGATGTACTTCGCGCCGTCCTTCCCGGCGAGGTTCCTGGCCAAACCCGGCACGTTGCAGTGCTTCTCGGCCAGTTGGAAGGCCATCAGCGTGCGGTAGCCGCACGGATCGGCGTTGGGATCGGCCCGCCCGAACGCAACGTCGGCGGCGAGAAGCACCCTGTGCCAATTCTCCGCGTTGAGCGTGTTGCCCAACCTCGACCGGCCAGTGTAGGCGATGACCATCTCGTTAAGGGCGAAGCGCACGTTGAAATCCGCGTATTCGGGCATCAGCAGATCGGCCACGACGTTGTAGTCCGACGACACCATTACGCCGCAGGGCTTGCCCAAGTCGCGAATCTTGCGCGCGCATTCAACGCTGCCGGCGGCCTCCGCCTGCACAGCGATCTCCGGGTGCTCCCGCGAAAACAGGTCTGAAACCTCGCGCAGGGGCACGGACATGCTGCCGGCATGGAAGATCGTCAGGACGCTGCCCTGCACGTTTTTGTGCCGCCCGCAGCCGGACGCCGCAAGCAGAATGCCGGCCGTCGCGCCCGCGGCCGCCAGCAGGAAATACCTCGTCACGCTTGATCGGTACACCTCGTTAGCCTTTCAGGATGAGCATAGATGTTCGCGGTGTCCTGCCTTACAAACCCGCACAGGGTGATATTCCACGTCGTTGCAGCTTCCACGGCCAATGACGACGGCGCCGATACTGCTGCGATCAACTCGATTCCGGCGCGCACCGCCTTGGATACCATCTCGAAGCTGACGCGGCCGGACAACGCCACGCCGCAGCCGCGGGTCGGCCGGCGGGCCAGCAGCGCCTTCCCGATCGCCTTGTCGAGGGCGCAGTGCCGCCCGATGTCTTCCCCGAATGCAATGACCTGCCCTTGCGAGGAGAAGACGGCGGCCGCGTGTGCTCCGCCCGTTGCACGGAAGACCCGCTGCATCGACGGCAGGCTTCCCACCGCGGCAAACAGCGTCTCCGGCTTCACTTCCAGCGAATGTTCGCACGGGGCGGTGCCGTAGAGCACCCGCTTCAGGTTGCGCGTACCGCACAGTCCGCCCGAGCGGTACAGAACCAGGTTCCGGCGCGTCGCGGCCTCGGGCGGGTCCTTCAGCCTGATTTCAACGGCGTCGGGCGGCTTGGCCGAGATCGACTCGATCGCGTCCGCCGAATCAATCAGGCCTTCGGCGAACAGGAACCCCGCGACCAGCGCCTCGACGTCCACCGGCGTGCACAGGATCGTGAAATTCTCAACGTCTGCGACAACGATGGTCAGCACTTGCTCGGCCACCACGTTGTCGCACGCCGCCCAGACCGCCTCGCAGCCCGAAACGCGGGCGATCCGGACGCGCTTGATTGCAGGATCGGGCTGCGACGCCGGCATCGGCCTTACCCCTGGTGCTCCGTTTCGTGAACGTCCAGCCCGTGCAGCATGTAGACGGCGTGCTCGAGCGTTCTCAGAATCTCGCCCATGTATTCTTCCACCGCCCGGACGCTCCCGGGCAACGCGTAAATCTGGGTCTTGCCGGCGATCCCGGCAACGCTTCGGCTGAGCCGCGCGGCCGGATGGTCCGCACCGAACTTGGCCCGGATGCCTTCTATGATCCCGGGCAGCATCCTGTCGCACAGCCGGGCGACGGTCTCCGGTGTGATATCGCGCGGGCCTATGCCGGTGCCGCCCAGCGTGAAGATCGCGTCCGTGCCGCGGCCGATCGCATCCGCGAGCGCCGCTCGGAGCCGGACGGAGTCGTCGGGCAGCAGTGCGGCGTCGATCCGCACGTGCCACCGCCTGCAGGCGAAGAATGACTCGAGGATCTCCCTTGCACGCGGCCCCGACCGGTCTTCATATTCGCCGGCGGACGCTCGGTCGCTCAACGTGACGACGAGGATTGTCAACGGCCTCGCCATGTGCTCGACCCTGTCGCTTGCCTGGACGGTTCCGCCCCGGATCACGCGGCAGAATATGCCCTCCCTGGGCATCACGCACTTGCCGACCTCGCGGAAGATCGCGCAGCCGTCGCCGTGGCACCGCTTCCCGATCTGTGTCACCTCAAGTTCCGCCTCGCCGATGCAGAACCGGTCCAGCACGGCCACGCGGCCAAGGTCGACTCCTTCGACGGTGACGTTCTCCCCGAACATCCCCGGGCCGAACGCGGCACGGGCATTCTGCCTGCCGGCGGCTGCGGCGAAGGCGTCGATGCTTTCCCGCCCCAGCACGCTCACCTGCCGGTGCCACGTCCCCGCATGGGCGTCGCCCGCCACGCCGCCGCCGTCGAGCGTGATGGCAGCCACGGGGCGCTTCACGGTCCCCTTCTGATCGGAAATATTCACCGAGACCACTCGGCCGTCAGACATCTTCCTTCTCCTTCTCGACAAGAATGATCTCGCCGATCCTCATGTGCTTGTCGACGGCCTTGCACATGTCGTACACCGCGAGGAGTGCAACGCTGACCGCCGTGAGGGCTTCCATCTCGACGCCAGTTCGGCCCACGCACCGGACCTCGCTTTCCGCCGTGATACCGCCGTCGCCGACGCGTAGCGTAACGTCAACCTTGTCGAGGAGAAGCGGATGGCACAGCGGAATGAGCTCGGCCGTTCGCTTGGCGGCCTGGATGCCCGCGATCTGTGCAACCGCGAGCACGCCGCCCTTCTTCATCCGGTTCTGCCGGACAAGCTCGACGGCCTCGGCAGACATCGCAATCGCCCCGGCCGCGCGGGCGCGCCGCTTCTGGGGCGGCTTTGCGCCAACGTCCACCATGCGGGCTCGGCCGTTGTCATCAGTGTGCGACAGACTGCTCATTTTCATCCTCCGATGCCGGCCATCCAGTTGTGCGTGCACGGCCCGCCGGATTGCGGTTTCGCGGCGACCGCTCGCCGAAGCGCTTCCCGAGCCCCGAGTTTGCGAACGCTGAACTGCTCGTCGGAGAACAGGCAGGGGCGAATCTGGCCGTCGCTGGCCAGGCGGAGCCGATTGCACCGGGGGCAGTCGCCGCCGCCGCCCCCTTCGACAACCGAAAACCTGCCGGTCTTGAAATCCATCATGCGGATGATCCGCACTTCCAGTCCGTTGTCGCGGCCGAATTGCCTCACCGAATCGGCATCGTCCGTCGGGTCCGCCTCGCCGACGACGCAGTTCAGTTTTATGGGTCGAAGCCCGGCTTCCTGCGCGGCCTTGACGCCGCCGAGCACGTGCTGCAGCTCGCCGCCGCGCGTCAGCTCGCGAAATCGAATCGGATCCATCGTGTCGAGGCTCACGTTCACCCGGTGCAGCCCCGCGCGGGCCAGCGCGTGCGCGTGCCGGGCCAGCATTGTGCCGTTGGTCGTCATGGCAAGGTCATTGATCCCATCAAGCCCGGCCAGCGCCCGCACCAGGTCCGCCACGTCGCGTCGGACCAGTGGCTCCCCGCCAGTGAGCCGGAGTTTCGCAACGCCCATCCCCGCCGCGACGCGCGCCACTTCCACAATCTCCTCGAACGACAGCACGGCGTCGGCGGGGAGCAGCTCAATGCCTTCGGCCGGCATGCAATAGCGACACCGCAGGTTGCAGCGGTCGGTCACTGATATTCTCAGGTACGTGATTATTCGCCCGAACCGATCGATCATATCAGCTCGCGTCCCGTGAGGAGCAGCGCAACCCTCTCCCCTGCGCAAATTGCCGCCGCATCTTCCGGAACAACGAAGAAGCCGTCGGTTTGCAGCAGCGCCCGAATGTCCGCCGAGCCGTGGCTCTCCACCGGCATCACCTCGCCGTCCGGTGACAACCTGAATGGAACGTACGCAGTCCGTCCGGAGCGTCGATGGCGATAGTCTTGCGCAAGCGGCAGCGTCATCGTGCGGCCATCAGCCTGGCTGCCGGCCAGCAGCCTGACCGCCCGCAGCACGAACAGATGGAACCCCAGGTACACCGAAACGGGGTTGCCGGGCAGGCCAAACACCGCCTTCCCCTCCCCGGCAGCGAACGCCGCCGGCCTGCCTGGCTTCACCGACACGCCGCCGAAATGCAGCCGCAGACCGGCGTCGCCGAGCGCCTGGCAGACAAAATCGAAATCCCCCACCGACACTCCGCCGGAAAGCACAACGATGTCCGAAGCGTCCAACGCGTGGCGAATTGCCGCGGCGGTTGCACGCCGCTCATCCGGCACGATCGATTCGCCCACCACATCCATCTCGTACATCCGGCACAGGGCCGCGAGCATCGGCCCGTTGGAATTCATTATCTTGCCCGGGCACAGTTCGGCGGCGGAGTCGGCAATCTCCGACCCGGTTGCCAGAATGCTGACGCGGGGACGCTCGGACACCTCGACCTCCTCGACCCCGCACGCGATCAGGTTCGCGATCTCGATCGGCCCCAAGACCGCCGGGCCGCCCACGATCAAGTCGCCGACGCGCACGTCCTCGCCTCGAACGCAAACGTTGGCAGCCTTGCCGTGCCTGCGGACACGGACGGTCTCGCCGGCCGTGGATGTGTCCTCGACAACAATGACCTTCCCCGTCCCCTCGGGCAGCGGGGCGCCGGTCATCACCTTGGTCGCGGTTCCTGGCCGCAGCTTCATGGCCGGGACGGCCCCCGCGGGCACCGTTTCCAGAAGCTGGTAGCTGTCGCGCTCGTCGCCCGCCATCACGGCAAAACCGTCCATCGCCGCCTTGTCAAACGGGGGGAGCTCGAGCCGCGAGACGTAGTCGCCAACCGCCGTTCGGCCCAGTGCCCGGCGCACCGGCACTACGTCGGTCGGCAGCCTCACACCGCCCAGGACCTCGTCGATGGTCCGCAGTGCCACGGGAAGCGGAATCGTCTGATGCGGCTCAGGCATTGCCAGTCTCCTCGCCGCGAAGCTCCAACAGCCGCCGGCCGGTGTAGGCGGCCACGTCGTTGTCCAGCCTGCGAAACAGGCTCAGCATCTGCCGCCCGTCGTCGGATATGACGGACGAGCCGCCGTTTGCTCCGCCCGGATGGCGCACAACGAGCTCCCTGCCAAGCCGTTTCTCGGCCACGTGAATCAGGTTCCAGGCGTGCCTGTAGCTCATGCCGGCGGCGGCCGCCGCGCCGCGCAGCGTTCCCAGCCGATCCACGCTTTCCAGCAGCCGAGCCAGGCCAACGCCGAAAACGCGCACCCCGCGCGCCTCCAGCCAGACCTTCGAGCGAGCCGAAGGCCGGTCGCCGAACAGGTGCCGCTGCTGAGCCGCCAGTGCATCGCACGCCGCGTCGCTGAGATCGCCGGCCCCAAGCAGTCCTTGCAGAACGCTGCACCAGTCTGCTCGTGAAGCGCCCGCGCTGATGCACAGGTGAGCCGCGCGGCGCAGGTCGTCCGCATCCCCGCGGAAACGTGTCTTGCCGGGAACGCCGTCGATGAACACCACGATGTCGGCCCTCCCCGCAAGCGCCCACGAGTTGCATTCAACGACGACGTGCTCGACGGCCCCGCTTGCAGTTCGCACGAATTCATCCAAGGCTCCTGCCGTGGAGAAGAAATTCCCCGGTTTCCCCGCCCGCCGCCTACCATGCCCGCACTTGGCGTACAGGCTGTTCGGCAGCACGGCGCATAGCTTCTCGGCGAGCGTGGTCTTGCCGACGCCACGCCCGGCCCCGCAGATCGCCCAGACCACGCTCATTCAAAACACCCCAAGCTGCACTGCCGGACCTTGACGTCCAACGCATCCAGCAATCCGCCCATCTTCCGCGCCGGGATTCCCAGTTTGCGGGCCAGCACGTGCGCCGCCTCGCATGTGATCCATCCGCCGGACCAGATCGTGTCGGGCGTGGCCTCGCGCCGCTCAACCGATGCGGCAACGCGGACGGCCTCGCCCCGCGCTCCGGTCGGCCCGGCAACGATTCCCTCCACGCGCAGGAATTGGGCCACGACCCCCGCCAGCGGAGCGTCTGCCAGAATGCCGGCCTTCATCAGGATTTCTTGCGGCTCGCCTGCCATCTGTTCAGGTCCTCCGGCTCATTTATGTTCAGGAAGCGCGATTCATCATCAAACGGGACGCCCAGCGCGCCCAGCCGCCGCCACAAATCGCGCACGCGGCGCTCGCCACGGTCGAGAGCCGCCGACACCTCCGGCAAGACGGCGATATGCACGACTGAGCATAACGCATGGCCAAAAAAATCGCCGGACTCGGCGAACACCACGCGAGCCGGCCCGGCGGCAAACGCCGTCCGCAAAGCCGACATCTCGTCCGCGCCGATCCGCGGCAGATCGCACGGCAGAAACAGAACCGCGTCGCACCGGCCCGCAAGATGCTCCAACGCAGCTTCAATGCCCCCCAGCGGCCCCATGCACGGTCGGATGTCCGCCACGATCTCCCGGCCGTAGCGAAGGTATGGGCCGGGGTCGCCGGTCGCGATGACGACCTCCTCAATGCCCGCTCGGGAGAATTCGCCGATCAGCCGCTGGACGATCGTCACGCCGGGATCGACCTCCAGCGTGCCCTTCACGATACCTCCAAGCCGGCGAGCCTTGCCCCCGGCCAGTATGGCCCCGGCGATTCTGCAGGCTGGGCGCCCGTGTGTCATGCGGCTCCGTACTCCTGCACCAGCTCGCGGCACACGGCCTTGATGCCGATTCCCGTGGGACACACCATGTCGCATCGCCCGCACAGGTAGCAGGTGATGTGCCCCCACTTAATCACGTCCGCCGCCAGCCTGTGGTGAATGCGGCGGTGCGTCCGCTGTCGCTCCGCGCCCATCGGGTTATGCCCACTCGCTTCGCGCATGAACCCGTCGAGCTGACACGAATCCCACAGCCGCCACCGTTCAACGATGCCGTCGGCCGCCTTGCGGTCGAATACGTCGAAACAGGTGCAACTGGGGCACGCCAGATTGCACGAAGTGCACGCGATGCAGCGGTTCGTAATCTTCTGCCAGAACTCGTCCGGCACCTTGTTCTCCATCAGTAGCTTCGACGCCGCCTGGATCAGCCGCAGGCCGTCAGCCGCAAGCGCATCCGATTCCTCCCCGAGCTTGCCCAGTGCAGCCTCGGAGACCGGCGCACCTCCCCGAATCCTGCGGGCCAGCGCATTCCCGGTCTCGGTATACGATGCGAGGATGTAGTTCGCACCGTCTCCGATCAGCTCGAGGTCGCTCTTTCCGCCCGCGATCTTCAGAAATTCCCCGCCGGCTCCGCAGCGGCCCGACACGCAGGCAACCACGGCTCCGCTGCGCCGGCGCATGTAGACGTCGTCTGCCGGGGCAGCCGCGAAAAACCGATCGATGAATTCGAGGCAATCCGCGTCCTGCGCGGTCAGCCCCGCCACGAATAGCGGCTTGGCCAGCGGAGAGGGCATCGTTATTCCGTCGCCACCGGCCGCGAGCACCGCCTCCAGATGGGGGAAGAACACGTTGGTGATCCTGCTCGGCACCACGCCCCCCGCGAGCGCCAGTGGCCCATCGCCCGGCGCCCCCAGCGTTCGCGTGCCATCGTGCCGGCTCACCGGCACGCGCACGTCGTAGTCCGGTTCGAGCGACTTGAAGAATGCGTCTAGCTCCTGGACACTGAACGCCTTCACGATGATCTCCCTATTCTTGCAGCGCAAACCTTGTACTCGGGAATCTTGGCGATGGGGTCGAGCGCATTGTTCGTTAGCCGATTCGCCGGCGCCTCCTCGAAATGGAACGGCATGAACAGCACGCCCTTCTTGGCCACGTCGGTCACGCGCGCCATGCACTGCACCTCGCCCCGCCGCGTAGCCACGAACACGGGCTGGCGATCCCTGATGCCCAGCGTCTTGGCGTCCTCCGGGCTGATCTCAACGTAGGCGAAACGCTCCTCGCGGTCAAGCGTTCGCGTCCGCCGAGTCATCGTCCCCGTGTGGAAATGGCAATAGCACCGGCCCGTCGACAGCAGGAACGGATACTCGGCGTCGGGCAGCTCGGCGGACGGCTTGTACTCGATCGGGCTGAACAACCCGAGGCCGCGCGTGAACTTGCCGGCGTGCAGCACCGGCGTCCCTGGGTCGTCCTTGCTCCGGCACGGCCATTGCAGCCCGATCTTGTCGACCCGCTCGAAGCTTATTCCCCCGTAGATGGGCGTGACCGACGCAATCTCGTCCATTATCTCGCTCGCCGAGCCGTACTTCATCCCGCCGTAGCCGGCTCGTTTCGCAACGTCGCAGAAAACCTCCCAGTCCGCCCGGCTTTCTCCGATAGGCTCAATTGCCTTGCGCACGCGCTGCACGCGCCGCTCGGTTGACGTGAACGTGCCGTCCTTCTCCGCAAACGACGCCGCGGGCAGCACCACGTGTGCGAACGCGCTGGTGGGCGTGGGGAAAATATCCTGCACTACGAGAAACTCGAGATTCTCCAGTGCCTTGCGCACGTGGTTCTGGTCGGGGTCGGACATCATCGGGTTCTCGCCGGCAACGTACAATGCCTTGAGCTTGCCCTCGGCGGCGGCATCGATGGCGGTAGTGATGGTAAGCCCGACGTTGCCCGGCAGATTCTCGACACCCCACGCCTTCTCGAACTTTGCGCGGATGCCCGGATCGGTCACGCTCTGGTATCCGGTGTAACAGTTGGCCAGGGCGCCCACGTCGCACGCGCCCTGCACGTTGTTCTGCCCGCGCAGCGGGTTCACCCCCGTGCCCGGCCGCCCGATGTTCCCGGTGAGCATCACCAGGTTGGCGCAGCTCTTCACGTTGTCTACCCCGTGTGTGTGCTGCGTGATTCCCATCGAATAGATGATCATCGCCTTCTCGGCCTTTGCGAACATTCGCGCGGCATCGACGATCTCGCCGGGCGTGATTCCGCATATCTCGGCGGCCTTCTCGGGCGGATAGCTCAACACCGCCTTCTTCAGCTCCTCGTAGTTCTCCGTGCGGGTCTTCACGAATTCCTTGTCTTCCAGCCCTTCGGCGATGATCACGTTCATCATCCCGTTCAGGAACGCCACGTCGGTCCCGTTCTTGAACCGTATGTGCAGATCGGCAAACCGCGCCAGCCGGATCTTGCGGTTGTCGGCTACGATCAGCTTCGCGCCACGCTCCATCACGTTGCTGATGATCCGCGAGCCGATCAGCGGATGCTGCTCGGTCGTGTTTGAGCCGGTGACGAGCAGGCAGTCGGTCTCCTCCACGCACGAGATCGAGTTGGTCATCGCGCCGGAGCCGAATGCCGCGGCCAGGCCGACCACGGTCGACGCGTGGCACAGCCTCGCACAGTGGTCGACGTTGTTCGTCTTGAACGCGGCACGGGCGAGCTTCATCATCAGGTAATTCTCTTCGTTGGCCATCTTCGCGGACGCAAAGAACGCTACGGAATCGTTGCCGTGCCTCGCCTGAACGTCCTTGAGTGTGGCGGCGACGAGATCGAGCGCCTCGCCCCACGACGCAGGCTCCAGGTTGCCGTTCCTGCG
>Ga0307380_10006903_pt1 | contig 14842 bp, 25 predicted proteins | sample UN3MG_FD_202239 | JGI IMG/M metagenome (GOLD analysis project Ga0307380, IMG submission 202239) | Soil microbial communities from Risofladan, Vaasa, Finland - UN-3 | ecosystem: Environmental > Terrestrial > Soil > Coastal area > Acid sulfate soil | place: Finland: Risofladan, Vaasa | collected... | reverse complement strand
TTATTCCTTCGGTTTGATAAATACGATCTTGCTGGCCGTCATTAAGTGCCTGGAATGTTTTTGGCCGTCCTTTTCCCAGCGGTCCTGTTTAAGATCGCCGGTTATGAACAGCGGATCACCCTTGCCGACATATTTGGAAACATTCTCGGCAAGCTTGCCCCAGCAAGTACATTCAATAAAGCAGCTTTCCTCGTGTGCAGCCCCGCCTTCATCTTTCCATTTGTGATTTGCGCACACGCTCAACTTGACAATTGCCGTTTTGCTCGGCGTGTAGCTTAACTCCGGTTCGTTAACCACATAAACTAAACCATCAATTTTCAGAAATGTCTGCATGTCAATCACTCCGTTTTACTCTTGGTTTAAAGGCAGGGCTCCGCCCCGCCTGGATTTTTCGCTTTGCCGTCGATGGCAGGTTCGGTTTAATCATGCCCCGCTTCCGGGGACGCTTTGCGTTACTTTTGCTACTTGATCGAGCAGCCCTCGATTTTGGCTTAGTAACGTTCGCTTTGTATTTTTTGTAGGCCCGATGATGAGCTTGCTTACACTTGCCGCCCGGACAGAAACCGTCCCGTTCGCTTCTTTGGCGCGGCGTAACAGCCCCGCACCAACGGCAGTACCATTTCGATTTGTATATCCCAAAATAATTCATATACTTTAAATACCGCGTTACTCGATATCGCAGGGGATCTGTCCAGAGCTGCAGCGCAGCCGGTAACGCTGCAAATTAAACAGTGATCGTGATCCATTGCATAAAAAAGGTACGGCGACGAAAAACGGAGTCCGCCGCCGCCCTGCCATACGACGCTCGCCCGCGCTCGAGTCGCATCCCTGCGGAGCTCTACCCTCGGACGAAATAGCCAAAATAAAAGGCCCGGCAGATGCGGAGAGCCAGGCCTTTCGGAATAAAATAAGGTTTGCTGTCAAAGAAAAACGGTCAGCTTTGTCTAAAGAATGTTCGTTCAAGGCGTGAAGCTGACCGCCACACAAAAGGATGTAAATATGAAATATAGTCCTATAAGTAAATTCCATAGTTCCTATAAAAACCTCACTGGAAGTCTTAAAACGGTATTTAGTCAAGGTTATAGGCCCATGATATATGTTATGTTTCATTCGGCCCTGTACCATTTTAAGATTTCCCTATGCACTTTGAAATTAACGAACAATCACAAATTAACTATACTAACTTCCAAAGTCAATAATAATCTTTGGAAAATCTAAAGTTTTTTTGGCCGGCCGCGTTACTGCCATTTTTGCCTGGTAAAAACGAAAACCGCGTTTCCGAGCGAATATCCAACTTGTCACTCAATTCGAATTTGAGCCGGCTCAATCAGCTCTTTTTTTCGGTAACGCTATTCTTTTGTTTGTTCGTTCTGTTTCTGTCCAGAATCGCTTTTACCGACAGACCAACCAACGTGATATTCGCACCCGGAAACAAAAATGAGCACGGCCAAAACCACAACAATTTTAATAAAAGCTTTCATCTCTATATCCTCGAATTAGTGAGCCGCTTGGCGAGCACAACGCAGCTACGCAGAATACCCGCCGCACGGCCCATAAGTTCGATTGATCGTAGCTGCGTTGTCAACATATCAGAATTATAACACAATGAGCGTCGCTTGTCAAGAGGTTTTGATTCCCTTGATTCTTGATAGCAAGCAAAACGTCGGCTTCCAGGGCTGCATTTTGAACACTTTGCGCACCGGATGCCATTGGTTCGATGCCCATGCGCTCCATGATTCGGGCCTGATTCAGTTCGACTATCCGGAGCCGCCGGCCAATATCGGTCTGTTGCGTATGAATACCATTGCCGATAAAAGCCAACAGGCTCAATAACGCCACAATCAAAGATTTGTATATATCGTTTCTAATGATTTTCATTGATAAACCGTTCGATTTGCTCAAAGCCGATTCTTGCCGGATCTTTGCCGGGCCGGTATATTGTGATTTGTTTATCAGGACCGTCGATAGAGATTTCAACGCCCTTGACAATTTTCATCAATGCCCAATAAGCCGCCCGCCCGACCGCCGCTTTGATTTGCTGTTCAAGTTCCGGCATTACAATCCTCTTTGCAGCCGCTCCCAGCCGACATAAGAATATAACTTTGCCTCGGCTGACGGATCTTCCTGCTTTAGCCTGGCCTGGCCCATTTTGGATGAAACGTATTTCGTGTTCAATGTTCGTTTCGTCAATGTCTGATAAGCCAACGCAAGCCCGCCGATTATTGTTGAGGCCCAGAAGTCTTTGTTGTCGGCTTCCGAGCCTTCTGTGCTTTTTGGATACGTGAGTATCCGATCAACCGCAAACAGAGCGCCGGTATTGACCAACTGTTGTGATCGAATCAATTCAAGTTTCTCTTTGGCAACTGCAATAGCGTTCGGATCCGGGGCGTCCTGGAGCTCGGCAAGAACATCGGCGTATTGCGTTTCCAAGTCAAGCTTTGCCTGTTCAAGATTCGCTTTCCAGTCGACCATTGATTTCGTTATGGCCGAGCCACCGGCAGCACCGGTAACATACTCGCAGCCGGCTGAAAATGTCACAAGTCCTATAACCATTATTACCGTTACGTTTCGCAAAAGTCTCATTTTCGTCCCTTTCGTTAAAATTTGGATTCGCTGTTTCGATTCTAAGGCCTTATCTCGGACCTGGCCGATATAATGCCCGGCCGTTTTGACGATATATGAGCGTTACTGTTCGAGCTGCCTGCAGCTCCGGATTCGCCGGCGGATCTCGCTGAGGCCTGGTCCTGAAAAATGCGTTTTTTGTCTGATTTTCACGTTGTGACGCTCCGATCGATCCGCCGCTGAGCTCGAGATCGCCAGCAACAGTAACGCAGAACCGCCCTACCGCTTCCGTTTTCGCCGGCGTTTTTTCCTGGCACTGATTCTCCAGCCGCCCTTGACCTTGTAAACACCACGACCTTTCTTACTTGCTTTTTTCGCCGAAGCTTTTTTCTTGTACGTTTTTCTTGCCATGATAAAAATCTCCTTAAATATAAACATTCCTGAGCGCTGTATGTTTGCAGCCAACCGGGTAAGATCCCCTGGGCCTGCCCATTATTGCTTGTTTGCCAAATGACGGCATATACCAAACGTTGTTAAAGTCCCAGCCGATAAAATGCGTTTTCGTTTTAAACCAAATTGTGGCATGACCTTCACCCTGATCCTGAGAAGTAGTTGAATTGCCGCTCGCTTCTTTGTCCCAATAGCAGCTTATCACATTGGTAAATAATGGCGGAATATAACCAATTAAGCCGCCAACGTCTCTAATCCCAGAGGCTGAGCCAATTGAATAGCAATTAAGAAAACCAGCGTTGTTAGCATCGGATCGACCGCAAAATCCACCAACATATTGATCAACACCAACAACGTCCCCGTATGAATAACAATCCGTAAAAGTCACATTGTTGTACAAACTTTCAACCTTGCCCACGAAGCCGCCTACATCATCGTTGCCGGCAACGTTGCCGGTTGCATAGCAAGAGTCAAAGGTTGTTCCTTTCGCAGCCAAACCAATAAAGCCGCCATAATATTCATTGACATTACCACCCTCAACATTTCCAGTCGCATAACAAAAACTCACATAAACTTCGTTATTGTCAAAATTCGAAATTGCACCTAAAAAACCACCCATCCCAAAACCTTCATAGCCGGTATTTTTCAAATCACCGGAAGCAAAACAATTTTTAATATAAGAACGGTCAGCCTGAGCAATTAAGCCACCGGCGCAATGATTTTCGTTTGCGTACAAACGCAATTCGACAGATGAGCTACAGTCATAAATATAGTTAAAATGTGTTGTATCGCCTACTTTTCGACAAAGAAGGCCTATAAGGCCGCCATAAACATTCATCTTTTCATGCGCGCCCGCCGTTTTCAATACGCCACTTGTATGAACGTTTTGAATAAGACAATCACCCATGTCCGAACATTCAACAATCCCGGCCAACGCACCAACATTACCAAGACCACCACTTATATCCACATCAGACAAGGTAAGATTTGCAATCATAGCAGCCCGGCCAATTCTGCCAAACAAGCCCTGATTCGAGGAATATCTGTTTATAAACAAATTTGAAATGGTATAGCCGCAACCGTCCAAAGTGCCGCGAAAAGAGAACGACAAATCACCAACCGGCTCAAAGCCCTGCCCGCCGTTCCAGGTTGACGTCACAGAAGCGTCGATGTTTTGCGTAAGATAATAATTGCCGTTTATGTCGTTTTCCATTGCCTGGAGTTCTGTGACGTTCGAAATGGCCGTTGTGTGAGGCAGGCCGGGATCCGGTTGCTTTGTTGTGGTGCGCAAAAGAGGATAAAGAGCCGGCATATCAACACCCTCAATAACCGTTTTGATGAGATTGAGGCGAGCCTGTTTTTAACGATATTTGTTTAAGTATCCAAATCAATCCAATAGCCACACCAATATAAACAGCAACGTGCAGCCCTGAAGCGATTTCCTGAAAACGTGAATAACTTTCCGGCGGCAGCTTGCCTTCTGAGATAAGCTTCCACTGATAAACTTTGCTCAAGTGATAAGTGACAATAGACGCCGCTATAAGAGCCGCCGTCAAAACAACCGCCGTTGCAGCCCCCAAAGATGCCTGGGTAATTCCTGAGCCGGGATCTATTTTCGGCACTGATATAATTTCGATTTCAGCATCAAGAAAATCAGCCAAATCGGTATATGAGACAATCCGCCAGTCGGCACGGCGCTCGAGATCTCTCTCAATAGCCGCAAGCTGCATGGCCCGCGACGTTGTTGATGCACCTAACCACTTGAAACGAATAAGAATACGGTCCCCAGATAAAAGAGGAGCGTTTTCATCAAGCGGAGCAAGATTATAACCTTTGTATTTTTCCACAAGTCCACCTTAATCTTTGGTCTTATTGGCCCATGACACGATACAGCCGGGGACACCGGCCCCATCTTCGCATGCAAGAAAAATCTCATCTACGCAAGTAATAATATAAACAGAATCGGGCTGAATAATCACGCCGCGATATGTTGTAGCGTTCACGTTTGCGTCACCCCAAAAAACCTTGTACGTCGTGTCGTGATTCGTTATATGCAGTTCTTTTCGTGTCGTGCCGGCCGGGATAGACTGAGCCGCAGCCAGGCCTATCTTATCGTCGACGCCGTCGAATACAAGATTATGAGAATCATTGACACCGTCAAACGTCTCGGCGACATACGCCGCGGTTATATTGACCTGGTCGACCGTCGATGAAGCCAGGACCGGATAATCAGCATCGTAGTTAACTGTATTTGCCAGCCGGATCGTTTCGTCCGTCGCGTATGGATGCCCGGTTATGGGAATACCGACCACGCCGCCGCCCACGTCGACCGCCGCCGCATTGTCGATCAAGCCGCCATTGAACGTCGCTGTTATATTAACCTGGTCAACACCGCCGCCGGCGACAACGATATTAGCCCCGTTGTATTGAGGACAGCCGGACACAATAACATTATCGCCAGCCGTGAAAGGATGCCCGGTTATTGGAATTCCGACCACGCCGCCGCCCACGTCGACCGGTACATCGACGTCGATCAATACACCGGCCCTGGGCTGCACAACAATCGAAGCCGGCGTTTCGGTTCCGTTGCTCGTATCGTCGACCGGGATCGTTATTGTGCCGGTCACTTCGGCCGATTTGTTGTCAATGTCCTCGGTAGAAATTATATATTCCACCGTCATAGATACACCGGCCGGATTGTAAAAACGGATCTTGTCAAAGAATTCGTTTTCGTTTCGAGTCCGGCAGGAAAACAGAACCGGCCAGGGCCTTAAAGTATCGGCCCCAATTGCGACATGAACACTGGTAGTCAATGAGTTTGAAACAAGAAGAAAATATCGGCCTGGAATAGTCACTTTGCGATGCTCACCGGCAGCCAAATCCAGCGTATTGATTTCGTTACGAATAGTGTTGCTAATATTCATCGTTTCATAAACCTCAAACCAAGAATAATCGCACCGCCGCCCAAAACCACGTAAAGAATAATCTTAGGCAATATTGCAGCTTCACCCAACTGAGACGCAGCGGTAACACTGACCGCCCTGTCGACTGACTTAACAAGAGCACCCACCGTCTCCGCTACTTGCTCCGGAAACTGATTGAAGATAATATCGCCTAAAGTCGTGTTCGGAGCGCCTGAGACGACTACGGACGCAGGAGAGGCCTGTATAAGCTTTGCTTCGGCCCCGACAATGTTCTGAGCATCCCCGGCCGCCTGAATTGATTTATCTTCCTGAACTACCGATGAAGATGAATAAGTGCTCATACTATTTTCGCTTTCGCAGAATCGACAAAAAAAGTATCAAACCAATAACCCCAAAAGCAATTTTGAGCATATCGTCCGATTTGGTAATTGTTAGACCACCGCTCGTGTAAGTTCCCGCCGCTTCTGATTTGGCAATTCCTTCCGGCTCTCCGCCGCCAAACATGCTACCGACACCGCCGCCGCCGGCGCCGCCGCCCAAAAGACTGCCAAGAGATGAAGTTATCAATGGAAGCATTTTAGTTCCTCAAAATCAATATGACGCCAAGCAATACGACCGCACCAATCGCAATAGTTGTGCCGGATAATTGAAGTTGCGGTTTTGCAACGAGAACAGCAGGCGGGACAGTTGGAGTTGTTGGAGTAGTTGAAGAAACTATCTGAGACGGAACATTTTCACTTTTACCAGTCAATTGATCGTACACACTATCAACCGTCTGCACAACGTCCTTGACGTTCGTGAATATGTCCGAAATGCCGCTTGAAAAGGCGCTCAGACTTTGACCAACACTGGACGGAATTAGAGAAGCCATTTTATTTTACCCCGTGTTAACGTTTGGATTTGGGCTGATACCGCATAACAGCTCGTAAACAACCCGGTAATCAGTCGGGGCCGTCGACCAATTCCATTTGTTGATAAAGGTCTTTGCATTGCCGACGTCAAGCGGTTCGAAGTCCTTGTCACACATGACATGAAAATAGTCGGCGTTCGGCGTGAAACCTCGCTGATGCAGGATGAAGTTGTTCAAGGCCGCATCGAGATTCGTGTAAGGATAAGTGTCGTCAAGCTGTACGTCCACGTTCTCGATAACGCCGGGAGCCGAGCCGAGCCCGATGTGATAACGCATCAGGGCCGTCCCAGGCTCTTTGTGCGGAGCATCGAGATTGGGCTCCTCGCTTACCGTTGCCCAGTCCCGCGTATCAATCCTCAACTCGATATGCTCACCGAGCGGACGAAGTGCCAGCCGGTCAACCACGGGGATAACCTCGACAACCGCAGCCGTAGTCAAGCCGGCCGTGAACTGGACCTGCAATTCGTACACATCCACGTCGAGCATCCCCATAGAAAGCGACCAGTTTTGAACTCTTAACTGACCTGGCCTGGTGAACGGAATGTACATACAACCGGCGTTTGTATAGGTTGACCTCGAAGCCTCGGGGAAGTCAATGAGTAGATCGAAAATCTCGGCAGGAGTCATACGGTCCATGATTTTGATTTGCTTGCCGTTCGACATTGTCAAAATGATACTAACCCAGGCCACGTCTGTTTCGATTTGGGCCTGAGTCAATGCAGCGGGGACAGCCGAGATGAAATTAAGCAGCAGGCCATGATGGTTGTTGCGTGATGGAATGTCAAGAGTCGAAAGCTGAGAAGCCGCGACGTTCTTGAGATTCGTGTGTTTTTGCTGATAAAGAATCATAGTTGTTTACCTCATTCTTTTCTTGACCTTGACGGGTTTTTAGACAACGAATTTAAATCAGAGCATCCCGAAGCGGATACCGAAAGCCGAGAGCCCTGAGAAGCACTTCCTTGCCTTTGACAATGTACGGCCCGGCATACGGGATCTTGTTAGACCAGTTCCAGCCAGCCACAACGATACCACCGACAACAACCGCTCCGATGATTCGATCAGTGGTAATACGGCCGGCTTTTGGGATGTTGAAATTGATAAGCGGTTTGCGTGACATAGCTGTTACTCCAAAAGTCGTTAATATTATTGTTTGAGCGCAGAATATGAGCAAAACAGAAAATCATCAAGGGGCTTGTGTTACGCTAACGAAGATTTTGTGTTACGCCTGTGAATTGAGAATATGACGGTTGCGGTATGCTTTTTGCCTGCATTTATGACTGCAATACTTGTAACGGCACGGCTTGTCACATATACGGCAGCGGTTCATCTTTTTGGATTTTCCACGTTTCCGGATCATCAGTTAAACACCAATGCAGATAATAATATTTATCAAGAGCACGGATCGCCTCGGCCCCCTGCTTTCCGACCAGGTTGCGGTATATAGCCAGGTGCGATTCTTCATGAGTTCGGAAAATAAAAGCTTCCTGAGTCTGAGAGCGCATCGCATCGCCGAAGCCGAGCGGTTTTTGAGCGACGCCGATTAGTTCAACACCAGGCTCCCTGCCGGCGAAAACAACCTGCTCGAATTCTTTGGGCTTTCGATTGAGTTCAAACAGTACATTCATTTCCTCAATAGCAAGAGTCATATTACCGCAAGCCAGTGAAAGCTTGCAAAGCTCACCAACTTCGATGCAAGTCTTTTCAATGTCACCATGTTCCGGCGAAAAAATAAGGCGGAAATTATTCTGATAAACGCTGAGCCAGAATTTCTTGAGCTCCGGGACCGTATGAAAAACCACGCCGGCCGTGAAGCCGTCTCTGTTTAGCGTATTGATAACCAATGAGCGGCGACAATCAAGCAACAAACGACGAAGCTTGACTGTCTTGCCGCCGCCCCTGATACCGAAGATCACTTTGACAATTGCTTCATTCTCCATTGTGATACCTTAGAATGACAAAGCGGATGCCCGGCGTTTTCTTTGTCGGTATTTCGACAAAATTAAAACGTTTTTTCAACAGAGCATCCAACCAATCAGATTCGAGCAAATAAACATCCTCAAGACCGCTGCTTCTTTTTACTACCAGATCGAGAAGAAAACTTTTATTTTCGTTTCCCTCTTGACCTGGACCCGGGATTTTTTTTGCCGGGCTTTTTTTCACCCCTCGAAGGAGCAACATTTTTGTTTTCTCCGGCTGGTTTTTTTTCGTTTTTGATTTCTTCTTTGGCATTTTCGGGTTCCTTAATAATTTGAGGTTGCGATATTTGATTTATTGACTTCATACGCTCGGCGACCGGACCGCCGATATACTCCAGGGCCTGAAAGTGCAGGACCCACTTATTTGCAGCACCTTCGGTTGAAGGGAACCAATAATATAACGGCAAGGTTACACCAAGCGCAATCGAATCGACCTGACCAGGCGTGAACGGTAACGGCGTGAACTTTTCCAGAATAAGATTAAGGCCCTGGACAACTTTCCTGACCGATAGATCGGGCTTTTCGAGCGCCAAAAGCCGCTCAATTCTTGCCCGTTCTTCCGTTTGACCAATGGGACGGCCCGCCCCTTCACGCGGACCGCCCCGCTTCTCTTGACTCGGCTGCTCGGATTTGACAACCTGGTCAATATTTTCAATAGGAATGTCACCCGCCAACTTCTCAAATTCCGGATTCAACGCGACCTTTTCGGCCGGCTGAGAAACTTTATTGTGTGCAGCGTGACCGGCTTTGAGGATTTCAGCATCAAGAATTTTCTTTATCAATATCGGACGGTTCCATCGAATAGCCGCTTTTTTGCCGGTGACTTTCAAAAAGTCTTTACGCAAAACATCAACCGTTTTCTTCATTGCCTTTCCCTACGTTATGATAATTATAAAGATGGTTTTTACACCAAGTCACAAATCCTTTTTCGTCGGCTCTTGCATAAGTGAAAACCACTAAGGCACAAAACAGACTAAACAAAAACGATATAACGATACAAAGCCATTGCAGTATTTCATTCACCATTTTCTTCGTCCTCAACTTCTGTAACTGTCACTAGGCCGCCGAGAAAAGTCTTAATACGCCCCGCTGCTGGTCCTGGCTCCGGTTCTGGCTCCGGTCCTGGTTCGGCTTTCGGCGGATCCGGTTCGACCAGCTTTGCAGGCTCCTGGCACGGATGCCACTGGCCGTCGATTTCAGTGAGCCAGCCGCAAGAGTCACAGTGAAACGCTTTGTCTCGATTCTCGGAAAATTCAACACCACAATTAGGGCACTTCATCTTCGAACACCTCCACGGGATCTCCCCAGCGATAATCAATAGTTGCTTCGTTTTCTCGCGCTATCTGCCTGGTAAACGGATTCATACGGCCGTCACCTTCCTCGCAAACATGCCAGATCCAACGGAAAAACGCACCTTCATTGACAAAGACTTTTTTCAAGCAAGCCAGAGACGGCGACACGCTGCGCTCGACCCATTCAAGTTTGCCGGTTAGAGTATCCTTTTTGCGTTCTACCCGGATTTTGACTTCACCGCCGAGCAAATCGACGATTTCCTGCCACCACTCATAACGCTCCAAACGCTTGATATTCTTTTCGCCTGTTCTATGAACAAATGTAATGCAGCCGGCGATAAGAGAACCGCACAAAGTTGCAAACACTTCAAGAGAGCCTTCACACTGAGCCAGCCGCTTAAATACAATATCGGCCCTCTGTTGTGTGAATTCAATTTCCCACCGATCACACTTATATTCACCGTCCGATTCAAGCTCTTTGTTGTACCACCTGAGATACTTTCCGTTACCGCGTGAGCCGCGTTTACCGAAAGAAACTTCTTCCCTGGTATGCCCTAACGTCGAAAGTTTTCCGGCTTGCGTTACGCGAAAATCTATCAGGCCGGAAAAGTCCCGACTCTCGGCAGTTTCCCGGAGTTCGTCAAAGCTAACGCGACGGTTGTAATCGTCAAAGAAAATGTCGATACGACTGCACTTGCCGCCAATGGCTTCTGAATACTCGACCATCAACATCAAATCATTGACTGACAATTCATCGCAAGCCGAGCCAGGACAGTCCAAAGTTATGCGGTTGCAATGCACTCGAAACGACCTTTCATCGTCCGCGTCAAAGTTCAAAGAGACGCCGCTTGACCAATGGAGCCGGCTGTCATAAGACCATAAACCGAAGCCGTCCTTGTCAAAATCGCCCCAGATATAAGAACACCAACGCGAAACATCATTTAAAACCTTTTTAGAGAATGAGATACGAAGCCAATGAATTCCAATACAGTTATTATCGTGTGAAACCGGGGGGGGTAGTACAGTCCCCCCCCCATTCACAAAATGTTGAGCATCCGCGCGGCGTTCCGTCGCTATATGTTTTGGTTGAGAATCCATTTTTCCTTGACTCCATTCTCTTAAAGATGCGGGTTATTCTTTTGACTCCGATTTGTCTTTGACCTGGGAGGCTGCCTGTCTCATACGGATCACCAGCAGCTTATTTTGAGGCCGAAAACGTTTGACGATCTGCGTAATTGCACCGACTACCATACTAATACCGATAATCGCTGCACCAATCTCAAAGATCGTACACCAAAGACGATCATCTTTCTGCTCATTCATTGTTATTCCTTCGTTTAAGAAACATAACCCGGCTAATAGTCACTGTGTGCCGAGAATGATTCACACCATCCTTTTCCCAACGTTCCTGTTTGAGATTGCCGGTTATGAAAAGCGGATCGCCCTTGACGACATATTTGGAAACGCTCTCGGCCAGCTTGCCCCAACAGATGCACTCAATGAAGCAGCTTTCCTCGTGTGCAGACCCGTCGTCGTCTTTCCATTTGTAATTAGCGCAAACGCTAAACTTGACAAGTGCCGATTTGCTCGGCGTATAGCTTAACATAGGATCGTTTGCCGCATAAACTAAACCATCAATTCTTAGAAATGTCTGCATGTCATTCACTCCGTTTTACTTTTGGTTTTAAAGGCAGGGCTCCGCCCCGCCGGATTTTTCGCTTTGCCGTCGATGGCAGGTTCGTTTTAATCATGCCCCGCTTCCGGGCCCCCTTTGCGTTACTCTTGCAGCCTCGATGTTTACGACGCCCTGCTTTTAAAGTAACGTTAGCCTTGTATTTTTTATAAGCCCGAAAATGAGCCTGCTTGCACTTGCCGCCAATACAGAAACCGTCCCGTTCGCTTCTTTGGCGCTCCGTAACCGCCCCGCACCAACGGCAATACCATTTCATTTTGTACATCCCAAAATAATTCATATACTTTAAATACCGCGTTACTCGATATCACTTCGAATCAGGCCGGATCTGCAGCGCGGCCAGTAACTACACAAAAGAGGTGCGGCGACGAAAAACGGAGTCCGCCGCCGCCCTGCCATACGACGCTCGCACGCGCTCGAGTTGCATCCCTGCAGCGCTCTATCCTCGTGCGAAATAAGCCAAAAAAAGACCCGGCAGATGCAACGAGCAATTCTGCCGGGCTTGTGCTGAAGACAAAGAAAAAACGGCCCATCAAGGTTCCTGATTGTTTGGATTCGAGATGATGTGATGGGCCGCTGACCTATAATACAGTGCTTAAAAAACCAACAAGACATCTAAGGTAAGTCCTTATATTACCGATACTTATGGGACATATCAACCATTATGGGACTAAAACGATACAACCTCAAAAACAAGCCCAAAAACGCCGTTATTTTTTAGAGCTATCAGAAAAAGCCCGTCTCTTATTAGAACTTTTAATAATACAAGATGCCAAACAAAGATAACCTTTTTTCATAAATATCGACGGCCGATAATAATGTCAATAAAAATCTTTCTAAATTCTAAAGTTTTTTTTGGCCGGGCCGCGTTACCTGATGCGTTACCTGGCTGAGCCAGGCCCAGGAAGCAAAACCGCGTTTCCGAGCAAATATCCAACTTGTCACTCAATTCGAATTTCAGCCGGCTCAACCAGCTCTTTTTTTTGCGGTAACGCCCAAAAACTTTCTTAGAATTGTAATATTGCAGCACGTTCACCGTCAACAAAAACTGTACATTGACATTTTGTGCCTGCAAATCCCTGAATACGTGAACAGCTCGCATCTATTTTGTAATCTTCGTACTTTCCTGTGAATTCAGCCGTATCCTGAAAGTCTGAAAACTTGCCTTTAATCACTTCTGTATTGTTGATATTTACAGTGATCTCAGCGTCCACCAGACCCGGCTTCAAATTACCAGCTATGACCCAGGCAGAACCGCTATAATTTGCCGGGCGGTAAGTTTGAGTTGGCGATGACGAGCATCCCATCATAAACAAACCAAGCATTGATAACAATGTTATGGCTTTCATATAAATATCCTTTCTGAATTAACATTATTGCCGAATATTATACAACAAAAACCGCCCAATGTCAAGGTTTTTGTTTTATTTGATTCTTGAGCCAGGGCGAAACGTCCGCTTTTAAGGCTTCATTTTGGACGCTTTGAGTATATCGGCAATGATAGGATCAACACCCATGCGTTCCATGATTCGGGCCTGGTTAAGCTCTACGATGCGCAAACGGCTGGCAATGTCGGCCTGTTGCGTATGAATACCGTTAGCAATAAAAGCCAGAAGCGACAACAACGCCACAATCAAAGATTTGTAAATATCGTTCCTAATGACTTTCATTGATAAACCGCTCGATTTCTTCGAAGCCGATTCTCATCGGCACTTTGCCGGCGCGGTATATTGTGATCCGCTTATCAGATCCGTCGATAGAGATCTCAATTCCCTTGACGATTTTCATCAGAGCCCAATAAGCCGCCCGCCCTACCACTTCTTTGATCTGCTTTTCAATAGGATCATCCAAAATCAGAGCCCCAGCTTCGCACGCTCCAGGCCGATTTGAGCGTAGAGTTTCGCTTCGGCTTCCGGATCAAGCAATTTAAGATCCGCCTGGCCGGCTTTGTGTGCTACATATTTCGTGTTCAATGTTCGCTTCGTCAACGTCTGATATGCCAGAGCCAGGCCGCCGATTATTGTTGTGGCCCAGAAGTCTTTATTGTCGGCTTCCGAGCCGGCCGGATACTCGAGCGCACGAGTCACCGCAAACAGAGCGCCGGTATTGACCAACTGTTGTGATCGAATAAATTCCAGTTTCTCTTTAGCAACTGCAATAGCGTTCGGATCCGGGGCAGCCTGGAGCTCGGCAAGAACATCGGCGTATTGCGTTTCGAGTTCAAGCTTTGCCTGGTCGAGATTCACTTTCCAGTCCACCATTGATTTCGTTATGGCTGAGCCCCCTGCCGCGCCGGTAACATACTCGCAGCCGACGAAGAATATCACGAGTCCCATAAACATAATTATCGTTACATTTCGTAAATGTCTCATTTTCCCGCCTTTCGTTAAAATTTGGATTCTCTGCTTCGATTCTAAGACACGATCTCGATCGGACCCAACTTATAGTCCCGCCGTTTTCGCGTATTTTGCTGCGTTACCGATCGAGCTGCCGGCAGCTCCGAATCTCGCCGGCCAGGTCAGGTCCTGAAAATGCGTTTTTGAGACGATATTCACGTTGTGACGTCATACGCTGAGCCAGCGATCGCCAGCGATCGTAAACAACAGTAACGCAGAACCGCCCTACCGTTTTTTGCCGAGACGATAGCCGCCCTTTACTTTGTAAACGCTCCGGCCGTGAGCCGCCTTCTTTGCCGAGGCTTTTTTCTTGTATGTTTTTCGCTTGCTTTTTCTTCGTTTTCTTCTCTTTGCCATTTTCAATTCTCCTTTTATATATAAACATTCCTTAGAGTTGTGTGCTTGCAGCCGACCGGATAACTTCCCCTGGGCCTGCCCATTATTGCTTGTTTGCCAAATGACGGCATATACCAAACGTTGTCAAAGTCCCAGCCGATAAAATGCCCTTTCGTCTTAAACCAAATTGTGTTATGACCTTCACCCTGATCCTGAGAAGTAGTTGAATTGCCGCTCGCTTCTTTGTCCCAATAGCAGCTTATCACATTGGTAAATAATGGCGGAATATAACCAATTAAGCCG
>Ga0307380_10006902_pt1 | contig 14843 bp, 21 predicted proteins | sample UN3MG_FD_202239 | JGI IMG/M metagenome (GOLD analysis project Ga0307380, IMG submission 202239) | Soil microbial communities from Risofladan, Vaasa, Finland - UN-3 | ecosystem: Environmental > Terrestrial > Soil > Coastal area > Acid sulfate soil | place: Finland: Risofladan, Vaasa | collected... | reverse complement strand
ATATTTTATATTTTGCAATCTTGCCTTCAATTCTTTAAGTTCTGCAATTTTCTCTCCGCATTTCTAATATCAATTAATTGCCGAGAGAATGTTAACTGTCCTATGTTTCGTTCAGTTCGGCAAGATATTTTAGTGATAAGGGTTTGACAATTTGATTTTCTAAGCTGACGAGCATCGAATCCAAATCGTGTATTATGTCCTTGCCTTCAGCCCTGAGATTTGAAATGAAACTTGAAAATTCAGGATAGCTCTTATGAAAGGAAATTATGATTCCGTTCTTTCCCATGCCTTCTCCTATTGATGCAAATATGACGTTTGGTTTTTCCAGCATCAGCTTTGTTAATCCCTCTATATCTTCAACTTTTAACTTGAAAGAGCTGATAGCCATAATCTGAAATCCAATTTTTCCAAAATTTGGAATGACTGTAAATTCTTGGATTATCCCTTTATCAGTAAGCCTTTGCCTCATTCTTGAAATGGTTGGTTGCGAAACCCCAAGAACCTTCGAGATTTCCCTATCGCTTCGCTTTGAATCCTTTAGCAATTCAAGAAGAAGTTTCATAGATTTTGCCTTCAAATCAATAACACCTCAAACAGTTCTAGTCCTATTTGAATCAAAAGTAAATCAGTTTTTCGGTTCAGTCAACAAATTCTAGTTCTTTCGATTCTTATGATTTTCCGCATTTCTTACATTTAGAAAATTTAATTTTTTAGGAAAACAAACGATGAATGACTATTGGTTTGATTTTCAGAGCAGACATCTCGTCATTAAAATCTGAAACATAACCAAAAACGCTAATCTTGACTTTTTCTTTATCACCAAAAGTCTCTTTGCCCGTTTTCGTGCAATAATCAATTGCTCCAATCACAAAAAATTGAAATTCACTCCTCAAGGCAATTTTGCAAACGATTCACTGAAAATAAGAAAACTTATAAGTGTTGGTTGTGATATGTATATATAGGAACAGTTGAACCAAAATGGTTCAAAATATGAATCCTTTGTGTCCAGAATGCGAAACTAGAACCCAAAAATTCGGATTTCTCACTACGAGACAGGGACGAAAGCAACGTTACCACTGCCCCCAATGTGGACTAACATTCACGGAGAAGGTGTAAGAATGGCTAGAACAATTGACAATGCCTATCTTTTGTCTCAGTGGCTTCATGAAAAATTCGGAGAGAAGGAATTCACGGATGCGCAATTTATGGAAGAGCGCTGGGCAGGGCTAGAAGATAACGGCACCTACCGTTACGGTGGTTCCAGCGGCTACGGTGGTTACGGTGGATGTGGTGGATGGCGCTGGTAACCCCGAAACGACTCTCTTTTTTTCTTTTTATATAATATCTCTCCTGTTTAAACAAACGAGTGCAGTATCTGCGGCAAAACCCAGTTACTTTTCCAGTCTGACGATTCCGTCGGCTTTACCTAGGTAAACTATGTCTGCCATTCCAATGAAGAGACCGGTTTCAATTACGCCGGGGATAAGCTTGAGCCGCCGATTCAGTTCTTCAGCATCAGCTATAGCCCCAAAATCCACGTCAACGATATAGTTGCCGTTATCCGTCACCACTGCGCCAACCTTTCCTTTAGACTCCCTCAGAAGGGGCTTCCCGCCCAGCTCCTTTATGCTCGCCGTAGTTGTTGCCAAGGCGAAGGGCAAAACCTCTACTGGCAGCCGAAAAGTTGACCCCAGTTTCTCCACCAGTTTCGTCTCATCCGCAACTATAACAACCTGCTTAGCTGCCGAGGCAACAATCTTCTCCCTCGTCAATGCTCCGCCCCCGCCCTTAATCATGTCCAGCTTCTTGTCAACCTCGTCGGCTCCGTCTATGGCTAGGTCAAGGGTGGGATGCTCGTCTAGGGTCGTCAGGGGAATGCCTGAACGCACAGCCAACAGCAATGCTTGACTAGAGGATGGGACTCCGAGAACCCGTAAGCCATCCTGCCGCATCAGTCGCCCTATCTCCTGAATCACATAGGCAGTTGTGCTTCCACTGCCTAACCCCACGACAAAACCGTCTTCTATGTGCTTAACTGCTTCCAAAGCTACCCGTTTCTTTGCTTCTTCTCTCCAACTCACCTTTTCAGGCCTCAGTTTCCATTTGCCCAAGCCGTTCCAAAACCTTTTCTACCTCAGATCTGATCTGATCAATTCTCTCTTCAGCCTCAGTTTTCTTCGGCGCCGAGGGCTTCCGTGGCTTACTCTTAGCCTTTTCAGGTTGATCAGACGATAAATCTGTTGAAGGTTTGGGGGTCTCAGGTTTTGGTTGTATGTTAAGATTCACCCTCAAGCCCCCTATCTTCTTGTTTATCTCATCGAAGCGGTCATTGAATAGTTTGATAAGGTCATCTTGCATGCCTTCTAGTTCGTGGAGAGCAACAACTGACTCTCTTTCGGTGATGGAGTCCTTGATCTCTCGCATCCTCGACTTGTAATTCTGTGCTAAGCGGTCTTTCTCCTTCTCGTCTATCTTGCCTTCTGCATGAGCTTCGTAGATGCGCCGGATGCCGAAACTGAGGATTTCCCTTTCCACGTCTAATATTCTGAGTTCCTTTTTGGACTTCTGAGCGTCGAAAGACGTAACGCTCCGTTCCCCCTTCAGGGGCAATATCGTGGTAGTCTCGGGAACTTCCTGCGGCTCTTCGTCTGTCTTTTTCTTTCTGCCCCTCATCATGTAGATTGTTATCAAAGCTACTATAACTGCCCCGAGTGCAACTGCATACGTCAAGACATCAGAATTCACGAAGGTTCCTTCTCCAACCACGTTCCTTTTTTTTATTGTTGTATATAAGTTTGAGGAAAGAGTTTCTGAAGCTTTCGGTCATTTTTATACAAAACTCCCATTGTAGACCCTCAGAAAGTCTTCCATGGCGTAGCATCTGGCAAATTCGGGATTGAAAAAGGGGTGACGTCTAAAGCATCGATGCCGCGGGAAGGAACCTAGACTGTTCGATTGGTCTCTTCTTTTCATTGATGTCAACTTACCTGTTAGGCAGTCATCTAAGTTAAAATAATCGGTCTTTCTTTGAAACAAGCTTACCTGTATTGAAAAAGAGGAAGCCGAGAAGTGACTTAACGGTTTTGTTTCACTCTGTCATTTGAACTATTGGTGCATGATATCGGCTCTTTCCTTTCGTGCCCGCTAAACTATTCGATCTCAAATTTTTCTGTTGACGCAAGTTCAAGGCTGTCTGTAAAATTTTTGATTACATATCTTTGCTGTATTCTTGTCCACAATATTGGACCCAACAAAGTGCCTAGACCAGCCGTTATCATGATTGCCGTCAGGGGAAGGATTGTTGTCGCATAAGTGGTTCTCCACCATTGGAGTGACCCTTCGTAGCTCCATATCTCTTCTTGCGTCAGGTTTGGGGAGTTCAGTAGTTGTGTGTGTCCTTGGATTGCGGAGGTTGCGTAGAGCCAGATGCTGAGTCCTGCTATTAGGAGCAGGGTTGCCGTCAAAATCGTTAATCTGGATCGGTTTATCTTTTTCAGGTTTTTGAGTACGTACATTTCTGGACCTCCGTTACTGTTTAGTGTATCTTTTGATTTAATATATTGGTTATTGCGGTCTAGACTGTAATTTGAACTACGATATATGTCCAATAAAGTACATGCTGCCTTTGATCTAGCGTGTATTCTGCTGAATTCTGGTGCTAGAATATTGATTTGTTTTTAGGCTCCGATCCAAATAGCACGCGGCTTTTTGAAACTCTCAGTTATGTGCTGAATGTTTTTCATTCTGTAAGGGAACCAAAAGCTTGAACTTCATTTCATAGAGCTCGTCGAGAAACAAAAAGTGGTCTTCCACCTCTTCATACTCTTGTTTAAGTTTTAGGCATAAACGTTTGATGCTGGCGGTCTGTATGATTTGGGTTCCCTCTTTTCCTATCAGCTTCTCGAGATATGAGATAATAGTCTCGATGTTTCCGCCGCTCTGTTTTAGTTCCGGCGATGGTTGCCTTTCTGTAAGCGAGTGAATCAACTCGGAGACGCTTTCTCCAAGGACTCTCCTAAGTGTATCATCCAATGCTTCGAACATTAGATCGTTAAAATTCTCCATTTATTGTATTCACCCTTGAGATTAAGCCGAAGTTGTCGGATGTCTATTTCAGATTCCGACTTCACCATAAATAATTTTTTGTTTTAATCAGATTCAGAATTCGAATTATATGTAAACGTTAACTAGAAAAAACTATAAAATAGCCTAATTCTAAGTTGGAGTCTGATTAAATGGTGTCAAAAATCGTGGAAAACCTACGTAGGCGCGCAATAAAAACGTTCATGGACATGCTAATATTGGCTGAGCTACAGGAAAAACCCTTGAGTGGCTACGACATTATTGGATTCGTTCACAAAAGATTCAATGTCTTGGTAAGTTCAGGCACAGTCTATTCCATGCTGTATTCGCTGGAGAGGAAAGGTTTGGTGGCCGCCGATATGGAGCAACGGAAACGAGTATACACCTTAACTGAGAAGGGCACAAAAACCCTAGAAACTGTAGGTCAGGCAAACAGGGAAATTCACGGTCTTGTGCAAAATCTGATATCAAGCAACAAATAGATCAATTGCCTAAATAACGCCCACGAAATCAGTTTCCCCCCTCGTCATTTACTTAAAATCTACATTTTGCCAAGAAGCTATTTGGTACCTTGAATGAAATTAGAACCCTATATTCCGTGTTTATGTAAGCAAGGTTTTATATCACACGTGATATCGTGTTTGATATCGCCTGTGATGTCATGTTTGGTCACTTTGCTGAAATCAAAGAAATACTGTATAAGGAAATCGAAAACTTCCGCCAGAAGGGAGCAGTAAGCCCTGAGAAGGCGATGAGTATTGAAGAATTGGGGCTTTCACCGAATTTTAAAACATTCTTAAGGAGTTCTCCAAGACTATTGGGCATTTTTGTAAAGGTTGATAACAAGTACTACCTTTCAGAGGAACGGTTGAAGAAAGTTGAGAAACAATTTTCATTGCGCCCTTTAAGACAATGGTTAAGGCATACAGCAAGCGTTCCAAAAGGGCTGCTTAGGTTCTATGTGTTCAAACTCTTGAAAGACAAGCCGTTGTCTGGGTCGGAAATAATGGAAGAGGTTGAGAAACAAACTGGTGGACAATGGAAACCCAGTCCCGGTTCAGTTTATCCCCTTCTAATGTGGCTTCGGGAGAATGGTTACGCTGAAGAGTTGCCCAGAGAAGTAACTGGAATTAAACGTTACATGCTTACAGAAAAGGGCGAAAAATTCTTTGAAGAACACGCAAACTTCGAAGAAAAATTGCAAAAAAAGATGGCGCCTATGGGACCTATGTTTTTCTTGAGGCTGGGTCTTCATGCCGATGGACTGCAGGAACTTCAGGAACCTGTCAGACGATTCTTTGCGGCAATCCTTAATCTCCGGTCGGCTTTACGCGAAAACTTGACAGAGCCAACGTTGAAGGAAGTTGAACAATTCTTGAATGACGCCTCCGAAAAAATTGAGAAATTAAATGAAAAAATTATGAGGAGATGATGTTTTGGCGGCACCTATTGTTGAAACAGCAGAACTACGGAAAACGTACATTCTTGGAAAGGTTCCGGTAAATGCGTTGTGTGGAGTAAATCTGAAGGTTGAAAAAGGCGATTTCATCGCAATCTTGGGTCCCTCTGGAAGCGGCAAATCCACGCTGATAAACATGATTGGCGCTTTAGATAAGCCAACTGAAGGAAAAGTCTTGATAAACGGCGTTGACGTTTCCACATTAAACGATAATCAGCTGGCTGACCTGCGGCGAAGTATCGGGTTTGTGTTCCAGTTTTTTAATCTTATTCCACGGCTTTCTGCAAGAGGAAATGTTGAATTAACTTTGGCTATAGCTGACTTAGGCAAAACTGAGCGAAGGAAACGTGCTGAAGAACTTCTTGAAACTGTAGGTTTGAAGGAGAGGATGAACCATAAACCTGCTGAACTCAGTGGCGGTGAACGTCAACGTGTGGCGATTGCCAGAGCTTTGGCGAACAACCCTAGGTTTTTGTTGATGGATGAGCCTACTGGAAACATTGACTCGAAAACTGCGAAGGAAATTATGGATTTAGTCAAGCAGTTGAACGAGGATAAAGGAGTGACAATCATCATGATTACGCATGACCAGCATTTAGCGACGCAAGCAAAAAGAATTGTGAAGATGCTTGACGGCACGATAATCAAGGAGATTGATCAACGATGAAAGTAGGCGACGTTTTCTCTTATGCTTTCGGTGCAATACGGTTAAGGAAACTTCGCGCAGGCCTAACCACCCTGGGCGTAGTCATCGGCATCGCAGCCATAGTTGCTCTATTATCCATCAGTCAGGGACTCCAAACGACTATAACTGATCAACTGCAATCAGGATTCGCAACCGATACACTAATTGTTTCGCCTGGAAGTGGAGGCGGCATATTTTCTGGTGTGAGAGGCGGTATTGGCGGATCAAGTTCAGATTTTAGTTTGGTGGTAACTGATACTCAGATAATTAATGAAATTGGTAATGTTGTCACTTCAGCGGCGGTTATTCAAGAGGTAGGATATGTTCAATCTGGAGACCGAAATGTGACAGCTTATGTGGTTGGTGTAGATTTCGGTGTTTATTCGGAGATTTACGGCGGCACCTTTGTAGCCGAAAGTGGAGAGATAGTTCCGAACCCTGAAAATGGCACGGTTGTGGTTGGAAAACGGATAAGTGACCCATGGAAAAATGGAACGATAGTCTGCAGCGTAAATGATACGGTTGAAATCATATGGACTAACACTACTGTTCGACCACCCACGAATGAAACATACAGCTTTACTGTTGCGGCTGTTCTTGAAGAGGTTGGCGGCTTAAGCCTCACTGGACCCTCAGACTCGGCAGTTTACATTCCAATCCAGCAAGCCCAGAGCATATTTGGAACCGATGAATGCGACCGAATAATCGTGAAAATAGCAAATGAAGACAGCGCAACAATAGATGCTGTTTCGAAAGCGATAGAAGATGCTTTCAGCGGTCAAGTCTCAGTAACGTCCTCAACTGCGGTGCTAAGCATAATCTCAAGAGTCTTTTCCACAATAGAACTGTTCTTAGCCGGAATCGCCGCCATCTCGCTTCTGGTGGCTGGCGTAGGAATAATGAACATCATGATTGTTTCGCTGATGGAGCGCACACGAGAAATCGGCATACTCAAAGCCTTAGGAATGAAAAGCCGAACAGTACTTGCCATCTTCATCAGCGAAGCAGTGATAGTTGGTTTGATGGGCGCAATATTCGGAATAGGCTTAGGCTGGGTTCTGGCAAACGTCGCCGCAAGAGTGTTTACGGGAGGAGGCTTCGCGGCTGCGACAGGTCAAGGCGCATCTTCAGGCGGATTTGTCATAACTCCTGTTTTGACTCCAACAGTACTGCTGGGCGCTTTCGGCTTCGGCATCGCAGTCAGCGTAATCTTCGCAATCTACCCAGCATGGAGAGCATCAAAACTAAAACCAGTAGACGCACTAAGATACGAATAGTGTACAAGTGACGCCGGGAGTTAGGTCTAAATTCACGTTTAAATTTAACGCGAGAACGTGTCTCAGTAGAACCCGCTTTGAAGGTTTCTGGGGAATTGCAGGGACGGCAGCATTGAAAAAACCTTGGTATCCTTGCGTGGTTCAAAGCAACTGCAACTAAACCTTTTGTAGTCACCCACGACAAAACTTAAATGTGTGTAGTCACCTCGAGCTTTTATGCACTTGGAGATTCGCGAAAGGAACGGACATAAGAAGTATTACTTAGCACATTCATTCAGGGTCAGCGGCAGTGTCAGAAAAATTAGGATTTACCTTGGCGCAGATTTGTCCTCTGAAGACCTGAAGCTGAAAAGAAAACAAGCTGAAGCTGAACTCAAAGAGAGATTGAAAGAAAGGCGTGCGATACGCGACCCTTTTATTACGGTTCTTTCGCCTTCTGATTTGAAGGAGCTTGAAACTCTTGGAGCGCGTGGAGAACTGCGTGTGCTCCACCTTTCAGAACTCGATTGGAACAGGTTTAAGGAAGCCTTCACTTATGACACAAATGCAATTGAGGGCTCGCTTGTAGAAGCCAAAGAAGTTGCGGACATACTCAGAAAGAGAAACTGGCCGGAGGATAGAAGCAAGGAGGATATCTCCGAAACCTACGGCGTTGCCGAGGCAGTCGACTATATTCGCACGACAAAGGAGCATGTTTCCCTAAAACTCATTAAAAAGCTTCATAGGATAGTCTTCAAAAACTCAAAGCCCTTTGCAGGAAAATTCCGAGAAAAGGGTGTAGATGTGGTAGTTACAGATGCTTTTGGAAACGTTGTGCACCGTGGAGCGCCTTCCGCGCAGGTGGAAAGGCAGCTGAAAGAACTGATTGGATGGTATAATCGAAATAAGAAAAAGTACCCTCCATTGGTTTTAGCAGCCATTGTTCACAATCAATTTGAGAACATTCATCCTTTCCAAGATGGAAACGGCAGGGTTGGGAGACTGCTCTTAAACAACATTTTGCTGAAGCATAATCTGCCGCCCTTGAACATTGAACTTAGAAACAGGTCACAATACTATGCCGCGCTTCAAGTGTATGGAAAAGACCACAATATACGTCCGACTCTCGAGTTAATGCTCAAGGAATACAGGGCGCTTAAGAAGATGCTTAGAAAAAGGTGACTACATTCGCAAAACTTGTAGTCACCCCATTTTCCCGAAAATAAACCGCCTCGTGACGATCAAGCTGAGGTGTGGCACCCGATTTGTCGGTCTTTATTCTGATCAGACGATCCTAATTTGAGTGTTAGCTCATGAGATGAAACGCATGTAAAGCAAAATATTTGTCGAAAATAGGCAATAAATGAGCAGAAAAAGCGCCGGGAGTGGGATTCGAACCCACGCGACCCAGGGGGTCACAGGCTTTCAAGGCCTGCGCGTTATCCACTCTGCCATCCCGGCATTCACAGTCTTTTCTAGTCTGCCAATCTATAAGCTTTTACGCAAAACCTCGATGTTGGATGCAGGTTACGCCCGCTGTTACTATAACTAAAGGTCACTGTGCTACAGGTTGACGCGTTGCAAACATTAGCTAAATGTCCAGAATGAATCTCACAGTCACCGACTTTGGTTCTTTCAGGATCTCCATCTGATGATAAGTCACCGATTTTATCCCCACCTTCGAAGGATGCTTCCCTGAATCATAGGCTTCTCCCCACGCTTTCGCACGCAACCTAAAACCTTCAGAAGTTTCTTCAATAGCCGAAACCTCAAAACGGGAGTACAGCCTGCCCTTCAACTCAAACTCAAGCAGAACCTCCTCAAGCCAACTGTAAAGAAGAGCAGGCTCATCTTGAGCCTCCACCACAAAGCTTTCCTCGTTTTTCGCCTCAACCTTCTCAAGCTCAGTCATAACATCAGTCGATGCCAGCGCCGCATTTTCGAAAGCCTCCTCTAAACTGGCGCCATAAGCCTCAACATAAGCGTCGGCGGTATGCTCCAAGAATCTGAAACGTTTCTTCATCTCGAACTCCTTTTTCTCGGCGAAAAATCTGGATCAAAAATATTTTGGAACATTTTCTATAGCTGCGACAGCAAGCTTAACGGCTTTCTCCGCATCGTTAAGGTCCAGAATAGCCGCTGGACTGTGAATATAACGCGCTGGAACCGATATTACTCCGCTTGGAACGCCTTCCCTGCTTAGGGCAATTTTAGAGGCATCAGTGGCGCCTCTGATTCCAGTTTCCAGCTGATACGGAATCTTGTTTTCCTTCGCCGAATCAATAAGCAACCTTAACACTTTCGGATGAGCAATCAAGCCCGCGTCTGCCACAGTTAAGACAGGCCCCTCCCCCATCTTTGCCGGCGCATCTCCCTCTCCAACGCCGGGCGTGTCACCAGCCACGCTTGCATCCAAGGCGATGCCCACGTCCGGTTCTACCTGAAAGGCGGCTATTGTGGCTCCCCTCAGACCAACCTCCTCCTGTATGGTTCCTACAGCGTAAACGTTACAGTCAACATTTTGCAGTCTACTCAGCGTTTCAATCATTATGGCGCATCCAACACGGTCGTCGAAAGCCTTTCCCAAAACAACATTGTCGCCTATTCGAGCAAATTTTGTGTCGAAACTTACGACGTCGCCCACTTGAACGCCCATCTTTTCTGCCTCTTCTTTGTCTCTGGCTCCGATGTCGATGAAGAGTCTATCCGCCTCGATGACCTTCTTTTTCTCTGCCTCAGTCTGTATGTGGACCGGTTTGGATCCCGTGACTCCAGTTAAGGGTCCCTTGTCCGTGTGGACGATGAGTTTTTGTGCTAAGAGAATGCGGTCGTCGATTCCCCCGATTTTCGTGAACTGGAGGAATCCCTTTTTCTTTATGTTTTTTATCATGAGCCCGATTTCGTCCATGTGGGCTGCAAGCATGACGGTGGGAGCGTCTTTGCTTCCTTTTTTGAATGTAATGAGGTTTCCAAGCCTGTCTTCCCTAACTTCGTCAACGTAGGGTTTCAGGTATTTCTTCATCAAGTCTCGGACGTCATCTTCTCTTCCTGTTACTCCGTTAGCATTCGAAAGTTTCTCCAGAACCTCAACCAACTTCAACGAAATTCCCCACAACTAAAACATCTAACGCCTTATATCAAATTATCTGAGATTAGCATAAAAAAGTTTATAATTACGATACAATAGATAATATACATGATACAAGACGTAACAAATAATGATGCTTTTGAGCCAGAAATACAGGAATATCTTGCACTGAAACAGGGGAATAAGGTTGCTCAGCTCACAATTGGAGGAACTAATGTTGATTTGTATTCAGCCTCTCAGGAAACATGGGAATCGCTTTTGTTGATTCGCACGGGTTCAGCAGAACATAACATCAAGCTCTCGATGCGGGCTTTGAAAATGGGAATGAAATTAATGCATAGCGGGTTAGTTAAAGATGGGAAAATTGTTGCCGCAACCGAGAAAGATGAAAAGAAAAACCGTTTACTAAATGGGTGCGTGAGTTTGGAGTTAAAATTTATCCCCAAACCCAAACATATGTACGTGTTTGCATGGACGCGTGGACGTGTGCCCGTGCGTGCGTGTGTGCCCGTCCACCCCTGTCCCCTCACGCTCGCTCTCGCTCACCCTATATAAAGAACAATAACACACAAAAATATAGAAAAAAGCTATTATTTACTTGCAACGATTATAAAATACGAACATGAGCTATTCCGATTATTTAAAAAAAGAAATCCTAAAAACTGGTTTTCCATTGGAGATTGAAATATCTTCAAAACTTGATAAAGAATGGCAAAACGTCATTAACACTGACTCTTATTATGATAATGATGAAAAAAAACTCAGAGATATTGATATAGTCGCATATGATGAAATGTTTTCAGATAAAATACTCCCTATCTGCTTATTCACGGGTTTAGTTATCGAATGTAAAAAAGACATAAATTTAGCTTGGGTCTTTTTCACGAGACCCTTTGATTATTGTGTGGATTCTATAGAGGGACAATACATAGATGAAACTCAAGTATTAACAAAAAACACTGAAAACAGCGATACTATGGGGCTTGTTTTAGAAAAAACTCCTTTGCATTACAGTAAATTTGAAAGAAAAGCCGTAACATATTGCACAATTTATCTTGAGGGAAAAAATAACTCAGTTAAAACGAAAAAAAGAAAAATTTTCCAAGCTCAAAATCAACTAAAAAAATATGTTGGAACTTTAATTGACCAACTGTTGAAGAAGGGTCCTCAAATTGATTTCTGCCCAATTGGATTTTATATTCCATGTATAGTTTTTGATGGATTGATGTACGAGGCTATTGTCGAAGAAGGAAAATTAAAGGTAACAGAATCGAACCATATGTTGTTAGAAACAACGTATAGGTCTCCATATAGTATTTCTGAAAGATGCATTTTGATTGACGTTGTTCATAAAAATTACTTCACAGATTATCAAAAGATGGTTCGAAAAGATGCCTTAGAACTAAAAAAGATTGTGAGAAAGAAAGCCAAGAAAATAAATAATGAATTCTATAAAATCAACAGATTACTATCTTCAAGTAAAAAATAGCTTTCATAGAATTGCTAATGAATCTACATTATAAGTAACCTGAATTCCAAGAAATATAAAATATCAATGACTATTGGTAGTCTTTATATAATCATAAGTTATACTATTTTGATTGGTGGGATGGTGTAATGGAAACACAACCACCTTCGGGTGGGAGTCTAGGAGGGTTCGATTCCCCCTATCCCCCATTTAAAAATTTTTTTTGGAGACTCAGATATGATATCCTATTATAAACAACATTCCAAAAACCTGTGGATGCTTAATAAAGCAATTAAATCTGTTCAAATAAGTTTGAGAGATCACATATCAAAAAATAACAAGCTAGACGAGTATGTTTTTACAAAAATATTATCACAACTTATCAATTCATGGGCTGAAGTAAGAGTGTTAAAACTAGTTTATGAACAAGGGGGTTTCAATGTTAATGAAAGAAATCGAATTATTACGTGTAGTAATGCGTTGGAACGATGGGAGATGGCTCTCACGATTGCCTTCTGCAAGGCGTACGGAATAGCTAATTCCAACCAGATCAGTCGCGTATCTACACCTATTACACGCAGAACTCGTTATCAAGAATTAATTGAACTATTAATGAATGATTTGATGGAATCAAACCAATTAAGAAATAGAATTTCTCATGGGCAATGGAGTTATGCATTCACCAGCGATTTACTTAGTATTAGTGGTCCACTAACAAAAGAGCTGAGACAAGAAAACATTGTCAAACTACAATTACGAATGAAAATGTTCACTAGTTTAGCTCAAATAATTCATGATCTGGCAGTTTCAAAATCAACATTTGAAAGAGATTTCGACGCTAATTACATGAAAATTGAAGAGCAAAAAAGAAATTTTCACAATAGAAGTTATGATGATTATAAAACTAGAATGATTGCGAAAAGAAAACGAGGAATCAAGAAAAAACGCATAAGAAGTCCACAATCAGTATAGTTTATTACATGATTTACCAACACTCAGAACAAGTATAAATTGTATAATAACTGACGCTCTTTCGAAATGATGTTGTTTTTTGTCTCTCTCCTTTATTAATCCTGTTTCCACAATTTCTACATTGATGTTCTTTTCTAGCCCTTGTATAACTTATTTTTGAACCGTTTTTGGAATAATACACTTTTTTAAGCTTTGTTTTTATTTTTACCATGGCGATGAATCCTTTTGATTAGTTGTCTAAAATCTAGAAAGTCCTTAATTGCATGGTCTTGACAACCAAACCTGTAAACTATTCTCGGAGAAGGTTTCTCTCCTTTCGGAGCAACTCTAAGAGTAGAACTCATTTTGATACATTGCATAGCCAAATACCTAAGCAAAGACAAATTCTTTGATAGGATAGAAACCCATGCAATTATGCTCAAGTTTTCCTCCCAAGAAACGTAACTATCAAAAATCACATGGTAACATTTCTTGCTTGATTTCAACATAACATATCCTCCAAGCTTGAATTTCTTCAATGTCAAATCTGCCCAATACTTTGTAGTTTTGAAGTCTATTTCATCAAAGTCAATCTTAACAGTGAAACGATCAGTTATTCCGAGAATCGGGTCAGCTTTCGATATTTGGTTTATCAACCCAAAATCCCTTCTCGCCGAATTTGTAAGGGTCACTCAAGAAATCTTTCGCATGGCACTCAACAAAGGGATCTTCCCATCGTGGAACAATTCCGCTAAGACTAAGTCTAACAGCTTGAGCCAACTCTCTCCCGTTACCGTAAAATTCGAATCTTGCACTGTATGTTTTCGGAATTTCTAATTTTTTGGCGATCTTCTTATATCTCCAAGTTGTTGCATATCTGTAAACTGCAATATGTTTTCCCGAATAGACAGGTTTTCTTGCCTTCGGTGTAACCCTTCTTCGGTATTTCTTTGGAGTGTATTTCTGTGGGTTAGCTTTTGGTTTTTGATTTTTAAGTTTTCTGACTTCTGAGAGAAGCTTTTTTCTTTGGATACCCAAACCCTGTTTCTTGAGTTGCTTTTGAATCTTGTTCGCACTGTAACCCTGAGTAACGTATGCTTTTATTGCCCATCTTGTCTTAGGAGAAATAGCCTTAGACTTGCGTTTAGTTTTAGGCAATTCTAAATCTCCTCTGCAAGTGTGATTATGCTTTTAGCGTAGGATACGACCTCATCTTTCCATTTGGATTCTTTAAGGTCGTGATTTCTGACTATCCAGCTTATTGATTCTGTGTGCGAGAGAATGAGGCGGTCATTTTGTAGGTCATGTTCTATTGATTTGGTTTTAGTCATTTACTTGAACTTCCCGTTAATTCATAAAATCGTCTTAAGCAATCTTCATTGCAGTAGACTTTGTTGGGTGGTAGAGGTTTCTTGCATTCAGGATTTTTACAAATTAGGGGTTCGTTTTTTTCTGCTCTTTTTCTTTGGTTGTCTATTTTCAGTTTTTCTCTAGGTGAAAGCTCTATGAAAGATTCTTCATTGTCTTCTATTCCACTGCAATACCAAGCATCATCCAAAATCGAATTGACAGTGTGGTTTACTAAGCCAGCCTTTTTGAGTTCGATAAAAATTGATCTTTCGCTATAGCCTTTTTTTCTTGCCTCTGCGACAGCCTCTAATTTTGTTTTTCTCCATGACACACCTTTTTGCTGTTGTGAATCGTTCAGTTTTGCTTTTAATCGAATATCGTCTATTGGTCTGTTTTGTGTCATTCTTTCACCAACTCCAGAATGAACTCGCGCCAAGTTTTTTCTCCCTTCATGGCTTGTAGTTTCCGAAACTCTTCATCTGTGAAAGTTTCGTTTATGGTTC